>MDSY01150572.1_pt1 | contig 15340 bp, 11 predicted proteins | sample 811131 | NCBI WGS metagenome assembly MDSY01 (sample SAMN05326643, study PRJNA326480) | marine metagenome | isolation source: seawater | place: Atlantic Ocean: South West | collected 2010 | reverse complement strand
CTCTTTAAGGGGTTGTTATTTAGACAGTGATAGTTGTCAGGCTTCAAATCTTTAAAAACAGGTGTACGCTCACAGTTCGTTGGAGCAAAGGGGATTTTTTTCGCTAAAAAAATTTTAGCCTTTTCGTCTTGAAACGCTTGACACAATAAATCATACGCTTTTAAATGCGCATCAAGTAGAGGCACCTTATCACTTGAGATAATAGAGAAGATAAATGCATTAACGGCCTACAATATGGCAAGCTGCATTGAGAGTATACTTCGGATTGAAATTGATCGCAGTTACTGCTCTGAGTGAAATCTCAGTGATGGCCTTTCTACACTAGTGAGCATTGAAGAATGCAAAGATCAACGTTTTTTAACTCAAGAGATATTCATTATGGCGGGCAATCCATTTACCAATTTATTTGGTCAATCCCCTATCAGACCTATACAAACTCATATGGAGCATGTTCATCAATGCGCTAAAAAACTAATCCCTTTTTTGAATGCAACGTTAAACAATGACTGGGATAAAGCCAACGAAATACGCAAAACGGTTTTGACCCTAGAAAATGAAGCCGACGACCTAAAAAAAGCGTTACGCTTGAACCTTCCTAAGAATTTATTGATGCCGGTCGACCGCTCTGACATGCTCGATTTAGTCAATCGTCAAGATAAAATTGCAAATTGCACCAAAGATATAACTGGCATTATGCTGGGCAGAAAGATACGCATACCTTCTAACTTAGCGTCAATTTTTATTGATTACGCTACCACTGCAATCACTACATCTGAGCAGGCATTAAAAGCCATAAGAGAAATGGACGAGTTGCTTTCAACCGGTTTTAGAGGCCGAGAATTGATCTTAGTAGAGGGATTAATCGAAGAACTTGACCGTCTTGAAAACTTAAATGACGCGTTACAGATAGACGTACGCGCACAGTTATTTGAACAAGAATCTGAATTGCCTCCCGTTGAAGTGATGTTTTTATACCGCATTATTGATGGCATAGGAGAGCTAGCTGATCATGCTCAAAAGGTTGGTTCACGAATGCAGCTATTAATTTCACGGTAATTATTAATTACATACCAAGACCATTATTAGAAAACTACAGGTGATTTGTCATGGATATCATTGCTCAATACGGCCATATTTTACTTATACTTACTTGTTGTTTTGGCTTATTTATGGCTTGGGGTGTTGGCGCTAATGATGTTGCAAACGCAATGGGCACCTCTGTTGGCTCAAAAGCGATAACCGTTAAGCAGGCTATTTTAATAGCCATGATCTTTGAGTTTGCAGGCGCTTACCTTGCTGGCGGTGAAGTAACATCAACTATCAGAAAAGGTATTATTGACCCCGGCATATTGGCCGGAAATCCAGAACTGTTGGTTTATGGAATGATGTCGGCGTTATTAGCAGCTGGTACTTGGCTGCTAATAGCCAGCATGTATGGCTGGCCTGTTTCCACCACTCATTCAATCGTGGGAGCCATTGTCGGATTTGCAGCAGTGGGAATTGGTATGGATGCTGTTAACTGGGCCAAGGTCGGTAAAATCGTGGCTTCTTGGGTTGTTTCACCCGTCTTGGCCGGCACAATATCATTTGGTTTGTTCATGAGCGTACAGCGCTTGATACTTGACACCAAGGACCCCTTTCTTAATGCAAAAAAATATGTTCCCTATTATATGTTTGCAGTAGGGTTTATGATCGCGATGGTCACTGTTTTGAAAGGCTTAAAGCACGTAGGCATAGAATTCGACTTTGGTTTTGGCTCAAAATTTACTAATGCTTTGCCCGTAGCTACTGGTGTGGGCGTTTTTGTAGCGATTATCGGCAAATACTTCTTATCTAAAATTAAAGATGACGATGTGGGTCCTAGCGAAAACCGCTTTGTTAATGTAGAAAAACTATTCGCAGTATTAATGGTATTTACTGCGTGTGCAATGGCATTTGCACACGGTTCAAATGATGTAGCAAATGCGGTAGGGCCTATTGCTGCCGTTGTAGGTGTTATTAATAGTGGTGGCGAAGTTCTATCTAAATCGGTCATGCCTCCATGGATATTACTACTGGGTGGTGCAGGTATTGTTTTAGGTCTAGCGACTTACGGCTTTAAAGTTATGGCAACCATCGGTAAGAAAATTACGGAGTTAACGCCAAGCCGCGGCTTTGCTGCCGAGTTAGCTGCCGCGACAACGGTAGTATTTGCTTCAGCAACGGGCTTACCGATATCGACGACTCATACATTAGTCGGTGCAGTACTGGGCGTAGGCTTGGCTCGAGGCATAGGCGCGCTTAATTTACGCGTTGTGGGTACAATATTCATGTCTTGGATAATCACATTGCCTGCAGGAGCCGGCTTAGCTGTGTTGTTCTTCTTCTTCTTTAAAGGTGTGTTTAGTTAGCTAGCTGTTCATCTAACATTTTATTTAATTGTTTATCTAAGCTGCGGACTAAATTCTGCCCACAGCCAAAAACGCCATAAAGCATAATAGCTTTATGGCGTTTTTTTATATGTCTAAAGAACGAATAAAGAGCGGGCAAATAACGCGAGAAAAAGAAAAGATTAACTAACAAGAAACCGAATAAATATAAAGCCTATTGTTGAGCCATAAACAAAACCCGTTACCGATTATTTATTGTGAACGGTTTTTGCCATTTGCTTTAATCCAACATGACGAACGTCATCACCTTTTACTCAATAAATAACATGCTCAGCAATATGACACTAATGTGACAAGGCAGCAATTAAACTGCCAAGCGGGTAAGAAGCTTACCCGCAGGAGGGAATGTATCGTATGTAAATGTCTGTAGATGAACGTCTATAGATGAAACGTGTGTAGATCTAACCTTTATATTCTAAGATTTTAAGCGTATTGGTTGAGCCGCCTTTGCCGTGCAGGTCACCACAGGTAATAGCGACCCTTTCACCGGGTTGAAGTGCGCCCCGCTCCACAATTAATGACATCGCTTTTGACCACAAATCTTCTTCTTCACCGGCCATCACATCACAATATATAGGAATAACGCCTCGATAGAGAGCCATACGTCGACAGGTTGGCAAATGGGGTGAAATGCCAAAAATCGGCAATGTTGAACTCAGCCTTGAAGTTAAAAGTGGCGTAACGCCCGACTCAGTGAGACAAATGATGGCGGTTACGTTGCTAACATGATTCGCCGCATACATTGCCGACATTGCCAGCGTTTCATTGATTTCATCAAAAACACGATCGACTCGATAACTGGACTGTTTCATCATCGGGTGTTTTTCGGCACCCAGCGCTGTTTCCGCCATCGCTTGAACCACTTTTGCTGGAAACTTGCCTGAAGCTGTTTCGCCAGAGAGCATGACAGCATCGGTGCCATCGAGCACCGCGTTGGCAACATCAAACACCTCTGCTCGTGTTGGTACTGGATTATTAATCATCGACTCCATCATCTGAGTCGCGGTTATGACAGGCTTGTTAGCTTGCCGAGATAAGCGGATGATGCGTTTTTGTATACCAATAAGCTGTGCATCACCTATTTCGACGCCTAAATCACCACGGGCCACCATAACGCCATCAGCCGCATCAATTAATTCTTTTACTTTTTCTTCGGTCTCAACCGCTTCAGCCCGCTCAATTTTAGCAATAATTTTAATTGTTGAAGACGCCGTTCTTAGAGCATCTTTAACAGGTAATAAATCATCACCACAGCAAGGAAAAGAAACCGCAACATACTCAAGATCGAGATCGATAATAACTTGAAGGTCTTCTAAATCTTTAGGTGTGATAGCATCCGCTGACAAGCCGCCACCTAAACGGTTAAGGCCTTTTCTTGATTTTAATCTCCCTGCTTGAATAACCTCACAGACAACTTCCTCGCCGCTGACTGATAACACCTGCAAACGAATAAGGCCGTCATCCAGTAACAGCGTATCGTTTGTCAAAACTGAAAGCGGTAAATCTGGATACGCAACGTGGATACGGCCCTTAGTACTGTCAGCCGTTGAGATATTTGTAGTTAACGTTAATATCTGCGAGTTAACCAGTTCTAGGCTATCCGTTTGCAACTCCCCAATTCTGATTTTTGGTCCCTGCAAATCCCCCAAAATACCCACGTGTCGATTGTGTTTTCTCGACAATACGCGAACTGTCTCTGCATTTTTACGGTGTTGCTTATGGGTGCCATGTGAAAAATTAAGCCTAAAGACGTTTACTCCGCTAGTGATTAAATCACTGATCACCTCTTCACTGCTTGAGGCTGGGCCGAGAGTGGCTACAATTTTGGTTCTTCGTTTACGAATATCAGTAGGTGTCATAGGATTTTAGGTGTCTTCAACAATTAAGGGAGCGATTGATTAAATGGTAAGTCGCATTTAAAAATGCGACATTCAATATTATTGTCTAATTTAAAGGCGCATAGACTTTCTTTAGCAGTGATACAATGTGCGCTTGGTCGCCGCTAAGTGCCTCGATAGAAGGGACTAATGCGCTCGACCCAACACAGGCCACTTGCGGGACAGCTAAATAATCTTGGTAGTTGTGTAAACCAATGCCTCCTGTCGGACAAAACCACATGTCTCCAAGAGGAGCAGAAAGGCTTTTTAGTAACTTTACACCACCGGCCGCCTCTGCAGGAAAAAATTTAACTGCTAAAAGACCCAATTTATGGGCTAGCATCAGTTCACTGGCGGTGGATACGCCCGGATAATAAGGAATCTCTAACTGCTGGGCGAGTTCTACGAGCTCAGTATCTAAACCTGGGCTAATCGCAAAACTGACGCCCATGTCGTGAGCCCGACGTAATTGATCTGTCGTTAAAATCGTTCCAACCCCTATGAGCTTATCAGGCATATGATTCAGGCAGATTTGAAGGGATTGCCAGGCGTCTGATCGGCGTAATGTTACCTCCACACTTGGCACATTGGTTTGCTGAAAGAGCTCTGAGCAAGCCAAAGCATGAGAAGAATTCTCAAAATTAGCGACGGGAATAATCGGACCTGCCGATATCAACAACGAGGAAGCATTAGGGGCGGTTGGATGATCTAGCATGATTGAACCTTATTAGTAGAGAAGAAAATGCCAATTGTTAGATGGTATTATTAACCGTGAATAAAAATGTAATTCTATTACAGAATGGCCATCTTTTGCATATAATGATTGCAGGAACAATTTACGCAAATGAATTCAGCTTAAGACTAATTATGATACAACAGACTCGTTAATACGCGGTTTTCGCCCATATAAGCAATGACACATTTGGTGAGAACTTGCTATTCAAATACGGGTGTTAGCGTGTTCTACCCACTTTTAGCACAGAAAACCACTTATCTTATTTAATAGTAATTGGAAAAAATATGACATCGAAGATTGAAAAAAAGGTCAATTCAACCATTGTCATCGTTGGCGCTAGTGGCGACTTAGCCCTACGTAAATTACTCCCTGCTCTATACAACCTCGAAAAAAGGGGCTTACTCAATAGTGTCAAGAAAGTGATAGGGACTGGCAGAGCAGAACTGAGTACCCAAGAGTTTATTGACTTAGTTAGCAACAAATATGCTGAATTTGTTAACCAAGGTAAATCCAACATCGCGCAATGCGATGATTGGAAAAAATTTATAAGTAAGGTCGACTACTGCAAGCTTCCGGCCGATGACTCTGCGCAATATGAAAAATTAAAAGACATGATCACGGTTGACGGCACTAGAGCACCCGTGACGTACTACTTAAGTACAGTGCCAGCAATTTACGGCACAATCTGCCAGCAACTGAAGTCTCATGGCCTCGCTAAAGACAGTGATCAAGTCGTCTTAGAAAAGCCTTTAGGCAACAATCTAGAAACGTGCAATGAAATACACGATGCAGTGGCTCAAGTATTCGATGAATCCAACACGTTTCGTATTGACCATTACTTAGGTAAAGAAACCGTCCAAAATCTTTTAACGCTGCGATTCAGTAATGCCTTGTTTAATCCATTGTGGAGCAACCGCTATATCGACAATGTCCAAATTACCGTGGCTGAATCAATTGGCGTCGCGGGCCGGGCAGACTTTTACGGAAAAACGGGTGCACTGCGTGACATGGTTCAAAACCATCTTCTTCAAATATTAAGTATGGTTGCGATGGAACCTCCGGCGAAGCTCAATGCCGATGCCATTAGAAACGAGAAGGTTAAGGTTTTAGAGGCGTTAACACCCGTGACTTCAGACACGGTTAGAGACCATGTTATACGAGGACAATACACCGCAGGCGCTGTTGGCACGGAATCTGTCATTGGATTTTTAGACGAAGTTGGCTATTCCGGCGACGATAACAACGACGAGCAATACAGCAATACTGAAACATTTGTCGCTATAAAAGCTGAAGTCCATAACTGGCGCTGGGCGGGTGTTCCTTTTTATCTTCGAACAGGTAAGCGACTTAAACGTCGTTATTCTGAAATCGTGATCGAGTTCAAACGGCAACCTTTTTCTTTATTTGAAGACGACCCTAACGATTTTGCTAATAAAATGGTTATTACCATACAGCCTGACGAAAATATTCGCTTGCACACGCTGCACAAAAAACCCGGTTTATCGGGCAAATTAAAATTACAGCCCGTCGCCCTTGATTTGAGTTCGGATCCACTCGGCGCTAATGACAGTTACGACGCTTATGAACGGTTATTACTCGATATCATCAATGGAGACCAAACCTTATTTATGCGCAGCGACGAAGTCGAGGCAGCTTGGCGCTGGACTGACAGTATTATTCACAGCTGGTCAGAAGTTGGCTTGGGGGTAATGCCCTACTCTGCTGGGTCGATGGGTCCCACCAAATCTTTAGCCTTACCTGAACGGGACGATAAGAGTTGGCACGAATGAGCAGCGTTATGCATTCAGCTCTTGGCGGTCATGAATTTAAAGCGTTTGAAAGCAGACCCGCTCTTGAGCGTGCGATGGTGAAAGCGATTGCGGCATTGATCGATGATGCCATTACTATGAATGGCCGAGCAAGTCTGGCTTTTTCTGGCGGATCAACACCCAAAGCCATGCTTGCTCTGCTCAGCCAGGAACGGCTTGACTGGGAAAAAGTTACGGTCAGTTTAGTCGACGAAAGATGGGTTGATAATCAACACGAACAGAGTAATGAGCGGATGGTCCGTGATATTTTATTACAGAATAACGCTGCTAGTGCGGACTTGGTTGGCATGAAGTCAAGGCACCATGATATTAGTCATGGAGTCACCGACTACCAAGCAAAACTACATACTGACATTAAGCAACCCTTTGATTTAGTGGTTCTAGGCATGGGTGATGACGGTCACACCGCTTCGTGGTTTCCCGATGCCGCGGAACTGTCACAGGCCATGGACGTTCATTCTGACCAATTGGTCGTAACAACCCGGCCTCGGTCACAGCCCACCGATAGAATCACCTTATCCATCGTGCCCGTTATGACGGCAACGCAGGTGTTTCTTCACATCACGGGTGAAAAGAAAAGACAAGTTCTCGAAAAAGGCACGAATAACAGCACATGTTTACCTATTCATCAAGCACTTGAACTGCTTCCTCAAACTGTAGATATTTATTGGGCGGAGTAAACGAACCACCAAGCCGACCCAAATAAGACCGCATAGGACCACGTATGAATCCGACCGTCGAACAGGTTACTCAACGAATTATTGAACGTTCCAAGGACACCCGCAAAGTTTATGTTGACCGGTGTCTTGCCATGCGTGCAATTGGCCCACAAAGGGGTTCGCTAGGTTGCAGTAATTTGGCCCATGGTTTTGCTGCATGCAGCAGTGACGATAAAAAAACTATGCGCTTAGAAAACTCACCCAATATCGGCATTATCAATGCTTACAATGACATGCTTTCAGCGCATGAACCCTTTGCAAAATACCCCGAGATGATTAAAAAAGCAGCCCACCAAATGGGGTGTACTGCGCAGGTAGCCGGAGGGGTACCGGCCATGTGTGACGGCGTGACACAAGGCACCGCTGGAATGGAACTCAGCCTTTTTAGTCGAGATATCATTGCTACAGCCACCGCCATATCATTAAGTCACAACATGTTCGACGCCATTATTTGCCTAGGGGTCTGTGATAAAATTGTCCCTGGGTTATTAATAGGCTCACTGAGTTTTGGCCACTTGCCATTGATTATGGTTCCCGCCGGGCCCATGCAGTCAGGCCTGTCTAACAGTGAAAAAGCCAAAGTTCGTCAACAGTTTGCTGCGGGGGAAGTTGATGAAAAAGAATTACTCATTGCAGAGTCTAAAGCCTACCACAGTGCAGGTACATGCACCTTTTACGGCACGGCAAACAGCAATCAAATGCTCATGGAGGCAATGGGGCTACATGTACCTGGCTCGGCATTTGTTCACCCAACTGAAGAGCTGAGAGATAATCTGGTTATTGCAGCAACAGAAAGAGCATGTAAAATCAGTGACTTAGGCGATCAATATACACCGCTTTATCAAATCGTTGACGAGCGCTGCATTGTCAATGCCTTAGTGGCACTGATGGCAACTGGTGGCTCTACTAACCATACCATTCACTGGGTAGCGATAGCCCGCGCTGCAGGTATTATTATTGACTGGCAAGATTATGCAGACCTGTCAGGGGTTACCCCGCTCCTCACACGCGTTTACCCTAACGGCAGCGCTGATGTTAATCATTTTCACCAAGCCGGTGGCAGTGAGTTCGTTATACGAGAGTTACTCGACGGCGGCTACATGCACAGAGATGTGTTAACTGTTTGGGGCGAAACGCTCAATCATTACCATACACGCCCAATGATGGAAAATGACAAACTGATCTGGAAAGCCATAAACGCTCAAAGCGCCGACCCTGCAGTAGTTACCACGACAGACAAACCCTTCCAAGCCGACGGCGGCATTCGTTTACTAACGGGCAATATCGGTCGTAGCGTTATAAAAGTTTCTGCAGTAGCTGAACAGCACCGCATCATTGAAGCGCCCGCTATGGTGTTCGATGATCAACTCGATTTACAGCCTGCCTTTGATCGCGGTTTAATGAACAAAGATTTAATTGCTGTGGTTAGATTTCAAGGACCCCAAGCCAACGGTATGCCAGAATTGCATAAAATGACGCCTTTTTTAGGTATACTTCAAGATAAAGGGTTTAAGGTTGCACTGGTGACGGACGGACGCATGTCAGGTGCTTCAGGCAAAGTGCCTGCGGCTATTCATTTAACACCCGAGGCTGTTTGTGGTGGCAATATCGCTAAGATTAGAGACGGCGATATGCTGCGACTCGACGCCAGTAAAGGCGAATTGATTGCCCTTGTTGACGATACTGAATGGCAAGCCAGAGAGATTGTGGCTCGTCAATCAACGAACCATCGTGCTGGTACTGGCAGAGAATTATTTGGTTTTATGCGGCATCAGGTCTGCAGTGCCGAGCAAGGTGCGACTGTGTTTCAAGATTGGGACTAACGAAGCATCAAACCACCCACTACCCTTTAGGAATTTAACTTACATGTCTGGCTCAAAATGTTTATATCCCAAATTAGTTGCTGATTTAGGCGGTACCAATATTCGTTTCGCTATTTGTCATGGCTTAAGCGACACGTCTACAGAAGGCATTATCCTTCATGATATTCAACAATTTAGCCTCAGAGACTATCAAGGCCTCAAGCACTTAATCACTTATTACCTCAGCCAATGCGAGGCGGTAGATGGTATCGAGCAAGTGCAATCTTGCTGTTTTGCTGTCGCTGGCCCCATGCTCAATGGCGTGGTCAAAATGACCAACTACAGTTGGGAAATATCCGCTGAAAAACTTAATGGCATATTAGAGATCGATAATGCGTCCATCATCAATGACTTTGCCGCCATTGCTTACTCAGTACCCTTCTTAACCTCGGAACAATTATTACGTATTGGCGGTGGTGAATCTGATCCTCGTTCACCTATATCTGTTTTTGGCCCGGGCACAGGCTTAGGTGCAGCTCTCCTTATCCCTAATAGTACTCAAAGTGCGTATCAAGTGATTCCAACGGAAGGTGGCCACGCGGCTCTCAGCGCGAGGAGCGACCTTGAGCTGGCGGCATTTGAATATTGGCGCAATAAAGGCTGTCGTATTAATCGAGAATTTTTCATTTCCGGGACGGGAATCGAGCGTCTTTTCGAAGCGATTATCGCAAAACAGCGAGGCGTTACCTCAATTGATGAAATTGATGTCCTTTCTGCGCCTGAAATACAACAACGGGCTTGCGGGAAGGGTAATAGCGACTTGGATGAGAGTTGCCGGATGACGCTAGATGCCTTCTGTACTTTACTCGGCAGTGCGGCGGGCGATCAAGCGTTATGCACCGGTGCGAGAGGCGGTTTAATCTTAGCAGGCGGTATTTTACCGAAACTGGTTGATTTTCTGCTTAACAGCAACTTCAGACGCCGCTTCGAATCAAAAGGGCCCATGTCAAACTATAACCAATCCATTAGTACCCAGTTAATTTTGGCGTCTCAGCCTGGCCTGATCGGTGCTGCTGCTTACCAAGCATAGACCAAGTCGTTTAGTATTGCTTAATCAGCCACCTTGCAGGTGAAAAACCTGCCTACAAGGTAGGCGATTAACAATGCTGCCTACCCTTTTATTTTTGATCCTTTTAAACCATAGTAAGCTATGTATGCGTAACAAATAATAGCCAATGCAAAAGCATTTTGAACACCGTAAGTATCGGCTAAAAACCCTTGAAGTAGCGGTATTAGCGCACCGCCCACGATAGCTAAACAGAGTATTCCTGAACCTTGACTAGTGTGAGCACCCAGACCCGTTACACCCAAGCTAAAGATGGTAGGAAACATAATAGAGTTGAATAGGCCTACCAACAAGATAGCCCACATAGCCAGTGCGCCTGAACTGAAGACAGTTATGGCAACTAATACGGATGCAGCAACCGCATTGAAGGCGAGTGCTTTACCTGCAGCAATTTTCTGCATGGCCAGCGCACCAATAAAGCGACCCACCATAGCACCACCCCAATAAAAAGAAACATACTTAGCTGCTTCCATTTCTTCGAGGCCTGCAATGGATTGTTCACCTAAAAAGTTAATTAAAAAACTGCCGATAGACACTTCAGCTCCGACATAAACAAAGATAGCGAGGGCACCCAAAACTAGGTGGCTGTAGTCCCAAGCTGATCCTTCAACAATCTCAGGACTGTCTGAAACCTCACCTTCAATTTCAGGTAATTTGAGGATCGCAAAGATCACAGACATCAAGATTAATGTAGCGGCTAACACTAAGTAAGGCATTTGCACTGAGCTGGCGTCAGTCACCGATGACTCAACCGCTGAAGTTGCAGAGGTTAATATCAAAATACCGCCCAACCAAGGTCCAATGGTTGTGCCTAAGGAGTTAAAAGCCTGAGTCATTGTTAAACGACTACTGGCCGTCACGGGACTACCTAAGGCGGTTACATAGGGGTTAGCTGCCACCTGAAGAATCGTTATCCCAGCAGCAAGCACAAATAGAGCGGCTAAAAAATAATTATACGACTCGTAAGCTGCCGCTGGATAAAAACATGCGCAACCAATGCCAGCAACAATAAGACCTACTACAACCCCTGATTTATAACCAATCCGTTTAATTAAGCTGCCTGCAGGTAGCGAAACAACAAAATAAGCAAAGAAAAAACAAAACTGAATCATCATTGCCTCAGTGTAACTGAGGTCAAAAACCGCTTTCAAACGCGGGATAAGCACATCATTTAGACTGGTGATTAGCCCCCACATAAAAAAGAGTGAGGTAAGAGACACTAAAGCAAAGCCGTAGTTATCTTTTGTAGATTGAATAGAATGTGAATCAGACATAATTTAAATTCTCACCTGCTTTATTAATGAAAGTTATTGTTCAACAAACCAAGGTAAATTGGTCTGATCTGTGTAATTTAAACCATATCCATAAGGAAATAAGGGCTGATAGTTATTATCACCCAAGTTATGGGGTGCTTGATCGGCCGATTTCGGCCACGAAAAGCTAATCTTACCTTGAAAGTCATAAGCTATGCCAGCGCTGTCATCCGTAAAAATTACATCAGCAATGCCCTGCCCTTCACTCCCCGGTAACCAAGCGGCGATAAAAGCCGTCGAACGATTTATCTGTTCGGTAACAAATAAGGGGCGGCCTGACAACAGGATTGAAACAGTTGGAATACCATCACGATATAATCGCTCTAAAATCTTAAAATCATCCGTTTTGAAAAATAGGTCTTCAATATCGCCTTTAGCCTCTGCATAGGCTTGCTCGCCAAAAACGACAATGGCTACATCTGGCTTAACCTTGTATTCACCTTGAGAATGGTAGTCAACGACACCTGTGCTGTGGCTAATTGCTGATTTTATGCCATGTAAAATCGAGGTGGCTCCTGGAAAATCAACGTTCGATGTGTTGTCGCCCTGCCAAGTCACGGTCCAACCACCTGATTGCATAACTAAATTATCAGCACCCGCACCCGTAACAAGAATTCGGCTCGTGGGTGAAAGCGGTAATAAGGAATCGTTATTTTTGAGTAACACAATTGACTCCCTAACGGCCTGACGAGCAATCGCCCGATGCTTAGGATGACCAATGATTTGTGCACGCCCAGAAAATGCATTCTTTAATGGATTCCCCGTTTCAGTAAATAAACCAGCCCGCAACTTGACTCGAAGTATTCGAGAGACAGCATCATTTAAACGCGCTGTTGATATTTCCCCCTTTTTGACTTGCCGTAGCGTATTTTTATAAAAGGCACGCCAGTCATCAGGGACCATAATCATATCAACGCCTGCATTAATTGCCTGAGAACAACTTTGGGCAGAACACCCCTCAACTTGCTCATGACCATTCCAATCACCGATCACAAAACCGTCAAAGCCCATCTGCTCTTTGAGCACATGGGTAAGTAAGTAATGATTGCCATGTAATTTATTGCCATTCCAGCTATTAAACGAGGCCATCACGGTTTGCGCGCCGGCATCTAAAGCCGCCACATAGCCTTGAACATGTAAGTCACGAAGAGCTTTTTCATCAAGTTCCGTATCGCCTTGGTCAATGCCATTAGTTGTGCCGCCGTCGCCGATAAAATGTTTAGCCGTGGCAATCACCTTATCGTCGGCAAATAAATCGCCACGACTAGGGTGGCCTTGCAAACCGACCACCATCGCACCGGCTAACTGCGCCACCAGCTCAGGGTTTTCTGAATAGCTTTCGTAAGTTCTGCCCCAGCGTTGGTTTCGTGCGACAGCAACCGTGGGCGCAAACGCCCAATTCAAGCCCGTCACACTTACTTCACGAGCAGTGACCTCGCCAATGGCTCGAATAAGATTTGAATTTCTTGTGGCGCCTAAACCAATGTTATGCGGAAAAATCGTCGCGCCAACCACATTGTTATGACCATGAACCGCATCGACACCCCAAATAATGGGAATGGCCGTTCGCTTGTTGGGGTGCTTAATGGAAGCTTGATAAAATTGATTGGCCGCCGCCACCCAGGTGATAATATCGCTATGACGCTTCGCGGGGTATGAACCCCCTGCACTTAGGACCGAGCCGAGATGATATTTAGTAACCTCAGCAGGCGAAACATTTTTAATTTCAGGCTGAATGATTTGGCCCACTTTTTCCTTAAGTGTCATTTCACTTAATAAGCTGGCTATTCTGCGCTCTAAGTTAGGATCAACGTCGATCGCCGAAAAAATTCGTGGCCACTGAAGCGCATCGTTGGCAACAACTTGCGGAGAGTAAAGGTTAAAAGAGGAAATCAAAAATACAAGAAATAGTGAGAATATAATTTTCATTCCATCACCAAAAAAAAATCCATTGCAGAAAATAATGATTAAGTGTCTGACAAAAAGTCTTTAATAACTTCTTTATAGTGACGGCTAGCTTTTAAGCTATGGTCACAATCAAGATGTAGAAAAAACTCACCCTTCGTATGTCGTTGAACTTGTCGAATTCGATTAACATTCACGACGGTAGAGCGATGAATGCGCTTAAAGGTATTTTGATCTAGGCGACCGAGCAGATCATTTAAGGTGCTGCGCATTATGTGTGTCTCACCATTTACATGAATGCACATGTAATCGCCTGCAGCATCGATCCAATCAATTGATGATTCTTCAATAACAGAGGTGGTGTCGCCATCTTTGATAGAAAGCTTTCGAGCGTTACTTCCAATATTTTCTGCACCAAGCTCCAAAGCCTTATCGCCATGAGATAGTGCCTCAAGCTTGTCGGACATGCTCGTGATGGCAGAAATAAGGCCGCCTTTACTTTCTTCTGTCATTGAGAGACGGGCAGGGTTGTTAGCTCGCTCAACTGCGCGATCAACAGCGACACCTACCCTTACAGAATCTAAGGGTTTTAGAAGATAATCTACAGCATGCAAATCAAAAGCTGCCAATGCAAACTGATCGAAAGCAGTGACGAAAATAATCATTGGCATAGTGTCAGCTTGAATATTTTTAACTAACTCAAAACCATTCATACCTGGCATTTGAATGTCTAGAAACAAGACATCAGGCGTATGTTCATTAATCGCTTCCAGTGCTTCACGACCGGTTTTGCAACTGGCGACAATGCTTATCGCGTCGAATTCTTCAAGGGTTGTTTGTAGAAAGCGTAATGCTAAAGGTTCATCGTCAACGAGTATAGCAGTGAGTTTTTTATTCATGGCAATAATCAAGGATAGGTAAAAGAATAATTCTTATACCGAGTTATTGCTCCAGAGGCAATAGTAAAGTGACGAAAGCGCCTCTGGGTGCGACATTCTCTATTTTAAAGGTATAATTATCATCATAAAAGGCCTTAAGTCGAGACTCAGTATTTTTTAACCCGAGACCAGAATAGTTATGAAAACAGTCAACATCTGATTTATTTTTAGGCAAGCCTGGCCCATCATCTTGGACAGTTAAACAAAGCTTTTGATCAATGATTTTTGCTGAGATAGAAATAATTGATTTCCCCTCATTCTGTGAGACTCCATATTTTAACGCATTCTCGACTAAAGGTTGTAAAATCATACTGGGTACTTTTATACCAAGAGTCTCTGGGCCAATATCATAATTGACTTCTAAGCGATCTGAAAACCTCACTTCTTCTATGGCAACATAGAGCCTCAGCGCATCGATATCTTGAGACAGAGGAATTGTCTCTATTGAATTATCCTCAAGTGAATATCGCAAAAAGTGGCTCAGTCGCTGAAGCATAAACTTTGCGTTATCCGACTCGTCAACACTAATTAAAGCACTGATTGCATTTAAGGTATTAAACAAAAAATGTGGATTAAGCTGGTATCGAAGCATCTGTAATCTAGCATCAGAAGCTGATTTTTCAGCTTCTAATCGCTTTAATTTTTCTAATCTAGTGTTTGCTGTGG
>MDSY01044389.1_pt1 | contig 15340 bp, 15 predicted proteins | sample 811131 | NCBI WGS metagenome assembly MDSY01 (sample SAMN05326643, study PRJNA326480) | marine metagenome | isolation source: seawater | place: Atlantic Ocean: South West | collected 2010 | reverse complement strand
TTATAAAAGCTCCTGAACGTGTGCAAAATATGCCTCAAGTTCCGGAACCTGAAGATATGTATCGGTTGTTAGATGAAGAGAAACCTCTCGTTACTGTAAGCAATAAAGATCAGAGTAATCTGAAAGCCAATGTTAAAGGCAAAGTTAAAGACAATGTTGCTTCGGTCACTCCCGCGCTTGATGAGCGAGCCATTCCCAAAGCTTGGGTAATACAGGTGGCGAGTTTCAAGACACGCTTGTCTGCTGAAACTTTGACCATCCGGCTAAAAAATGACGGCTTTAAAGCTTTTGTGCATTCGGTCGTTATTGGCAAGGGACGAGTTTATCGTGTTTTGGTAGGGCCAAAGATCGATCGTTCAAAAGCTCAGCTGATAAAAGACGTTTTGGATGCTGAGCTGAAAGTAAACTCTATCCTCGTTAAATTTCAGCCCTGATGTTCCTTGGTCCACAACACCTGTCTAAGTGCTTTTCTCGACTTCCTTCCGTGGGGGCGGGTCTGTTAGAATGCCAACCACTGCAGAATAGGTTTTTGGGCTTTGCTAATGTTTTAGCTCAAAACGCTTTTAATGCCAACTTATGTCACGGTGAATCATGAACTGGGCCGACTGGACCATCTTGGCTATTTTAGCCATATCTAGCCTTATTAGCCTTAAGCGCGGTTTCGTTAAAGAAGCTCTGTCGTTGGTTGTATGGGTGCTAGCGTTTATGATGGCTACTATCTTCTCTCCACCACTCGAAATTTTACTTGAAACCGCTATAACCACTCCTTCTATAAGGCAAATGGCCGCTTTTGGTATCTTGTTTGCTGCGACATTAATTGTTGGTGCCATGGTCAATTATTTAATTGGTGAAGTGGTAAAAATGACGGGGTTGTCCGGTACCGATCGTCTTCTGGGTATGATCTTCGGGTTAGCCCGCGGCGCTATAGTGGTCATGGCCATATTGTTGCTGCTGCCGGGTTTGATTCCAGTAGATCAAGATCCTTGGTGGTACAGCTCAAGTATTATTCCCTACTTTCTCACTTTTGAGGATTGGGCCAGAAATGCAGCGAGCATCATCGGCTCTGCTGTCTATGATATTTTCAGTAAATTGTAATTTATTTTCTTAAAATTTAATCTCATTGCAACTAGGTAGAACAAGTATGTGCGGTATTGTTGGTATAGTCGGTAAAAGTGACGTCAACGTTCAGTTGTATGACGCCTTAACCATGCTCCAGCACCGAGGCCAAGACGCCGCCGGTATTTTAACGTGTCAGGGCGATAAAATTGCGCATCATAAAGCCAATGGTCTGGTTAGCGATGTTTTTCGCACTCGTCATATGACGCGTTTGGTGGGTAATATTGGTATAGGTCATGTGCGTTACCCAACCGCAGGCAGCTCAGGCCCAGCTTTGGCTCAACCGTTTTATGTTAACTCTCCGTATGGTATTGCGTTGGCCCACAACGGCAACCTAACCAATGCCCGTGATGTTAAAGAGGATCTCACCGATTTACGTCATGTCAATACGGATTCTGACTCTGAGGTGTTACTGAATGTTTTCGCCCATGAATTGCAGTGCCATGGCAAAGCTGAACTGAGTGCTGATGAGATTTTTGCCGCTATTGCCAAAGTTCATAAACGCGTAAGTGGTGGCTACGCCACAGTGGCACTTATTGCTCGCTACGGCTTGGTCGCTTTTCGTGACCCTAATGGTATTCGTCCGTTAGTATTCGGTAAGCGTGAAACCGATTCCGGCACTGAGTATATGGTGGCTTCGGAGAGCGTTTCTATGGATACATTGGGTTTTGAATTAATCCGCGATGTTGCCCCTGGTGAGGCTATTTATATAACAGTTAATGGCGAATTGCATACTCAGCAATGCGCTGAGAATCCAAAGCTAACGCCATGCATTTTTGAGCATGTTTATTTTGCTCGCCCAGACTCCATTATGGATGGAGTTTCGGTGTATAAAGCGCGCTTGCGTCAAGGCGAAAAACTAGCCGAGAAAATTCTTCGCGATCGCCCTGATCATGATATTGATGTGGTTATTCCCATACCCGATAGCTCTCGTGTCGCCGGTCAGGCCGTGGCTCAGGTTTTGGACGTTAAATTCCGTGAAGGGCTTGTAAAGAATCGCTACATTGGCCGCACTTTTATTATGCCGGGGCAGCAGCAGCGCAAGAAATCTGTTCGCCAAAAACTCAACCCTATTGGTTTGGAATTTAAGGGTAAAAATGTACTTTTGGTTGATGACTCGATAGTGCGGGGCACCACTTGCCAACAAATTATCCAAATGGCTCGTGATGCTGGGGCTGCTAAGGTTTACTTTGCTTCGGCAGCCCCCGCTGTTATTCATCCAAACGTCTACGGTATTGATATGCCTTCGGTCAAAGAGTTGATCGCTCATGAGCGGTCTACCGAGGACGTGTGCGAAGCCATCGGCGCTGATTGGTTAATCTATCAGGATCTAGATGACTTAATTGCATCGTCAAGCGAAGGAAGCAATAACGTTACCGAATTTGATTGCGCAGTATTTAACGGTCATTATGTAACTCCCGATGTCGATCAGAATTATCTCGACAGTATTGATGCCGAGCGTAATGACGCTGCAAAATCCTCTGCAGTCTCAGCAGATGTTGATCGCGGTGAGAATGCCATGGCTGGCTTGCACAATGAAGATGGCGGTGAGTAAAGCAGCCTGCTCTTATTAACATGGCCGCTTACCCTTTTTCCGGGAAAGCGGCCATTGTTGTTTATAGCACTACAAAATATCGCTTAGGAATTTATTATGTACGAGCCCGATGACCCTCTTTTTAACGCAGAGTTAGATACCCTTGCTGTTCGTGCAGGCCAAGTGCGCAGCCATGAAGGCGAACACAGTGAGGCAATTTATACCACTTCCAGTTATGTTTTTGAGACTGCTGCTGCCGCTGCTGCGCGTTTTTCTGGCGAACACCCTGGTAATGTATACTCGCGTTATACCAATCCTACCGTACGTACCTTTGAGGAGCGTATCGCAGCACTTGAAGGAGCCGAGGCCGCTGTTGCTACATCATCGGGCATGGCGGCTATTCTCAGCATTTGTATGGCGTTGCTGCAGTCCGGCGATCACATCGTGTGTTCGCGCAGTGTCTTTGGCACCACCACGGTAATGTTTAACAAGTTCTTAAAGAAATTTGGCGTTGAGACGACATTCGTTGCTGCCACCGATTACGCGGCCTGGGAAGCTGCTATCGGCGACAATACCAAGCTTTTGTTTGTAGAAACTCCGTCTAACCCCCTGTGTGATGTCATTGATATTGGCCGTCTGGCGAAACTAGTTGAACATAACAGCGCCCAATTGGTGGTTGATAACTGTTTCTGTACCCCCGCACTGCAGAGACCGTTGGAGCTTGGAGCTGATATTGTTATTCACTCCGCCACTAAATACCTTGATGGTCAGGGGCGCTGTGTCGGTGGTGTGGTAGTTGGCAAAAATGACACTATGGCTGAAGTGATTGGTTTTTTGCGAAGCGCAGGACCTACCATGAGTCCGTTTAATGCTTGGGTATTTTTGAAGGGCTTGGAGACACTACGCTTGCGTGTAGAAGCTCACTCTAAAAATGCGCTAGAACTGGCCGAGTGGCTGGATCAGCAACCGCAGGTCGAAAAAGTTTTTTATGCGGGTTTAAAAAGCCATCCTGGCCATGTTTTAGCCGCACAGCAGCAAAGCGCCTTCGGTGGTGTATTGTCATTTAAAGTAAAAGGCGAGCGCGAGCAGGCTTGGCAAGTTATTGATGCCACTCGTATTATGTCTTTAACAGCTAACTTGGGCGACACTAAGACAACGATTGTTCACCCAGCGACCACGACTCATGGACGTTTAAGTAACGAAGAAAAAATTGAGGCGGGTATTAGCGATAATTTAATTCGTGTGGCGGTAGGGCTTGAAGATATTCGCGACCTTAAAGCCGATTTGGCGCGCGGTTTGTCGGCACTTTAATGTAAGGATTGCTTATGCAGCAGTTAGTGGCGCGCTTAACAGCCGAAATTAGCAAAGTTTTGCTTGGTAAAGAACCGCAAATTAAATTGGCCTTGGCCTGTTTATTTGCACGTGGTCATCTCTTGATTGAAGATATGCCAGGTATGGGCAAAACTACGCTAGCGCATGCGCTAGCGTCAGTATTTGGCTTATCCTACCAGCGCATTCAATTTACCAGTGATTTATTGCCTGCCGATATTCTCGGTGTATCAGTGTTTGATCGCAACAACAGTCAGTTTGAATTCCATCCGGGCCCGATTTTCTCGCAAGTTTTACTGGCGGATGAAATCAATCGTACTACCCCAAAAAGCCAGAGTGCGTTACTGGAGGCAATGGAGGAGGGGCAAGTAACAGTTGAAGGCGAAACTCGTCAATTACCCCAACCCTTTTTTGTTATCGCCACACAGAATCCTTTGTCATCATCGGGTACTTTTCCGTTGCCTGAATCTCAGCTCGATCGTTTTTTGATGCGTATTCAATTGGGCTATCCGTCTCCTGAAGCCGAACGTGCATTGTTACTTGGCGATGGATCTCGCGCACGTTTACCGCAGTTAAAGGCATGTGTCAGCAAAGACCAGCTCAGTCTTATTAGTGGGCATGCTGAACAGGTAAAGACCTCAACTGCGGTACTGGATTATCTGCAGCGCTTAATCGCATATACTCGTGATTGTGCTGATTTCCCGATGGGCATCTCTCCTCGTGGTTCTTTGGCGCTTCTTCGTACCGCCAAAACTTGGGCTGTGATGCATGGACGCAAGCATCTACTACCGGAAGACATCCAGTCAGTATTGCCTGCCGTGGTTGCACATAGGGTAAGCGACGCAACCGGTAGCGGTGATCAAAGTGGCTATGCACTGATTGATCAGTTGCTCAACGAGGTTGATGTCATAAGCTAATCTTACAGTGTTGGCTGAGTTTTGAGTGGTTGATGTTATAACTGCCCAGGTTTAAGTGTGTCACTGTTGGATGAATTTTAAGTCGACAGTCTTTAATGACAGACTAGTGTTGCTAACGTAGCTAAGATAATTGACGCTAACAAATACTTTATCTGAGCTAAAAAATGTGCAACTTGATATTGCATCTGCATCGGGCTAAATTTTTTATTAGCGAGATTTTGGTTCTGTATGGTGTGTAGGGCTGTCTTAGTTAACCGCACTTATTAGAGTTTTTTTCATGTTGCGTCTCAAAAACTATTTAACAAAGATTTTTTTGCACTGGGTCTCTAAGCGAATACCCGCCGATAGGACGGTCGTTCTCAATCATCGTAATGTTTTTATTTTCCCCTCCAGAAGCGGCTTTGTTTTTCTTCTCGTTAGTGTGTTGGTATGGATATTAGGCACCAATTATCAAAGCAATCTCGCACTTCTGTGTGCCTACTTTATGTTCGCCATTTTCGTTGTTGGCCTACATCACACTTTTAGTAATCTATCGGGTTTAACCGTTACTGGGTTGTCAGCACAGGCTGTATTTGCAGGTGATGATTGTGGTTTTGACATTCAGTTACAGCGGGCGGGAAGCGGCAGTTATGAAAGTATAATATTGCAGTGGCCAAAGGGACGCGCTCAACTCGTTAATTTACAACAAGAGTCAAAGCTTCAAACAAGAGTATTTTGTAAAACGACTAAGCGAGGCTATTGTTATCCTGGTCGAATACTCATCGAAAGTTATTATCCCCTCGGTTTATTTCGTTGTTGGACGCATTTAGACCTTAACGTCAAAGCGTTGGTCTATCCCGCCCCAATTAATGCCGGACCACTGCCAAAAGATGCTCTGTCTCTTCGTGAGGGAGAATCAGTCACGACCGACGGTGGCGAAGACTTTATTGGATTAAAAAATTATCAGCATGGCCATTCACTTAAACATATAGCCTGGAAACAATACGCGCGTGGTCAGGGCATGCTATTAAAAGATTATTGTGACTATCGCTCCCATCAATTGTGGTTGCAGTGGGATGCGTTACCGGGTTTAGCGCGCGAAGCTCGATTGTCACGTTTATGTGACTGGTTACTTCATGTCAGTAAAACTGAAGAATGCTATGGTCTGCGTTTACCTAATATTGAAATCCAACCAGATAGTAGCTTGCAACATAAGCTAAAAGTATTACAAACACTGGCACTATTTGAATTGGAGGATGATCATGCTGATTAAGCAAATGCCTCGGCAGAGTTTGTTCTGGGTTTTGGTCGCTCAAACCATTGTTATTGCACCCCATTTAACACATTTGCCTGAGTGGATAATTTTAACTTGGCTATTGATTTTAGGCTGGCGCATACAAATGTATCGCGGGCTTTGGCGGTCTCCAAAATCCATTGAAAAGGTAATGTTAGTTGCGCTTTGTGGCATTGGTCTTCTGTCCGGGTACAGCCGTTTATTTGCGCTTGAGCCTATGGTAGGGCTTTTGGTGACGGCTTTCTTGCTAAAATTATTGGAAATGCAGCAGCGTAAAGAATTGCTACTGGTAATATTTATTGGTTTTTTTGTAACTGCTACGCAGTTTCTATTTTCTGTTACTCTGGCGGCATCCGTCTATGGTTTGATATCTCTGCTGTTATTGTTAGTTGCGCTGGTGTCGGCAAATCAAGATATTCGTATTGTTAATTCACATACATCGGTGCGTAAAGCTGCCGGTTTGATGTTGCAAAGCCTGCCCTTGATGGTGTTACTGTTTGTATTTATTCCTAAGCTCGGTGCTCTGTGGAGCGTGCCTTCACTGAAAAATACGGCAAAAACCGGTGTCAGCAATAGTATGTCACCTGGGGATTTTTCTCGTTTGGGGTTGTCGAATGAGGTGGCTTTTCGTGTGACCTTCGACGGTAATTTGCCGCACCAGTCTCAGCTTTATTGGCGCGGTTTGGTTTTTTCTAACTTTGATGGTCGACGTTGGTCGCCTATTACTGATTTTACTCAAAATCCAAGTGATGTTCTGTGGTCAGGGGATAATATCGAGGCGCGTTCTGATGATTGGAACATGTTAGAAATTCCTGGCGAACAGACACGCTATCAAGTCATGCTTGAGGCTTCGCAACAGTCTTGGCTGTATTCTCTACCTATGCCGATACAGTGGAAAGGTACTGTGGGCTTGAGTCGAAATATGACGTTGTTGTCGACAAGACCGGTTACCGAAAGGCTGACTTATGAGTTGGTATCAGCGCTTAACTTCGAGTTTGAGCGAAATATATTATCGGAACTGAGTAAATTTCAAGCCACCCAGTTACCGCTCGACTTTAACCCAAAGACTCAAAAGCTAGCACTTAAATGGCTACGAGAAGAAGGTAGTCCTGAGGCTTTAATGCAACGAGTGCTGCGCCTTTACAATGATAAATTCACTTATACATTGCAGCCACCAACACTGGGCAAGCACAGCGTCGATGAGTTCTTATGGAATACGCAACAGGGTTTTTGTGAACATTTTGCCAGTAGCTTTGTTGTTTTTATGCGCTCTGCAGGCGTTCCTGCTCGGGTGGTAGTGGGTTATCAAGGGGGCGAGTTTAATCCGCTGGATAATTATTTGATTGTGCGTCAAAAAGATGCCCATGCATGGGCCGAAGTTTGGTTTCAGGGGCAGGGCTGGGTCCGTGTCGATCCCACTGCTGCTGTTGCGCCTGAACGGATTGAGCAAAGTTTAGAAGCGTCTTTGTCATCTGCTGATGCAAGTTTAGTGGGTGGTTTTTTGGGTCGGGCGGGGGCTTTTGGTTGGGTTAAACAGTTACAACTGCAATGGGATTCAAGTAATTACCGTTGGCAACGTTGGGTTTTGTCTTTTGATCGTGACCGGCAAACTGATTTCTTAAAAAAAATGTTGGGTGATTTGCAACCTTGGAAAATTACTCTGGCGTTTATTTTGGTCGCTGCACTTTGCTTGGCGCCCATTATTCTGCGTTTATTATGGTTGCAGCGATCTCCTCCGTTGTCTCCTGCCGCGCGGTGTTTACTAAGGTTTGAACGCAAATTAAAGAAACTTCGATTGGTCCGCCGCAGGGGAGAAACTCTGGGGGATTTTGCCATTCGAGCAGCCGAGCAACAACCCAATTATCGCGAACAATTTTTGGCGATTGCAAAGCTTTATGAACGTGTTGTTTATGGAGAGGATAGCTCTGGTATGACCGCACTTAAAATTAGAATCAGTTATCTAAAGGTATAAATTAGGGTTTTCCGGTGTATTGAATAATTAGATTTATTGCTTTTTATTTATTTATTTTGAATAAAATCAGAGAAGATAGTAACTATATGGAAATATTCTTGTTTGAATGGCATTTAAGTCAACAGCAGTGGGTAGCGCATTGGGTTGTATTTGCGCTAAATCTCTTTCTCCTAACTTTCGCTAAACCTATCTTTGGAATTTTTGACGTCAGTTCTGATGGCGACGGTAAGGTTCGATTATTTCGCGTATTTAATATACTTATACTTTTGTTGCATAGCTTGGATTTGTTATTACTTGGACTTAGCAGCGAATATGAACACTATTTTGTTCGCTTGGGTTTAAGTCTCATAACCTTCTATTTAGGACTATTCTTTTACTGTATAAGCTGTTATTTCTCTCGGCGCAAATTTGGTCGAGAGAAGGAAATCGATAATAAACCGGTATTCCTAGAAACTTACAGCACGCGCATCGTCGAATTAATTTTATTAGTATTTATCTCATTAACCACGATACTTATTTTAATTAAGTTGTGGGGTGCCGATACCTGGTTGGAAACTACAGGTATTATCGGGTTGCTGGCGGCTTTTCTGGCTTTTACCAGTCACGTTTGGGCGCCGGATATTATTAGTGGCTTAATTATTCTTAATACACAAATGCTTGAGGATGGTGATGTTGTCATCATAGATGGCTATCCCGATGAATACATTATTAATAAAGTGTCTTTTATCTATGTAACTCTGCTTGATGTGCGTAAAAATCACCGGACATTAATGCGCAATAGCCGCTTTATTCAGACAAAAATAGATAATCTTAATCGTGTTGCTAGTTCCGATGGCGTGCGAAAAACTTTAACTTATAAGGTGTCTTACCCAGATTTCTCTGATCTCGGTCGAGAAGATAAGCAGCAATCTTTGCTAAGGTTCCGGACACGTATAGACAGTATATTTGAGGGGGCTTACGAGCAATGCCTGAAAGACAAAGAGATAAAAATTAATGACAAGCGCGCGTTTACTTGGGCGTTGACTTCAGCAGGTGATTTTGCCCTTGAATTCAGTTTATTTGTTTATTTGAAACGTCTCCCAAATACTAAGGTGACTTCTACGGTGCGAAAACATTTAATGGGCACTGTCTATAAAATAAATGAAGCAGTTTATGTCAATGCTGTACTCGAGGGAATAGACTTATCTACCCCAACGTTGGCAGATATTCACCTTCAGGGGGATATTTTGAATACCCCCAAAACTGAATAAATTTAAGTTTATATAGCTTTTCTGAAGGCGATTAAACTGGCCGTGACAGCGACATTGAGTGATTCAACGCCATTTCTCATGGGGATTGAAAGCCAGTGGTCACAAATATTTTCTACTGCTTTTGATAAACCGTCTGTCTCGTTACCTACGACAAAAACGCTGCCTTGAGTGTTTTGGTATTGACCGAGTGTTTCTGTGGCATGTGATGACAAACCGCAAATTTTAGCGCCGTGTTGCTGGCAGTCTTTAAGTGCATCGATTAGTTTGTTACAGCGCAATATAGGCGCTTTAAATAGTGTGCCAGCGCTTGCTTTAATAACGAGGGCATCTAATCGGGCACAGCCTTGTTGGGGCAGTAATATACCGTCGATCTGCCCTGCGGCGGCTGAGCGGATGATCATGCCGAGGTTTTGTGGGTTGGTAATGTTGTCAATAGCTAATAATTCAAATGGACCCGTTTGCTTTGCTAGGAAACTGCTGTGGCTCTGGTAGCCATCGCAGATTAGATCAGCGGCAATGCCTTGATCTTGTTTGGCATTTTTAGAAATTCTCGATAATGCTTTGCTATCATGATAAAGAATTTCAGCACCTTTATTTTTAGCCAAGGCGATTATATCGTCGAGAATTTTGGCTTTTTTGTTTGACTCAGCCAGGTGCAGACGGTAAATCTTGCTGCTTTTTTCCTGTAGTGCTTCAAGTACAGGTTTGCGCCCGAAAATAGTAAGTAGCTGGTCAAAAAAACGTTTTTTGTCTAAGTATTCTTGGCTGTCTTGGTTATTACTGTGTTTGCTCATGAGATATTCTGATGTTGGTTTGAGAGAGGCTAGCGTTAATTATAGCAGCTGCATATATGAAAAGACCCCGTCTAGCGGGGTCTTTATAGCTGTTTTATTTCGGTCTAGTGGTGCAGATAGCAGTCTTCATCATTTTCTATTAATGCCTTAAGAATACGACTTCGGCTAATTATCCCCACTAATTTACCATTATCGATAACAGGATAATTTTTGTGCTTGTCTTTGAGCATGCACTGGGCTATTTCGACAATACTACTCTGCGGGGTTACAGTGATAACATCACTTTTCATAACTGCCGTAACTAGACCGGGCTCTTCGCAGTAAAAAGTGTTGTTAAGCATCTCAGCGATGCAGTCTTGTTCGGACACAAAGCCAATCACTTGTTGTTCACTGTTAATCACCGGTGCACCAGGTATACCGTGTTGCAGTAAGTTCTCGATCACATCGTGAACATTGGTGTTCTGCATGATCGCGTGGGAATCAAAGTCCATATAGTCTTTAACTAAAATAGAATGCATCTTCAGACCCTCTAAGATATCAGTGTTTCTGACATTATTAGTTTAGTCCAGATACAAGGATATTGCGGTGCTATTGATTCTCGGTGAACAGATATTTATGACTATTTGAGATGTAAAAATTTTAATTAGGCGTAGCTTAACCAGTTAATTCTTATACCGCGGTTTTTGCTGTCTTAACTTGCTTTGATGGACTTCAAAGCAAGCTTATTAACCTCAGGTTTTTTTACTGCATATATTACTGTAACGAGCAACCGCTGAAGATAGGCCCATATCGATTGCATCGACGATAAGAGCGTGACCAATTGAGACTTCTGCAATATGTGGGATGGTAAGAAATCGGCTTAAATTATCAAGGTTGAGATCGTGGCCGGCATTAAGTTCTAATCCTATGTTGTGTGCGTGTTCAGCAGCTGAGCGATACTCTTCGAAAATTGACTCAAGTTTATTACTGCCTAGTTTATGAGCTAGAGCATAGGGGCCGGTATAGAATTCAATGCGGTCAGCGCCAATGGCTTTGGCAAGGCTGATTTGTTCGATATTAGGATCCATAAATAAACTGACGCGGATGCCGAGCTTTTGAAAATGCTGTATCAGTGGTTTCAGCTCAGCGCCGCTGATATTCAGGTTAAAGCCGTGATCAGAGGTCAGTTGATCGTTGTCATCTGGTACCAAGGTTACTTGCTCGGGGCATGCGGCTTCAACTAGAGCGATGAAACCTGGATAGTCAGCCAACTCTGCGGCAAAAGGGTTGCCTTCAATATTGAACTCCACCTTGCGGCTGCGGCACAGTGCCGATAATGGTGTAATGTCGCTGGCGCGAATATGTCTTTGGTCGGGTCTTGGGTGCACAGTAATGCCCGTGGCACCAGCATCTAGGCAGGTTATACCATGCTCAATTAAGTCGGGGTAAGTACCTTCTCGTGAATTACGAATAAGAGCTATTTTATTGAGATTTACGCTTAGGGCAGTGCTCATAGATACAGTCTCCAATCAGTATTCGGCGTGGAATATCAGTATTCAATTAGGATTCGAGGCTTAACGACTTCCGCTTTTAGAATTCGTATGGCTTCATTGGGCGCGTTCGGAAAGCGGCTGCCATGGATACCTTGCGGTAAGCGCGAGATCATAACGGCGATATCCATGCCCTCGATGACCTTGGCGAATACCGTGTAGCCTGGTGTGTCGTCGACTGCGTCTAGGTGCGGGTTAGACTTAACATTAATGAAAAATTGAGAGTCTGCGCTATCTGGGTCGTCAGTTCGGGCCATTGCCAGGGTGGCATAATGATTTTTAAGACCACCGATGGACTCGTTCTCTATTTCAGGCTGAGTGGCTTTCTTTTGAAAATCCCAGCTATAGCCGCCAGTTTGAATCATAAAATTGGGCAAAACCCGATGAAATATAGTGCCGTTGTAAAAGCCGCTATTCACATAGGTTAAAAAGTTTGCCACGTTTTTCGGCGCTCGGTCGGGATAAAGTTGGACAATTATGTTGCCATAATCGGTTGTAAGACGAACTTTTTTACTGCTCGCAGCATAAGTTGGTATGCACAGTAGTAGACTAATAAAAGTGCACAGGGCGATACGAATCATAACGTTAACCTTTAATAGGGGCAGAATACTCTTGAGCTAGAGGTTTAACCCCAGTCAGATTTTTTTCGACCCTGGCTCATGCTCTGAATAATTAGGGCAAGGATAATTCCGCAAATCAGTAGTAGGGCGCCAAACAACCATTGATTATGACGGTTGTCATTTTCAAGGCGCTGAATTTCTGCGCGGTTGGTATCAGACTCCGTTTGCAATAGTTCATATTTGGTTAGAAGTTTTTGGTGTTGAAGGTCGACATTAATCGCGTTAGCTGAGACTTTTTTAAGATCGTCCAGTTGCTTTTCTACAGCTCTTAGCTGTTGCTGAGCCTTTACTGATGCCGCTAATTTGTTAGCAGTGGTAGGTTCATCTACGAGGTACAAGCTGCGCGCCCAGCCTTCTTTACCGTCTTCGGTTTTAACACGAGCCCATTGGCCTTGCTCGTCAACCTCTAATACGTAAATCTTGGTACTGCTGGGTATGTCGCGATGGATGATGCTAAATTGATTGCCTTTATCGCTATGAATTTGCAGTAAATCGGAGACATAGCGGACATCTTCACTAGTGGCTGTTGAGGTAAAAAACAGTCCGCATAGAATTAGAGTTAGCAAGGCGAGAGATTTCACAGGTATTCCTTTTGTAATTATGACTCAAAACTTTGTCAGGCTATTTTAACCCAGACGGCCCAACAAAGCGGTCGTGTATTAGGGTAGTACTTTTTTGAAGGGTTTGACGCTAACCGAAGCGTATACACCAGCCTCTATATAAGGATCGCTATCGGCCCATGCTTGCGCGTCGGCTAATGATTCGAATTCAGCAATGACCAAACTGCCGGTAAATCCAGCGTCGCCGGGATCGTCGTTATCTATCGCTGGATTTGGGCCAGCAACAAGCAGGCGGCCGTTATCTTTAAGAGCGTTTAGGCGCGCTAAGTGAGCTGGGCGTGCCGATTTTCTTAGTGCTAGGCTGTTGTCTATATCTTGGCTAACAATGGCGTAATACATATTTATCTCTTTAAAAAGGTTGTTTAAGGCTCGTTAATCATATCTTCAAGGCTTAGCTGAGTGAGCTGGCCGATACGGCGGAACAGATAAAATAGCGCTGCCATCAACACAATGGTTGATGGCAGTGCAATAACTGGGAAGCTTAACCCCATCATTTTACCCAGTTCGGCAGTGTACTCGGGAGTCCCTGGCGGGCTTAACAAAATCACTTTGGCAAGAATATAATTCAAAGCCGAAGATAAAAAGAATGAACCAGCCACCATGTAAGTAGCGGTTATCAAACATTTTTCGAAGGCTTTTTCATTGCCGTTTTCTTTCAGCGACAAGGCAATTTTATCGACTTGCAGTATCTTGTCATTATAGAGAAAGGTTTTAATCAATGGGTAGCGTGTTCTCAAAGAGAATAGTGTGGCTAAGCCTATTATAGCCGGGATTGAAGCTTCTTTAATGGCGATATAGGCAGGGTCTAACTCTAAAAGGCTGATGCCCCCTGTGAGTAATATACCGATTATCCCCAGCCCTGAGAAAATATTGATTTTACCGCGAGCAAAAAAGTCGTTGCAACCGTAAGCAATCGGAAACGCGAGGGCGACTACAATTGACCATTTAGGTCCCAAATAGGCTTCACTGCTAAGCTTAATAAGAATGGCAGTGGGTATAATGATATTCAGCAGCATATTGATAAGCATGTTTTCTTTCTTATCGGTATTTTTGCTGGGTTTTGGAGTGATCTCGGTCATGAAAGTATTGGCTATTTAAGGTTAATGGGCGATTGAAGCATTGGCATACAATGTTTCGAGCGCGATAATGCAGTCTTTTAGCGTGCGGGGCAATCTTTACAGCCCCACAATGGAGCTTAATTACGGTGACAGTTTATGATTTACATTGCCATAGTACAGCATCCGATGGCCGTTTGACGCCAACTGAGTTGCTGCGTCGCGCTTTTGAACAGGGTGTTGATGTGCTTTCGTTAACCGATCATGACACTGTTCAGGGGTTAGCAGAGGCATCAGTTGCCGCTAAGGAGTGCGGTCTCACGCTAATACCTGGGATAGAATTTTCATCTCAATGGGGGCGGCGCGGTATTCATGTTGTGGGCCTTGATATCGATCTTAATTCGAAGGTGCTGGCATCTGCGGTTACAGCACAGTTAGCTGTCCGTGAGGCCCGTGGGCAATTAATTGCCGAGCGGCTAGCTAAAGCTGGTGTGCAAGGTGCACTGGCAGGTGCACAAAATATTGCTAATGGCGCTGTGCTTGGTCGTCCTCATTTCGCCCAATACCTGCTTGATCAGGGGCGAGTAAAAAGTATCAACGAGGCATTTAAAAAATACCTCGGTGCCGGAAAGCCAGGAGATGTGAAGAGTCTTTGGCCTGAAATGGAGCAAGTGGTTAGTTGGATTTTAGCAGCAGGTGGTATTGCGGTATTAGCACATCCGAGTAAATATAAAATGACGCGCACCAAACTCAGCGCGCTGGTTTCTGATTTTGCATTAAGCGGTGGCCAGGCTCTGGAGGTATCCAGCGGTTTAATGCCTCCCGGTACGACAGCGACTTTGGCGCGCATTGCAGCGGACCATCAATTGCACGCATCCTGTGGAAGTGATTTTCACTTTCCAGGGCATAAATGGCAAGAATTGGGACAGTTCTCGCCACTGCCTGAGTCGTGTGCTCCAGTTTGGGATTTATTCTAACAGCCCATTGTTCTGGTAAACTTAACTGATTAGCTATTTTGTAAGGAAATAATAATGTCCCAGTTTTTCCAAATTCACCCAGAAAACCCACAGGCGCGATTAGTCTCACAGGCGGTGGGGATTATTAATAAGGGCGGTTTGGTCGCTTATCCCACCGATTCAGCTTATGCACTTGGTTGTCATATTGGCGATAAGCATGCGCTGGATCGTATTCGCGCCATTCGTCAACTCGACAAACATCATAATTTTACCTTGGTATGTCGTGACCTCTCAGAGTTATCCACTTACGCTAAAGTTAATAATCAGACTTTTCGTCTGCTAAAAAACCATACTCCCGGTGCTTATACTTTTATT
>MDSY01132648.1_pt1 | contig 15342 bp, 11 predicted proteins | sample 811131 | NCBI WGS metagenome assembly MDSY01 (sample SAMN05326643, study PRJNA326480) | marine metagenome | isolation source: seawater | place: Atlantic Ocean: South West | collected 2010 | reverse complement strand
CCGTCTTTGGTGTGCATGTTTTTCGTCGAAGGGGGCCCTTTGTGTTCGACCACAGATACCTTTTTATTTTATTTTATTCAGTGGAAACCGACAGATACCTGGCCCCGCGACCGGTGCGGTAGGGCACAGCTTGTTTTACTCCCGTCGTTAGTGGGTTCTCCCCACCTCGGGGCCGATTTGTAGATACCACAGAGTGGTCGGATGTATCTGACTGACTGCTAGAAAGCTTCAATAGCGCGCGCTGTGTATCTTGAAAGCCAAACTTTTTATAGGGAAAATCTAGGAATTCCTATAGGAATTTCCTACAGATGTTTCGTAGGTGAAAAGCAAAATGCTACAGCTCCAAGATACACCTTGGGTAGCTCCTCCTCCAATGCGGCTGCCAAGCTGCTGGGCGCTGGTAGTGGAGCTCTGAGTGGAGCGAAGTGGCCTTATGAGTACAGAGGAGGCGCTCTCAGAAGAGGCGCTGCGCTTGCAGTTCGCGCGGTCTTTGGCAGCCGCCGCCTTTGCTGCCCGACAGCGCCACAGGCCTGCGACCACCAACCCCGAGGATGAGGCCACGCGCCTTCGCTGGGCGCAGGCGAAGCGGTCCGCCCAGCTCGTGGCGGACCCGCGCGAGGACCGCCTCTACACGCCCGAAGTCGAGCAGCAACGGGCTCGTTCGTCGGCGGTCTCGAACACTCTGCCTCGCCTCAAGGAGGTCTGCTCCATCTACTCTGCTCGGCGCTCGCTCGACTTCTTTCTGCGGGTGGTGACGAGGGAACTTGAGCAGGCCCTGTGGAGGTGTGACGTCTACATTGGGCTACTCAAGCCGGGGGGCAGTGGCGTCACGTATGTCGCATGTAGCAGCAGCAGCGAGATGCTGGGCAAGGAACTGCGACGGGGAAGGGGAGTGAGCTTCAGGTGCATCGAGCGCGACGAGACGGTGATGGTTGGCGTTAACCGCGACGCCTGGGAACCCTTGGAGGAGGAGCCAGGGGAGGACGAAGAGGAAAGTATGAACGCCAAGGATGGCGAAGACGACCCGTCGGTTGCGACGACGACTAGCACGCAGTCCGCGCCCCCGCCGCCGCCGCCGCCCGAGGAGCTGAAGCCCGAAACCCTTGGGCGGGGGAGGAACCTACCGCTGGTGGTTGTGCCCCTTTCCTTCGAAGGGAGTTCTCTTGGGGTGATCGGCGTAGATGGGTTTACCTTCTCTCCGGACGACCGTGTGGATGACGACCCGCAGTCCATGCTTTGGTACAAGGATCGGCTTCTACCCTTCTTGGAAAATGACGACGAGGCGATTAAGGCCACCACGCTATACCGTTCCCCGCCTGAGCGCTTTGGAGCCGTGGAGATCAAAGCAGAGCCTGTTGCTGCTACGGTGGTACAAGGGAACGTCATTCACGTGTCACGCCTGAACCGTTCCTTAGGCCCGATTTACACTGTGGAGTGGGAAGATGGCCTCCGCGAGACCGACATCATGCAGCGGGCGATGCAAGACATACTGAAGCGGGGGCCGAAGCGCTTTCACCACGGCACTCCAGCGACACGAGAAGTGGTGACCTTCATAGAAAATGCGGCGAAGATTATCAGCGAGCATTTGGACACCATGCGGAAGCGAAATAGCATCACTTCCCTGCGAGAGTATGGGCTGCAAATTCCCCAGACGGTCGAGGAGGCGTGGCAAGCTGCGATGCAGAGTGTCATCGAATGCCTTCCGTTCGCCCAAACCGTAGAGGTGTGGGAGGTGAACCCCACGGGCCGCACCATCATTATTGTAGCACGGACAGTTCCGCCGAACGATTTCAGGACCTTGAGCGGCGTGCGGAAGCCATCGGAGATACCGCATAAGAATCGCGGCGATTTTTTTCAGCTCATTGGACGGAAAGGTGCGGGTTGCTTCGAGATGCCCTTCGCAAAGGCTATCCTGCTCACGCCCATCGAGGACAAGGGCCAAAAGGTTGGCGACGTGCGGGTAGGTCCAAAGGCAACGTCGCGTTTTTTGCTGGCGGTGACGCGCGGCCGCGGGCGGGGCGAGGGCGATACTGGTCACTGCAGTGCAGTCGCGGCAGAGCTTTCGGTTGCACTCGGATATATTCGGGGCCGCGAGCAGCGGACCGAACAGCGCCGCCAATCTCTGGAGAGGACGCGTAGGATATGCAATCAATGGGCGCTCACAGGAGCCAAAGAGCTGCAGACGGGGGTGCTTCGGCTCCTGCAACAAAATTTACGTGGTGCGGACATCTACCTTGGAATGATGCAGCCGGGCGGAGACGTCATCCAGTACGGTATTGTGTCGCGCCTGAGCCGCATGAGCGGCCAGCGTCTTAATCGGGGCGAGGGGGCCAGCTTCCAGGCTGTTGAAGGAGGAACTCCGATTGTTGTCTATAGTCCGGATTCCTATGACATGGGGGACATAAAGCTTGTTCAGGGCCTTGCAGTGGACGTGCGTTACGGGAAGCGTTGGTTCGGTGCCAAGATAACCAGACCACGCGGGCGTGATTTCTACGATGTCCGCTTCGACACCGGCGAACGAGAAGCTGGGGTACCTGCCGACCGTATCCGCGCGAAGAGACCTGTTATTCCTCGGGTCCACACATTTGAGGGCATCGCGCCAAACGGCTGGCCATTTGTTTGCGTCCCATTGCTCAACGGGAAACTCCCCGTGGGGATTTGCGGAATCGACAACTTCGAAAAGGTCCCAAAGAGTCACCACCTTGAAAAACATCCTGAGCAGGGGATGGCGGAATTCCTTCTGAGCTGCGCATCTTATCTCGGGGAGGCCCTCGATCGACAGCGCAAAACAAACGCGCTTCGCGAAATTGGAAACGTTACTCGCGATTTCGAGGCTAACGTTGATGACATCGGCACCATGGCAATGCGAGCGCTCCGCGATCTTATCGTGTTTTCCAAAGCTCTTCGGGTCTACGAAGGGAATGGCAATTTGAAATACTGGGAGCGTCTAAATTGGACGCCAGCGGTGCGCTCCGATCCTCCCACCGGTGCTGCATCGGAAGGAAGTGTCGAGGATCCTGCAGCAGCCGATGCGACAGAGGCAGACGACAGCGATGCCCTGCCCCCGCAAGAGCCAGGCGACCCATTCAATGCTGAGACGGAGGTGCCCGTGGACACGCTCAAGGGAATATGGGGAGATGTTAGATCTGCGGCGGCGGCGTCCCCGCACCACGAGGCAGATCGTCCACGTGCTGAAGCATTGGAAGGCAATGCTGAAATAATGATTGGGCGTGCTGTGGATCGAGGCAAGTACGAATTCATTAGCAATCCTACAACGATGCCGACCCCAGACGACACGACTCGGTACACCATCGTAATTCGCCGCTTATCTGGTGCATGTTATGAGGAAGATGTTTCTTTTTTCGCCGATTGTTGCCGTGTCATAGAGACGGGCATTATCTGTATCAATGGCCGGGCGTACCGCAAACAAGCCCGAAAACAGGCCCTCGAGAAGATCCTCGAACTATGCCGCCAATGGAAAGATATGGACACCAGCGTCCTTTTGTCGAAAGCAGTTGATGCGCTCATGGTACCTCTGTCGGGGTGCTGTATTTACATTGGCATGCTTGTTCCGGGTGGGCAAGCTATTGAGTACACCCACGCGTCGCCTACGAGTAGTATGGCAGGCAAGCGCCTGAAGCGCGGCAAAGGCTTGACATTCCGATGCATTGATCAGCAGGACTTCCTTGTCGTAAAAGATAGCCACAGCGAAGATGCCAACAAGCTGAATTTTTTTGTCGATAAAAGCCACCAGGGCTGGCCATATATTGCCGTGCCGCTGAGCCGTGGAATCAGTATGGTTCGTGGCGTTCTTGGCATTGACTCCTTCGAGTCCGCTGGCAAGGGCCGCGACGACGACGAGCACCCCGAACCAGGGGTGCTCGATTTCCTCTCGAACGCGTCGTCTATGCTGGGAACGATGGTCGACCAGAAGGCAAAGTATGATGCTCTCAAACGCATGGAGCTAGCAACCCAAGACTTCAACACGACCATTGAGGCAGTGTACTTTGGAGCGCTCAAAGCGCTTCAAAATAATGTCCTCTTCGCGAAGGTGCTGGAGGTGTGGCAGATAAAGTACATGCGGAAGGGCTCCTCCCGCCCTTCATCCTCTCAGAGTGGGAGCCGACCACCGAGTAGCTCAGGAAGTAAGCTAGACTGTGGGAGTGCACGCGCGGTCCGCCCGTCACCGTTCCCTTCTCTGATACTGATCGTGCACATAATGCGCGCATTCGACCTGCCGAAGCTGAGGAAATTTGGAAAGAACAACGCTTACTGTGTTGTTTACTGGGGCGATGCGGAGGTTGGGCGAAGCAAGGTCAAACCCAATAGTTTGACTCCAGAGTTTGACCATCGGCTGGTGATACCATCGATTGCCGACTGGGATAGTCGGTCAATCTGTTTCCGAATCTGGGATCACGTTCGACTGGGCGAGGACGCTCTAATTGGGGAGTGCGAAATCACGGGCAACATCTTACTTCACCTCAAACCTAAAGGCACGACTTTCCAATTGCGTATGGACAAAGATGATCCAGACTCAGAGAAGCGCGGTTTCGTAGAAGTGGGCATGGTCATGGATGTCGCCGAGTTTACACTCCCTGTCGAACTTGTGCCGCATGCGCCAACAAAAACGCTTTGCGTTGACATATGTGCGGCCAAAGGCCTCGCAGCAGCAGACTTCAATGGGGCCAGTGATCCTTACTGTATCGTTTACTGGTGCGTGGGTGCTCTGTACCATGATCGCCTGTTGTGATAACACTCGTCGCGTGCATGTCTTACTCACACTCACAATATTAACGTACATTTTGAACTTAAGGGATCACGAAGAAATTGGGCGAACCAGCGTCATTCCCGAGACTCTGAATCCGGTGTGGGCCGACGCTCATTTCGAGATGCCTGCGCCACTTGATCTGTTGGAAGCTGAACTCGTCATAGATGTCTACGACCATGACGACATAGGGGACCATGATTTCTTGGGGAAGGTCGTTTTAACGGGGGAAGAGCTCGCGCACCCGAAGAGTGGAAAGATGGTGGTGAACCTGAAACGTGACTCAGGAAAAATTGTTCCGCGAGCCCAAAAATTTGTCAAAGGCAAGTTGGAGTTGAAGATCATGTACCGGGAAGAAAAAATGGCGAAAGGTACATTACCAACATACCCTTCCGAGGACGTTGTTGTGAAGTCAATTTTCCAACTGAAGGGAGAAGAGGAGCCGACCGCAAAAGACTGGAAGGTGGATTTGCCGGAGGATCGAGTTGCGGAGCTTGTTCGTACTTCTCTCGCGAACGAAACGGTGAGCTGCGCAGGCGACGAAGAGACGATAATATCTCCGGTCAAGGACGTGCGCATTACAATTGATGATGTCGATGTCGGGCCTGAAGGTGGGACAGATTTCATGGTCATTGTGAAGCGAGAAGCAGGAAAAACATGGGAAGAAGACGTGGAGTTCACGCACGATGTTGTCAGATTAATGCAAACAAATATCCGCTGTGTGCGAGGGCGACGACAGCGCGAGCACGCTCGAAATCGAGCCGAAAGGATTGTCAAGGAGCTCTGTCGATCGCAAAGCTCGGAGGACTTCGCGCGCCTGTTCAAAGAGGTGCTCGGTCGACTAGAACGCTGCTTGCCTGGCTCCAATATTTATATCGGGCTCCTGCAACCTGGGGGCAACGTCATAAAGTATGCAGCTGCGACGGTAGCTAGTTGCATGAAAGGTGAGATGCTGCCACGAGGTCGAGGCGTCAGCTTCGACTGTATTGGATCCGGACATAAGGATGGCCTCGTTATTCACGAATCAGACGAGATGGGCTCTCGCGTTCATTCTTTTGCCGACGCCGAGGAATCGGCAAACACCCTGGGAAGTGTCTGGCCCTTCATCTGCGTGCCCCTCGTCCATAACGACTGCACGGTGGGCGTCCTCGGTGTCGACACTTTCGACAAAGTGGGTAAGGGCCGAGAGGATGACCCACATCCCGAGGACGGTGTCGTAGAGTTGTTGAAGATCACCGGAATTGAGCTTGGGGTGTCCGTCGATAGCGTGCGCAAAAGCACGGCGCTTGAAAAATTGAGGGAAACTGTGATCACTGATAACAATATTTCGGCGAGGAAAATTCACTTAATGGTCCTGCGGATGTTGACTGAAAATATACTCTTTTCAGTGCAGACGGAAATATGGCATCTCGACCCGAACTGGAAACTCGGCATCGTCGCTCATATGTCACCTCTTGACGTCGGCACGGATGTAAACGTACTGGATGTGACGGTGGTTTCGGCGTCGGGACTTCCAGGCCAGTCTCTAGGACGCTGCAGCCCATATGTGGTTATATCTTGCGCCGGTAAATCATCAAAAACGACAGTGAAACGCCAGGTAAGACACGCCTTTCCTTATGCGCTGCGTAATATATAAATAAACCACACCATACCTTTCATTATTTGATGTCAATACGTGTTTTTGGTTCATATAGGCGCGAACTCTTTCATGGAACGAAAATCTAGTCGTTTCCGTTCCGTCAAGCGAGCAGAACATACGCTTGGATGTGTTCGACGAAGGTGGAGAGCCAGAGGGCTCTAAGAACAAAGGAATTCCCATCGCATCGGCATTGATAGCAATGGCCGATCTCGGACAGGGGACGACTAGCGTGGCGCTCACAAATGATGCTGGCAAGGCTGGTTCATTGCAAGTAAATACTGAGTGGCAAGAAAAGAAATCTGGTGCTGACGGTGGGCGTGGTGGTGACGACGACGATGATGGTAGATTTGAGGAAGTTGAAATTACGTTAGTAGGTGCGAAAGGCCTCCCAAAGGCCGATGTATTCGGCTCCAGCGACCCTTATGTCAAAGTCAAATGGGAAGGAGAAGAAGTGCATAAAACGGCGGTGGTTAAAAATAACCTAAACCCCGAATGGGACAATGAATCCGTGGTTATTCGCGTGCGCATTCCTGAGAGTGACGAACAAGCCGAGAACACCGAACCGCTACTTCTCGAGGTTTATGACTACGATCGCGTGGGGACGCACGACTTATTAGGGCATGCTACTATCCCCGTGAACACACTTATTCGCCCTCGTCGGGTGCTGAATCAGCTCGAATTACAGGGAGACGCAAAAAAAACTGGGACGCTCAACGTAGAAGTGCGAACGGCAGGGAATGCAGGACCGGAGGGGGGCAGTAATCAAGTTGTATTGTCGGCGGGGAAATTGAAAGAAGGTCTTGATGTCGAGGTCCGTCCCAAACTAAGCGTTTCACCAAGCCAGCAATCGGCCGTTCCTCTGATGCATTTTACGCTTTCCTCGAAAATTCCGCACAAATGTTAAGCAGGTCAATATTTTGAACGCGAAAGACCTTGCCAAGGCTGATACGTTTGGAAAGAGTGACCCCTTCGTGGAGGTAAGAGAAAGCACGGACTTCTCATTCTTTATCGTTGGTCGAATCATCCCCCCCAATTTGGTGCATTCACGTCCACTTTACTTGGTCTGTGTAGGTGAAATGGAATGGCAAGGTCATTCATAAAACGAAAACAAAAAAATCGACCCTTAATCCGGTTTGGGAGGACGAAAAGATTGTCGTTCCTGTGAGGCCTGATGGGAGTGGTGGCCGGATGATATTGGAGGTGTATGATGCCGATATGTTGACGAGAGGTGACTTCCTGGGCCAAGTAATCCTGTCATCGACAGAGTTACTCTTTCCACCGTCCGAGACGATGACCTACACTCTGCAGCCGAAGCCAGGTATGAGTGAGAAGGCACTGAAACTTGTCCAGGGTACTTTGACGTTACAACCACAAGTCTTGACCTCGTTGGAGAAAGAGCGTCTTCTCGAAATGAAGACACTGCCAGAGGAAGCCAATGGGGAAGAGGCTGGGGAAGATGCAACGCGCATTGAAATCGCACTGGACCTACAAGCAGAGCGACAACGCTGGGAACAGGACAAATTGACGCTTCCATCTATTGTTGAAAGCGTGGAAGAGCTTGCTTCGAAAGCAAAAAGTGCCCCGTCGGGCCAGGGAGAAGAGGTGCTTATATCTGAGGTTGATGCTGGTCAATTGGTGGACGCTTGGCTCCGTGGAGCAGGGATCACGACGATTCCTGGCAAACCAAAACGCATCTTCGTGCCATTTGCGGACATGCGGTCCGGTGAGAGTGAAGATGTGCCTGAAAGTAATGGCGCGGTCCTTTCGTTGGTCAAGACACAGAGGGCGCCACCTCCTGGTGTCTTTGACATGGGCAACAAATATGCGGTCGTGATGACTTGTGCTGAATTCTGCGAAGAAGATCGCCTCTTTGTCAATGCTGTTTCGACAGCGATCGAGCAAGCGCTGGAAACCGTCGCGGCGCGAGAAAGGCGTCGGGCCCAGCGTCTGCAAACGCTAAAGCGAATCCTGTCTTTTTGCGAGGAAGTCTCAATTGACCAAGGTGTAAATGCGGCGAGTGCATGCGTATTTGTGATGGGACTGATCAAAGCATGCCTGCCTCCCGCGTGGGAGACCAACATCTTGCTCCCCAGCGCCAAAGAACGCATGCTCCGCTACATTGCATCATCTGTAATTGATGTGGCCCTGGTGGGCCGCGAGTTATTCCGAGAACACAGCGTGGCATTCGACTGCATGGACCATGGTTTCGCAGTCGTTGTAGAGGATCACCAAGCTCGGCTGGGGCATGTTGCATGGCCCCCATTTGTCAGCGCAAATCTCGTCGAAGCTGGTCTTGTCGATGGCGTACACCTCTATGACGTCGCCACCGACCCCAGCAAAATAGTGCCCGACGAGGTAGTCTTGGATCTCGAGTTGCACATTTTGCACGCAAGGGATCTGGCGAAGGCCGACTTGTTTGGAAAGTCCGACCCGTTCTGCGAGGTGCTTTGGAACGATGAGCTCGTTCATAGGACCAAGACCATAAGCAGAAATTTGAACCCAGATTGGACGCACGAGAAGTGCCTAGTGTCTGTAAATCCTGATGGCTCCGGTGGCGAGTTGGTATTGCAGGTGTACGATGCGGATTTCCTGATGCGGGGCGACTTCCTCGGCCAGATTGTATTGAGTAGCACGGAGCTCTTCCACCATGCCGTGGCAAATGCCACCGTCACGCTCAAGCTCCAGCCCAAGGAGAGTATGAGCGAAAAAGCGAAGAAGCTGGTCCAGGGCACCCTCACATTCAGTGCCAAGTGCTTAAGCGACCTCCCAAGCAACGCGGAGGAGGACGTGCACACGGGTGAAGACCCTCCGGAGCTCCCACAGGGACGGTTTGCCCCTGCGGTTCCCATTGCGATGGGTTTGGCGGATATGCACGACATAATTGATTCAGATGAAGTGGACTATATGATGGTTCCAATGTGGGCCCATGATACTGGTCGAGGTGTGCTTGGGGTACGCATGGCCACGCCGGAACAGCAAATTACTGATCCAAAGGCGGAAGAAAGTGTCGCAGAATGGTACAACTTACGACAAGTAGCTTGGCGAGAAGCAGAAGAGCGTGTCACCATGGCCGCGCACGAAGCTTCTCAACGAGAAGTCGATGCTGCCCTCCAGGCAAAAGCGGAGGCGAAGGCCAAAAAGGATGCGACCAAGCAGGCAAAAAAGGACGTGAAAGCGAAAGCGGGAGTCGGGAACAAAGCGCTCGGGAAGCAGGGACTCCTCTTCGACGAAGAGACGCGGCAGTACTTGCCAGCTGCAGAGGTGGAGAAGAAGGTTGCGGCGAAGCTTGCCGCCTTGAAGGAGAAGGAGAAGCAAGAAAAGGAGGCTCAAAGAAAGAAAGAAGCGGCCGCTGCAAAGGCCGCTGCGGCCAAGGCTGCTGGGGAGGCAGTAGACGAGGAAGATGAAAAAGAAGCAGAGGCAGAAGAGGACAACAAGCCAAAATCGTCGCCGACGCCGGATACGAACCCGCTGAGAGGCTATAGAGCGCCATCCACCGGCATTGGCAGGTGGTTCAGCGGCGAGCTGTCGATGGAAGAAGAGGCACCGCCGCTATCCTGGGAGGATCTCTTCGCGTGGGTCCGTCGCCAGGGTGAACGTACCATGCCAGCATCTGCCAAGTACATGGATGCTGACGTGCTTGACTTCCTTCGTTCAGCTGGGTCCGCTCTTGGCATGGCCGTCGACAAGCTCACGAAACAAGACTGTATCCGAGAGGTTCTCGAAAAGGCGACTATTCTGTACACGTCCGACGTATATGCAAAAGCCTGCGCTGTGTTTATGCGGACGTTTCCACGCATTCGAAACGTCGACGTGTGGCAGTTCTCGAGTCTCAGGCAGGAAAGAACAGATGATGACGTCTTTAATGAAGACAAAGCCGGAGAGGTCAAGGAAAAATTCGTGGTGTCCTACTCGCTTAGATCGATCCTCGACGAAGAGACTGACGAGCTGGACCCGGTTGATGCGGTCACCATAAATACAATGGACGGTGAGCTCGGCTGGCCCAAAGCGGCACTCGGAGAGCTGGAGGCAGCCTGGCACAAGAACTGTGGGAATGGAAGGTCCAAACCTTTTCGTATAAATACCGGACAAGTTGTGGTCCCGTTCGAAGACAGGGGCGTCAACGGGTCCCTGGATGGCCGGAAACATGCCTTCGTGCTGCAGGGTGACCCGCGATTCACCTGGGATAGCGACGTCGATGGAATGATGAACGTCGCGAAAGCTGCAGGCTATCATGTACGGCGTTTGCGCCGCGAGAAGGAGGCGGAGATTAAGGCAGAACAGGAAGCTGCGGAGGCCGCCAAGAGGGAAGCAGCAAAAAAGAAGGCCAAAAGATAAATTCATTAATGGGCGATTGGAGGGGTGAGGTATTCGACCATCTGACGACGCGCAGCTGCAGCAGAGTCTCATGGACCATGCGGTGGATTCATGGACCATGAACTGGCGCTGGCTGCTGACTGAGGATTGGGGGTGTCTGCTGCAAACAAAGCCACGCATTTTTTTAACGCAGTCGCCCATGTGGATGATGAAGAGTACCTATTTTTCTGGCATTCCCGGCGCTCTCCGCTTCGCTCCGGACGGGATGGCAGAGCAATATAGGCACTCACCCTCTAGTAACCCCGGGTGTGAATTGAATTCGACGGGCGAGTTGACCTAGTACCGGCACTAGAAAAGCGGGGTGCGGGGTGTTTTATCGTTGAATTCGTTGAATAAGTTTCTTTAGACTTCCGATTAAGTCTTACTCAAGTTTGAGGCTGAGGCTGAGGCTGCTGGCACGGCGTCTCGAGTCAGAATTGACCTCGAGATGGAGGAGGAGGGTCATTATCGGTGATACTTCGTTGTTCACTGTCGATATAAACGATCCCATGAGCTCAATCGCCTGTTCTTGCATTCCTTCATCGGCCATTCTTTTAACAGCACTTAGTTCTTGTCTAGGGTCCGTGCGAGATTTTGTCGCACGGTGCATAAAAGCATAGCAGCATAAAAACAAACACTCTCAAAGCAAAGAACCTGACTCGCGGTTTACACACGGCCTATCGAATTTTTGTGGGTGCAAAGCACTAAGAGTAAAAAAAACAAGCTCGGGAAGAGACATAGTTGGTCCCGCTTATGGTGGGTCTCATTGGGTATCTGGTCTCTGATCTCTGCGCGCGCGCGCGCAAAAGCAAAAGAAAACCAGACATAAAAAAAGTGCGGTGCAAGATATGGTTCAAGGCTAAAGACTCGACGGTCCCCGTTTGGAAACTGGGAAAAAGACAAGGAAAGGGCTGCGGAGACGGGGGCAAAGGCCCAAGCCCCCCCCCCATCCCCCATGGTCGGCCATGGCCGACCCAGGTTGTAAGATGCCAGGTGCCAGCATGGGTGCCAGGTGACTACCAGGTGCCAGGTGACTACCAGGTGCCCCAGGTGCCAGGTGCCAGGTGCCAGGTGCCCCCTCCGTACCGGTGGGGTGGGTGCGGCCATGGCCGACCATGGGGGGGGGCGGGGGGGCTTTGCCCCGTCTCCTGCGCTTCGGGGCTGCGCTGAGCTCACTAGCGCATTCGAAAAAATAAACGCTAATAAATTTAGATTTTCCCCAGCAGTTTCCCTGACTAGATTTTCCTGTCCGCTATCCGCGCTATAAACTATAAATTTTCTCCCGTCTCTTCTTTCGGGAATCAGGAATGCTTGGCCCTCTTCTTCTTCGCCGTCTCCTCCTCGCCGTCTGCAGCACCACTCACTTTTTGTAGGACTTCCGTTGTGGCTTTCAGTGCCTTGAAGTACCGGACAGTCTTCACTTTCAACTCCATCGTCGCATCCTCGTCGCACACGAGAATGGCCTTCGGGTGCTCTTGGATGGCAGACACGGTCCACATGTGGTTCACTCCTTCCTCGACGCACATATGCAGCGCCATGGCCTTATTAAAACCGGTGATTATAATCAGAACTTCGCGCGCATCCATGACTGTTCTCACTCCGACGGTTAGTGCCATTTTAGGTACCTGAGACAAGTCATCGTCAAAAAATCTCGAATTCGCGACGATCGTGTCATACGCCAGAGTTTTGATGCGTGTCCGGGATTCAAGCGAAGACCCCGGCTCGTTGAAGGCAATGTGTCCGTCGGGACCGATGCCGCCGAGGAAGAGCTCAATGCCACCAGCGGCTTCAATTTTTGCCTCGTAGCGCTTGCACTCCTCCTCAAGGGCAGCTTCCGTACCGTCTCCAGCATTCCCTGCACGACGCCCACGTAGCACATGCGAGCGGAGGCGCACACAGCGGCGGCAGAGAAGGAGGGCGTCACATTCGAAAGGATTGCGAATAGGTGCCGACGACGACGAAGCAGCTCTCTAGCCATCATGCTGGCAGTATCTCTAACCGACCCGCCAAATCCCCTGGGCTCACTTACCGTCAAGAATGTTCACGTTCTTCGGGTCGATATCGACGTGGGAAAAGAAGTTCGTCCACATGAAACTGTGGTAACTCTCCGGGTGCTCGCGAGGCAGCGCCACGTACTCATCCATGTTGAAGGTGACCACGTTCTTGAAGCTGACCTGTCCCTGCTGGTGAAGCACTATCAACTCCTTGTACGTGGGCATCGGCGAGCTGCCAGTGGGTAGACCGAGGACGAAGGGCCTTTCTGGGGTCGGCCCGAAGTCCTTGATCTTCGTGGCGACGTACTGCGCCACCCATTTGCCGACAGCTGCCTTGTCTTCGTTTATCTCGAGGCGCATCGCGGTTCGCGAGAAAGATATCGAGACAGATCAAGGCGCGAAAGATCCAACCTGAGCCAAAGATTTTTTGTAAAGAGGTAGCAGGCGCCTCTCACGAACGCATTCCTGCCCGGCCTCCTGTAGGGATGGCCGCCATGGCAGGTCATGCTCCTTCCGGGAGGAAGCCGGAGGAGGAGATTGCCGCCATTCGCGCTGCCAGGGCCGCAAAAAAGGCGCAGGCGCTTGAAGACGAGGCGGACGAGGGGGGTATGGTCGGCAGTCACACGCTGTCGTACAGCTTCCAGGAGCACACTATCGCCATCGAGGAAGACTGGTCAGGAGACGGTTCTGCCCTTGCGGGTCTGCAATGGGTGGGCGGTGCGACGCTCGCGAGATTTTTTGACGACAGAGCCCGCTTTCCTACGAACTACTTCGCCGGGAAGACGGTGTGCGAGTTCGGGGCCGGCGTCGGCCTCACCTCCATTCTCCTGGCGCTCCTCGGAGCGGAGGTTGCACTCACGGACCTTGACTGCGACAAGGCGGTCGTGAATGTGGAATCGAACTTGACGACTCCTGAGGAGCGACGCCGTTTGTCGCTCATCGAGCTGGATTGGTACCACCCCAACACGGGCGCTCTCAGCCCACCTTACGACATACTGGTGGCCGGGGATTGCTGCTACGAGGCCGCTGTCATCGACCCGCTCCTGCGCGTCATGTGGGACGTTTCTAACGAGAACACCGAAATATACCTCTGTGGAATCGTCGGTAAAACCGCTCTGAGGGCATTCAATGCGGCGGTGGGGCGCTACTTTGCCGTAGAACGCGTTCAGTCTAGTGGAGAACACGTGGAACTTGGTAGGCGCGCGAACATCGACGACGCCGGGGACGACAACGACGAGAGCCGCCTTCGGGCGCTCATGCGATTGTATAGACGCGAGGCGATTCAAGCCGAACCTGTCGAGGAGCAACATGGCACCGGTAACGACGCAGCAAGCAGCTCACAGGTCTCGGCTGTCGATACTCCAGGGAAGAAGCCGGACTCGATCCTTCTGGGCCCGACCTTTCTGTTCGATGAGCTTGAAGTTCACGTGTGTCGGTGCCCTCGGTTGCTGTATCGTGAAATCCGCCATGTTTTTCCAACGCTGAACGTGCCCGCAGAGACGATGCTGGCAATTCCAACGAACCAAGTGAGTCTGTATTTAAAAAAAAGAGTGGCCCGTGCCTCTCCTCCGTTTCCTCTGCCGCCGCTGCATCGGTCTCAGTTCCCACCCGACCCCCTGCCTCCTTTTCTGCAGCACTCGGCTATGGAGTTGGTCAAGGTTGGCGAAGAAGTAGAAGGCGAGAAGGACCGGTGCCTGATTGTGGTAAGTCATGTTTCGACGTGCATGTACACGTGCGGGTACTGACGGTATTTTGAATGGCCCTTTATTTTCCTTGTTTTCTTTTCCCTAGTTCATGGAGTTTGGGAAGCAGTTATGCGATGCACTGCGAGTCAAAGGTCATTGGGCTGACTATATTGATCCCTGTTCAGGGCTTCCGGTACTGTCCCGTGCATTTTCTGCGTCTTGTTGTGGAATAATTTGTTATTTTCTTGTTGTAACACGCGCCATATCCGCACGGGGCACAGATGCTAACCCCTGACACAACGAAGGTGTACTCGGAAGTGGATGGCATGCAACTGCTTTTGCACTACAGGACAATGGATGCGGGAATGTGCAAAGTGCTTCTGCATCCCAAGTGGGGTTCTGCAGTTTACCCGGCCTCTGCCTTCACGGATGCTCCCCTTGAGAGCGTCAAGGAGGTTATCTTTTCGATGCTCGAAAGGAAAGAGTAAAAATAAAAAGAAGGCAACAGCTGAAGACTGGAAAGTCGTAAAGATTATGGACAGGCAAACAGGATTCGGATTTCAGGACAACAGATGAAGTTGTGTTGTTGCTATACTGAAAGATGAAAATGCAAATGCTATCCAGAAAGAAAAGTGCCGGGGCAGGGTTGATTAAGAAATTAGTACAGGGCTGGACCTTCGAAGAGAAGAGGCATGTGAGAATAATGAGAGACACACGCGAGAGAGGTAGTTGCGTGTGTGTATATGGCCACCGCCATTCCCAAAAGAAAATACCAGAAAACCCCGATGCACCCGACACCCGACCCCGGCTCTCAAAATTCTAGTGGCATAGCTTTACATAGCTAGTAGCGAGGCCCGAGTAGCGCCGGGAGCCGGAGTCCTCTCATCCTCATCAATTTTTGCGGGG
>MDSY01136645.1_pt1 | contig 15343 bp, 14 predicted proteins | sample 811131 | NCBI WGS metagenome assembly MDSY01 (sample SAMN05326643, study PRJNA326480) | marine metagenome | isolation source: seawater | place: Atlantic Ocean: South West | collected 2010 | reverse complement strand
TGGTCACCAGAATTAATTATATATATTCCTCTTCTTGGCCTTGCTATGGCCACGGCTTTTATCAATGTTGGGCACGAGCTTGTTCACAGAACAAGCAAAAAACTTGACTGTGAGGTTGGAAATTGGGCTTTAGCCGCAGCGTGGAACCCCGCCTTTGCAATTGAGCACGTATATGGCCACCATAAAAATGTTGGAATAGTAGAAGAAGACCCGGTAACCGCAAAAGCAAACGAAAACCCAATTTTATTTGCAGTGAAAGCTTTTTTTCGTGAACACACTCACGCCTGGGGAATTGAGTCAAGGCAGCTCAAAAGAAGAAAACAAAACATTGTATCAGCCCACAACAGGCTTCTTTTTGGCTATATGAGAACAGCTTTGATCTTTTATTTGATCTATACATTTTTTGGACCATTCTCTGTTTTGCTTTATTTTTTAATAGGAATGGGGGCTAACTATATTTTTCAAATGACAAACTTTATTGAACACTACGGCCTTGTAAGAATTAAAGGAAAACCAATCCTTCACCACCACTCATGGAACTCAAACAACAGAATGACCACATACCTAACATACAACCTTACAAGACATTCAGACCACCACGTTAACGCAAAAAAAGAATTTTGGGAACTCAACCCCTGTCTTGATGATGGGATATCTCTTCCTTCGGGGTATCTAACTTATATGGTTTTGTTTACATTTGTGCCATTTGTTGCGAGAAAAAAAATGCACCCAAGGTTAAAAAGGTGGTATTTTGAATATGCTTCTGATGAAGAAAAGGCGCTCACAGACAGGTATCAATATTTTTAATTTTGTAATCTAAAATTAATTGGAATTGTAATCCACACCCCAACAGGTCTTTCTCGCTGTTTAGCAGGCCTAAATCTTGTTTTTCTTAAGGCTTCCACAGCCGACTCGTTCAAACCAGTGTTTGGTATACCTTTAACAACTATTGTTTCTTTAACCTTTCCTTTTTCATCAATAAAACACTGCACTAAAACCTGCCCTTCAATTCCAGCTTCCTGTGCAATATCAGGGTAAACTGGTCTAATTGGCGTAATAGGTCTAGGGGGATCATCATAAGGAATAAACTTAAACTGTGGACCAGAAGGAGGCGGTGGGGCGTCCCACGCATCAAAATTATCTAAATCAGTTTCTTCAATTGTTAAGTCGTCTGCCAGGTCTTCGTCTTCTGATTCAATTGGAATAGATGGTCTTGCAGGCGGCGGCGGGGTTTCAAATTGTTGTGTTTCAGGAATCTCAATATTTTCAATTATAATTTGCCCTTCGCTTTCGATATCAATTTCAGGCTCAAAACGCTGGAGCCCGTAAAAAGTAAAAAGCCCCAACACACAAGCAATTAGCGCCCCGATGCGTGTTACGGTTGAATATTGTTCTTTTAGCGTTCCTTTGTTTAGGTTTGCTCGGCCCAAAAGAAAATCAACAACAAAAGAAAGTGGATTTTTTATTTTCCTCATTGAGTAGGAGCCTTAACCTTTGTTGAATAGTTTAGCTTTAGGGCATCAGCTTTTCTTAACTCATTATGTATGCTGGAAATAGTCTCCATCCTTGCTGCTAAATCTGCTTTTAGCGAAACAGTAAGTTGTGGGTCTGCTGCTCTTTTTTCATACATAACATGGCGAACGTCATCCTTGCTAAAAAGCTTGTCTTCAATAGATATTAATCCGTCTTTGGAAACCCAAATGTGTGCAGTGTGTCTTTTAGATTCTAGCTTTTCAATACGCTCTGCTTTTGGTAAAGATATTGGTAGCCCCGAATATTCCCTTAACACTGTTGTAACCATAAAAAAAATAAGGAGCATAAAAATAATGTCTGGCATAGACGAGGTAGAAATTTTTGATTCTATGTTTGATTTTCTTTTAAACTTCATTCTGTCTCCGCTATTGATATACGAGTTGCGTTTGCCATTTTTAGCTGATCTAAAACCTCAACATAAACGTCATATTGTGCTTTTTCATGTGCTTTTACAGAAACAATTAGCTTGTCATTTTTTCTTATTTCATCTTTTACTTTGCGATGAATGTCTTTAAGCTCAACCGGTTCTCCACCCAAAAGAACACTTCCTGAGGAACTAATTAAACAGTTCAATATGTTCTTTTTATTAATTTCGAGCTCTTGTCCTTCTGCCGGCAAAATAATCCCAAGACCTTTGTCCATATCAATTGTTGTGGTAACCAAAAAAAACACTAACAGCAAAAATGCAATGTCTGCCATCCCACCTTCAGGGATAGCACCAACCCTAGCTTTTCTTTCTCTAAGAGCCATTTTTATTTGCTTGTAAGCAGATCAGTTAGTTCAATTGATTTTTCTTCCATGTCTAATACCATTGAATCAATTTGAGAAGAAAAATAGTTTTGACAGATTTGGATAATCATTGCAACGACAAGTCCAAAAGCAGTAGTTAACAGCGCCTGTGAAATACCTCCCGCAACTACAGCCGGGGAAATGTCGTTAGCTGCTTCAATTGCCTCAAAAGCACCAATCATTCCCCACACAGTTCCTGTGAAGCCCATCATTGGAGCAATTGCAACAATTGCAGTTAACCAACCCATGTTTTTTTCAAGAAAAGCCATCTCAAGAGAACCTGCGTTTTCAATAGCTTTTTCTACTTTGTCTGCACCTTTGCCAGACTTCTCTAGCCCGGCTTTGCATATGTTTGAAACTGGCCCATCGTGTCCATCACAAACTGATAAAGCTTTTTTTGCTCCACCAGCTTTTATTGCTTTTGAAACAGCTTCCATAAACCCTTCCGAATCAGCTTGAGATTGGGCTAATGAGCGAAAACGCTCTACAACCAAAGCTAAACCACCAAGCAACAACAGCAAGATTGGGTACATGAAAGGACCACCATCTAAAAATAATTCTACCATTTAAGTTCCTCCTAACCTGTTAAATGTTTAAAAATCTACCTTATAACACAACCAATGTCAACAAACTAGACTAGCTCTCTTATTTTATCTAAAACGCCTTTTTCTAAACTTGAGCTTAAAGAATAATTAATCGTTATTGCTGCCAACGGAGCGCTTAATATTTCTTTATATTGTTTTAACTTTATTAAGTCTTTTTCTGTACAAAGAATAAGATCAATTTTATTGTTATTAATAAATGAGTTAATTTTTTTAATATCTTTTTCCTTAAACGGATAGTGGTCAGGGTACACTAAAGACTGTTTATAATTTATTTTTAACTTCTCTAGCGTTTTTTGAAATTTTTCAGGAGAACCAATTGCACACAAAGACAAAACACTGTTGTATTGATTTAAAACCTCAAAACCTTCAGTTTTGTTTTCAGGGCTGTCTGCAACCAACAAATACTCATTATAGCCCCACTGAAGCACAAACCCCTCCTTTTTGTTGTCCACCACATTAGTTCCAATAATTACATCAGCCCTCTTTAACCCTATTATTGGTTCTCTTAACGCTCCATATGGAAATGTTTTATTTGTTTTTTCACCATGATCAAAAAGGACTATGTCTATATCTCGATAAAGCTTTCTGTGTTGGAAACCATCATCTAAAAGCACAACATCACACCCTTCTTTTTCATATAAGCTTTCAGCCGCTTTGGTTTTGTCTTTTGAAACATAAATAGGAACATTGTCTAAATTATTCTTTAAAAGAACAGTCTCGTCTCCGGCAACCCTCCAGTGTTTATAAAAATCTTTGACAAACCAGTTTTTATCTTCCATTAAAAAACTTGACCCTCCCTTTTTTCTGCCGTGCCCCCTGGTGGACACCCCCACCTTATACCCCTGGCGCGTTAAAAGTTTTGCTATAGCAATCGTAAGCGGAGTTTTGCCTGTTCCCCCAAGCGAAACGTTTCCAATGCTGACTATAATTGGCTTGGTTTTTTTTGGTCTTATTAGTTTGTAATCATAAAAAAAATTTTTTAGCCGTATAAAAACAATGTGTATGGGGAAGAAAAAGAGAAACCAATAAAAAACAAACACCTTTATTTTATAAAAAAGACTAGTCATGGCTAGATGCGCGCCTATCTACGGCCTCTATTTTTTCTTTGAGCTGCTTAATACAAAAACTTAAATCGTCTTCTGGTTTAAAATATATTGGCTTTCCAACCACCAGCTTAATAGGGCTAAACGGCTTGCTAAGATAAAAATTATGCCAGTTTTTAAAAACCCAACTTCTTTTTGCGTCTCCAATGACAGGAACTATTGGAACCCCGGTTTTTTGTGACAGCTTTATAGCTCCCGGTTTTGGTATGTGTTCTGGTCCTTGAGGGCCATCGGGTGTAATAATAATTTTTGTTCCTTGTATTTGTAAAAGCCTTATCATATCACCATATGCGCCAGCTCCACCTTTTGAGCTTGAGCCCCTTACAAAAGAATATCCAACCATTTCTCCAACCTTTGCAATTAGCTCGGCATCTTTATTTAAGCTGGCCAAACCAATGTAGTTTTTATTAGAAAAGTAATGGAACACACTTAAAATTTTTCCATGCCAAGACACCATTACAAAAGAACGGTTTTTTTTGGATAGGTTTGTTATGTTTTCCATGCCCTCAACCTTAAACCTGTTTAAGCCATACAATAGCTTAATGGCTAGCCAAAGAAAAGAGACCTTTGTTTTAAAAATTAACTTATTGTAGAATGTGTTTTGCTGCATTTTGATATGGGTTTTTTCTTGTGATATCAATTTTGCTAACAAGAAGCTCATAGTTTTGCTTCCATGTTGTTTTTCCCTCTTCAGACAAGAGATAATTGACTTCTTTAACAATGTTTTTTGGTTTCATGTTGTTTTGTAATAGTTCTGTTACCACCTCTTTACCTACAATAAGGTTTACAAGAGAAAGGTGTTTTACAGATGCCATTTTTTTTGCCAAGAACCACGTTATAGAGGAAAGTTTATAACAAACAACCATAGGGCATTTTAATAGCGCAGTTTCTAAAGTTGCTGTTCCAGAACAAACAATTGCTACGTCTGCAGAATATAGCGCATCATAATGATTGTCTTGAACTGTTATTATGTTTTTTGGAACACTGCCAACAACAACGTTTGGCGCTTGTATTAAAACGGGCTGTATTTTATGTTTGCCATCCGCCTTTAACTGTTTAATTGTATCTAAAAAAATTTCCCAATGTTTTTTGATCTCTGATTTTCTGCTGCCAGGCATTAATGCTACTATTTTTTTATTTTGAGGGATGTTATATTTTTGGCGTAGAAAGTTTTTTTCAAAACTCCTATCTAAAATTGATATTAAAGGATGGCCAACAAAATGAACATCAATATTTCTTTTTTCAAACCATTTTTTTTCAAAAGGAATAATACTAACTAATTTGTCACACAAGCTTTTTAACTGTTCAGCCCTCTTGCTGTTCCAAGCCCACACTTGTGGAAGAATAAAATATGAAATAGAAACACCCAGCTTTTTTACTTCTTTTGCCAGCTTCATATTAAAGCCCGGATAATCAATCAACACCACTTGTTGTGGCTTTAACTCTTTGACAAGAGTAACCGTTTTATTAAATATTTTTTTTATTCTAGGATAATGTTTTAAAACTTCAACTATACCGATAACATTTAAATTTTTTATATGCTCCACATGATTAAGTCCTGCCTCAATCATTTTATCACCACCAATTCCATAAAAAGAAAAATTGGGGTCAATTTTTTGCATTTCTTTTATTAGATGAGCTCCATGCAGATCGCCAGAGTCTTCCCCAGCAATAATAACTATTTTTTTATCTAACATTTTGAAGAACTTTTTTTTCAATTTCTAATGCAATTTCTAGCGCTCTTAATCCCTGTACACCATCTACAACAGGATTTTTTCTTGTTTGTATTGAAACAATAAAGTCATTGATTTCTTCCAAAAGGGCATCTTTTTCTTCTGGAATAATTTTATCATAAAATATTGTTTTGGCCCCATCAGCGGTATCAATTTCTTTGCTTGTTGATTCAGGGGAAGTGTTTAGCCCTGCTTTGAGGTTATAAACTTCAATTTGAGGAACCATTAAGTCGGTAATAGTATACAGGTTTTCTTCATAGGTTCTAATTTTTCTTACATAGTTTTGAGCAATTCTGCTCGCCTTTAAGTTCGCAACAACACCATTTGTAAACTTTATTTGTGCGTGCGCAACGTCAACTGTTTGGCTCATCATTTTTGCACCACTTGCCTCTATGTTTTCGATTTTTTCATTTACCATTGACAAAACAAGATCAATATCGTGAACCATTAAGTCTAAAACAACAGGAACCTCTGTTCCTCTTGTTTGAAAAGGAGCAAGCCTCTCAATTTCGATACAATGAGGAGCTGTTATTACTCTGTTGAGCTGCTTGATTGTTGGATTAAACCTTTCAACGTGCCCTACCTGAACTATGTTTTGATTGTTTTTAGCTAACGCGATAATCTTTTTTGCTTGTTCAGATGTGTTTGTTATTGGTTTTTCAATAAAAACATCTTTTTTCTTTTCCAAACACTTAACAGCAATATCATGATGAGTGTCTGTTGGTGTGACGATATTTATTCCTTCTGAAGCATTAATTAAATCATTTTCGCTCCCAAAGCTTTTAACGTTAAATTTTTTTGATACCAATTGAGCGTTGTCTTGGTTGCTGTCAAAAAATCCGACAAACTCTACCAACGAATGATTAGACAAGTGTTTGATGTGATGTTTTCCAAGGTGTCCCGCCCCAACAACACCAATTTTAACTTTTTTTTGCATCATTGTCCTTTAATAAAGTACGCAATATCTCCTTCTTGCATAATATAGTCTTTACCAACAATTTTAACCAACCCCAATGTTTTTAAATCTTTTATATTGTTTTCATGTTTTGTGGCATCTTCAAAGCTATAAATTTCAGCTTTAATAAATTTTTTTGCGAAATCAGTGTGTATTTCTTCTGCAGCCTCTACCGCCGCCGCTCCCTTTGTAATTGTCCAGGCCCTAACCTCTTCTTCTCCACATGTAAAAAAAGTTTGAAGACCAAGCTTTTTATATGACTCTCTAATAAGGCTGTTTAGTCCGGGCTCTTTTAATCCATATTCATTTAAAAGCAATTTTTTCTCTTCTTCTTCCAACCCAGCCATTTCTGACTCTAGTTTTCCATTAATCATTACAAAAGAAGAACCATTTTTATCCGCAACTTTTTTTATTCCACTAATTTTTTCATCTGAAGCCTGATTTTCACCAATGTTGGCCACATAAATCATTGGCTTGTCAGTTAAAAGGAACAGGTTTTTTACTGGTACATTTTCTTTACTGTTTCTTTCAAAAGACCTCGCAGACAACCCGCTATTAAGATGTTCTAGCAAGCTGTTTAATACTGTTTTTGCGAGCTTCCCCTCCGGCTTGTTTGCTTTAATTAGTTTTTCATTTTTTTCTAAACTTTTTTCGACTGTTTTAATATCAGCAAGAACCAGTTCAGTATTAATAATTTCTATGTCATTTATTGGGTCAACCCTGTTTTCAACATGGGTTACATTTTTATCATCAAAAACTCGTATTACCTGAACTATCACCTTTACTGATCGTATTTGTGATAAAAATTGATTTCCCAAGCCTTCGCCCTGGTGTGCATTTTTTACAAGACCAGCAATATCAATAAACTCAACAGTATTATAAATTGTTTTTTTAGGAGAAAATATTTTTGATAAAACCTTTAGACGGCTGTCTGGGACCTCAACTATTCCAACATTTGGTTCAATAGTACAAAATGGATAATTTTCGGCTGCAATACTGTTATTACTTAAAGCATTAAACAGCGTTGATTTTCCCACATTCGGCAATCCAACAAATCCACAATTTAACTTCATGGAAAGAATATAATACTTATATTATTTTTTGCGACGTTTAAAAATGTCTTTTTTGACAAGCAAAAAACCTTTTTTCATAAGGCCCCAACCATTAATTATCAATAATAATCCATTATTAAATTTATTTACTTCTTTGCTCACGAAACCCCACTAGCTCCTGTCATTTTGAACTTATCAAAACCAAACAGTTTTATTAAGTCTTTCCATAGTGTTTTAGGGTTTTTTTCGAAAAGGTTTTCTAACGAATCATGTATCAACCAATCACCGTTTTTGATTTCATTGTCTAGCTGGTTTTTTTCCCAAGCAGAATGCCCAAAAAGCAGTTTAGTTTTTTTAAATTCTTTTTCGTCGAATAGGATTTTTTTTATTAATTCAAAATCGTTTGACAGTTTTACCATTTCATTTGTATCAAAGACAATGTCTTCAATGTTTTCATTGCTTAAAACACATGCTTCGTGTATTGAAACTGGGCCACCAAAGTAAATCTTTTGTGACTGTGATATTAAGTCTTTGAAAAATTTATCTTTTATATCAGAGGTAAGAACCTTCATTGTGTTAATAGGCTTGTTGATAATAAATCCAACTACACCATTTTTATTATATTCACATATAAAAATAACACTTTTTGAAAAATAAGGATCTGTCATGTTTGGCATAGCAACCAGCAGCTTGTTTTTAAGTGTGTACATAATATATAACATAAATCCTTTTTTGAAGCATGTCCAGTTTTTACTAAATTGAAGGTTAATTATTTTGCATATGAAAAACATTTTATCAATTAAAGGCGCAAAGCAACACAACCTAAAAGATGTCAGCGTTGACATTAAGAAAAATAAGCTTGTTGTTATAACAGGGCCTTCTGGATCAGGAAAATCTTCTTTAGCTTTTGACACAATTTATGCTGAAGGACAAAGAAGGTATGTTGAATCCTTGTCTGCGTATGCGCGCCAATTTTTAGATTTAATGGAAAAACCAGATGTTGATGTTATTGAAGGTTTGTCACCCGCAATTTCAATTGAACAAAAAACCGGTTCTCGCAATCCAAGGTCCACGGTAGGTACAATTACTGAAATTCACGACTATTTGAGGCTTTTGTATGCTAGCATTGGCAAACCTCATTGTTGGGAATGTAATAAACCTATTGATAAACAAAGCCCAGAACAAATTGTTAATCAAGTTTTAAAAATTAATTCTGAAAAGAAAGCATATATATTATCACCAATTATTAATGGTAGAAAAGGACAACATAAGTCAGTTTTAGAAGACATAAAAAAGAAAGGTTTTTTAAGAGCGCGCATTAATAATAAAATTTTTTCTTTGCGTACAGAGCAAAATTTAGAAAAAAATAAAAAACATAACATAGAAGCAGTCATTGATAGAGTTGTTATTCAGCCAGAAATTAAATCTAGACTGCTAGAATCGGTTGAGCTTGCACTAAAAATGGGGAACGGAATTTGTATTATTAACATTGAAGGGGGAAAGGATTTTATATTTAGTGAACATTTTGCTTGTCCATACCATCCCTATATTAGCTTGTCTGATCTTGTTCCTCGCATGTTTTCATTTAACTCTCCTTATGGCGCTTGTAGCAAATGTGACGGCTTGGGACAGATTACCGAAGTAGACCCTGATTTAGTGGTTCCAGATATTACAAAATCATTAATACAAGAAGCTATTTTACCTATTGGAAGCCAACCAAAAGGTTGGCATGGAAACAAATTAAGAGCATTGAGCAGAAAACACCCCCTTTCTTTTTCTAAACCATGGAATAAGCTATCAAAGGAAGTTCGTACCATTATTTTATATGGATTGAAAGGAGAAAGTTTAGATATCGACTTTAAAAATAAAAAGTGGTCTGGTACATATACTGGCGAATGGGAAGGAATAGTTCCAGAGCTACAACGAAGATATAAACAAACACGTTCATTTGGAATACGCAAATGGATTGAAGGCTTTATGAGCACACGAAAGTGTGATTCATGTGAAGGTAAAAGATTAAAAAAATCATCATTAAACGTAACAATAGACAATATTAGCATTGGTGATTTATGCAAAAAAAATATTAAAGAAACACTAGCATTTTTTAAAGAATTATCAATTACAAAAAATGATCAAGAAATTGCAAAAGGCATTTTAAAAGAAACAGAAAAACGGCTTTCATTTCTTATGAATGTTGGATTGGGATATTTAACTTTAGATAGAGCTTCACGCACTCTTTCTGGAGGAGAGGCACAAAGAATTCGTTTAGCTTCTCAGGTAGGCTCACAGCTAACAGGAGTGTTGTATGTTCTTGACGAACCTTCAATTGGTTTGCACCCAAGAGACAATAACCGTCTTTTAAAAACATTAGAATCTTTAAGAGAAATTGGCAACACAGTCATTGTTGTTGAGCATGATTTGAGCACTATAAAATATGCAGACCAAATTATTGATATGGGACCTAAAGCTGGAAAAGAAGGAGGAGAGATTGTTTTTTCCGGCTCCCTAGAGCAAATGATGAAAAAAAACAAAACACTTACAGCTGAATATATATCCGGAAAAAAATTTATTGCGCTCCCTGAATATAGAACAATTACAAACAATCATTTTACAATTAAAGGAGCTAAAGGAAATAATTTAAAAAATATAGACGTTAGCTTTCCATATAATAGGTTTATAGTCGTTACAGGCGTTTCGGGTAGCGGAAAAAGCTCTTTAATTAATCAAACGCTTTATCCTGCGCTCGCAAATTTAGTGAATTTTGGAACCAAAGAAATGTTGCCGTTTAAAAACTTGCTCCGCACTGACGAAATTGAAAGAGTTGTTAGCGTTGATCAAAAACCAATTGGAAAAACACCACGCTCTAACCCTGCAACCTATACTGGAGTTTTTACATATATAAGAGAGTTGTTTGCAGAAACACGAGAATCAAAAATCAAAGGCTATAAGCCTGGCAGGTTTTCTTTTAATGTAAAAGGAGGAAGATGTGAAACATGTGAAGGGGCTGGAATTAAAAAAATTGAAATGAATTTTCTACCTGACGTGTATGTTACCTGTGAAGACTGTGGAGGGAAGAGATATAACCAAGAAACACTAGAAATAAAGTTTAAAGGGCTAAACGTTGCCGAAGTATTAGATTTGTCAGTTGATGAAGCAAGAGATTTTTTTAAAAACATCTTTTCTATTAAAAAAAGATTAGACACCCTATCAGATGTGGGTTTAGGATATATTAAGTTAGGACAGCAAGCAACAACCTTATCAGGGGGAGAAGCGCAGCGCGTCAAATTATCAACTGAACTATCAAAAACAAGCACGAAAAACACGGTTTATTTTCTTGATGAGCCTACAACCGGGCTGCATGTTGATGATATTAAAATGCTTTTGTCAGTTTTACAAAAATTAGTTTCAAATGGGAATACAGTTATTGTTATTGAACATAACCTTGATGTTGTTAAGTGTGCAGACTGGATTGTTGATTTAGGGCCAGAAGGAGGAGAAGCTGGAGGAAAGCTTGTTGCCCAAGGGCCCCCAAAAGAAATTATTAAAAATAAAAAATCAATTACAGCACAATTCTTAAAAAAAATATTGAAATAATTTTTTGGATAACCATGTTTCTCTAATTATCTTAACATATAGTGTCTGATAAAGAAAAAATAGTTATATCATCAAAAGAAGAAAGAAGTTTTGATAAGCAAATTAGGCCAAGTCTTTTTACTGAGTTTGTTGGCCAGAAAAATTTAGTTAATTCTTTAAAAACTTATATTCTTGCTGCAAAAGAGAGAAAAGAAGCTCTTGATCACATACTTCTTTATGGCCCACCTGGCTTGGGGAAAACTACACTATCAAACATTATTGCGAACGAATTAAAAAAAGGATTTTATAGTTCTTCTGGTCCGGTAATATCAATCCCAGGAGATTTGTCAGGCATGCTAACCAACCTACAAAATCGAGATGTATTTTTTATTGATGAAATACACAGAATAAACACCACCGTTGAAGAGTATCTTTATTCTGCAATGGAAGATTATCGTATAGATATTTTGATTGATTCTGGACCAAACGCTCGAACAGTAAGGATTGATTTAGAACCATTTACGCTGGTGGGAGCAACAACAAGGCTTGGAAAAATTACCACTCCAATGAGAGATAGATTTGGTGCAATTTTTCGACTTGAATATTATAAAAATGATGAAATTTTTCAGGTATTAAAACGCACATCAAAAATTTTACAAGTTAGTATTGATGAAGACGCCCTTAATGAGATTGCATTAAGATCTCGTGGAACCCCAAGAGTTGCAAACCGCATACTAAAAAGAGTAAGAGATTTTGCACAAGTGCAGAAAAGTAAAAAAATTACACTTTCTCAAGCTTCAGATTCTTTGGACAGCATTGGTGTTGATAAAAATGGTCTTGAAGAAATGGATCGAAAAATTTTAAGCAATTTAATTTTTAAGTTTAATGGTGGGCCTACAGGCGGAAAGTCTTTAGCAATATCGGTAAATGAAGACCTACAAACCATTGAAGACGTATATGAACCATATTTGATTAAAGAAGGCTTTATTGAACGAACTTCAAGAGGAAGAAAAGCCACAGACAAAACTTATAAAATGTTTAATGTCACAAAAAAAGGAGATATCATTAAATGATTGAAAAAAAGAAAAAATATAAATTATCTGACTTTAAGTATGTGTTGCCAAAAAAATTTATAGCACAAAAACCAAAACAAAAACGCGAAGGGTCAAAGTTGATGGTTTTAAACCGCGAAGACAGATCAATAAAACATAAGAACTTTAAAAATATTGTCGATTATTTCAAAAAAAATGATTTATTAATCCTTAATAATACTAAAGTTTTTCCAGCGCGATTGTTTGCCACCAAAGACAGAACTGATGCAAAAGTAGAAATATTTCTTTTAAGAGAACTGGGAGATCGTTTGTGGGAGGTGTTGGTTAAGCCAGCTAGAAAAGTGCGCATAGGAAACAAATTAATTTTATCTAAAAATTTGTTTTGTGATGTTATTGATAATACGGTTTCAGGAGGAAGGGTTGTTAGGTTTGAGTTTGGAGACCAAAATTTTGACAATATTTTGAACGAAATTGGACATCCTCCACTACCTCCTTATATTAAAAGAGACGCTACAGAAAAAGATCGTGAACGCTATCAAACCGTATACGCAGAAAAAAGAGGAGCAGTTGCAGCTCCAACAGCCGGCCTCCATTTCACTAATCAAATACTAAAAAAACTAGAAAAAAAAGGAGTGAGAATTCATACAATAACTTTGCATATTGGTTTAGGAACCTTTAAACCAGTTCAAGTTGAAGATCTTAATCGACATCACATGGATTCAGAATATTTTGAAGTGAACGCTGAAACAGCGTTAGCTATTAATGAAGCAAAACTCAAAAGAAGAAGAATTTTTGCTGTTGGAACCTCTACTGTGCGAGCGCTTGAAACTGTTAATGTTTCTGGTTTTCAAATTTCGCCTAAAAAAGGATGGACAAATAAATTTATACACCCTCCTTATGACTTTAAAATTGTTGATGGGCTAATAACAAACTTCCACTCACCAGAAAGCACCCTGTTGATGCTTATTTCAGCTTTTGCAGATTATGATTTCATCAAACAAGCATACAAGGAAGCTAAAAAGAAAAAATATCGCTTTCTTAGCTATGGTGACAGCATGTTAATTGTTTAGATATGAATGTTGGTATAATAGTAGCAGCAGGTGAAGGCACTCGATTTGGCAAATTTAAACAGACCGAAATGCTACTTGATAAAAAAGTTTATCAACACGTTTTAGATGTTTTTGTTAGCTCAGATTTAATTGAATTAATTTGTCTTGTTGTACATGAAGATTTATATGAAACAATTAAACAAGACCTAAATGCGTATAATACCGAAAAAAAAATATTCGTATGCGAAGGAGGAGATACAAGATTACAGTCAGTATACAATGCTGTTTCCAACATTAGAAAGGCTGATCAAAGATATGACAAAGTTTGTATTAGCGATGCAGTACGCCCACTAATTACAAAAGAAGATATTAAAAATGTAATTTTAAACTGTACTGAAAATAGTGGGTGTATTGTAGGAAAAAAAATTTATGATACAGTTAAAAAAGTAGATACTCCAGATCAAGAAGCATCAATTATAGAAACCCTTCCCCGTGATCAGCTTTGGGTGTCTCAAACTCCTCAAGCTTTTTGTTTAAAAACTTTATGGGATTGTTATACCACGGACTTTCATCGTCATTTTGTCGACGAACCTATTAACCCTGAAATAACTGATGAAGCATGTCTGTTAGAATTAAATGGCTATAGTGTTAAAATTATAGAAAGCGTTAACACAAATATAAAAATCACCACAAAAAGCGACCTAAAACTTGCAAAACAGCTTTTATCAAAACCTTTAACTGGATTAGGAATTGATTTTCACTCTCTCATTGAAGGAGATCATCTAATTGTAGGAGGGCACAAAATAGATTGTGATTTTTCATCAAAAGCACATTCTGATGGCGATGTTTTAACCCACTCTATTATTGATGCACTATTAGGAGTATTAAATTTAGGTGACATTGGAGAACACTTTCCCAATACTTCAGAAAACCTCAATATTTCTAGTATTGAATTATTAAAAAAAATCATTAAAAAAATACCCAATAATAAAAAAATATTACATATAGATTCATCGATTGTATTAAATGAACCAAAAATATCCCCACATAAAGAATCAATCAAAGAATCACTCTCTAAGGTTTTAAAAATTAAAACAGAGCAGATATCTATTAAAAGCACAACAACAAACGCGCTGGCATTTCTTGATATGTCTACAGGATGGGGAGCTCAAACAATCCTTACTCTTGGCGATGATAGTTAATTCATATGCAAAAATTAATATTGGCCTTCACATACTTAATAAAAGAGAAGATAATTTTCACAATATTATAACCATTTTTCAGGAAATTGATTTTTGTGATCAAATATCAGTCGAAAAGTCTGATAATTTTATTTTTGAATCAAACGTTACTTGGCTAGACAATAAAAACAATACATGTGTAAAAGCTTTTGAAATTGTTAAAGAAGAATTCCCCCACATTTCTAATGTTAAAATTTTTCTTAAAAAAAATGTACCAACAAACGCTGGCCTAGGTGGAGGATCAAGCAATGGAACAGCTATGTTAAAAACACTAAATAAATTATTTTTATTAGGGATTTCAAGAAATAAGCTGTTTCAATTGTCTAAGAAGATTAGCGCAGATTCCCCTTTTTTTATTGAGGGAGGAACACAATTTGGTCAAGGCACAGGAGATAAATTATTACGCATCAATGATGTTCTTAATGAAAGATATATATTGTTGGTGCTTCCTGATATAAAAATCAACACAAAAGACGCCTATAAAAAGTGTTTGTTAAAAGGCAAAACCAACATTAAGTTTGCCGAAATGTTGAATGAGTTTAAAAATAATAATTTAAGCTCTGAGTTATTTTACAATGATTTTGAAGGGTATGTTTTTAAAACACATCCAGAAATTGGCAAAATCAAATTAAAAATTTTGGATTTAGGTGCAAAATAT
>MDSY01096780.1_pt1 | contig 15343 bp, 7 predicted proteins | sample 811131 | NCBI WGS metagenome assembly MDSY01 (sample SAMN05326643, study PRJNA326480) | marine metagenome | isolation source: seawater | place: Atlantic Ocean: South West | collected 2010 | reverse complement strand
CGGGACGACCCGCGCAGGCGATAACAAGCCGTGGCATCCCGCCGCGCGGTTCGCCACCGGCGCGCTCGTCACCGTCTTCGCGGTGCGTGTCCCAGCTTCATCCGATGAAACCGACGCGGCTCCCCGCGCATGCATGTGCCCCACACTCACCGTCCTTTCCCGTCCACCGTATTCACAGACGCTGTTCATATTCGCGATCGTCGAGGCACCGTACGAGGGTATCGGCGAGCAAGGGACGTTCGCGACGTCCACGAAGCCGTCGTCGGCGAGTCTCTCCGGGCACGACGACGCGCCAAAGTCTCAGCCGGTGGCGGTCACGCCAGCTGCCGCGGTGGCGCGGGTGGGTATCCAGACGAGGGAGAACGCGGTGGCGCGACGGGACCGATGCGCGGGGATGGGGTCGAACGCCACCGTGTGCGCCGGCACGAACGGGTGCGAGACTTGGCGAGGGGAGTGCCAGGTCCAGTGCAACACGTTGGCCACCGAGGACGCGTGCGGCGTCTCGGCAAAGTGCCAATGGGACGATACGTACCACTCGTGTAACTCCCGGAAGCTTCCCACGTGTACATCGTCCAACACCAGGGCGCTGTGCATCGCGACGCGGTTCTGCGAGTGGGACGCCATCGAGGCCACCTGTGGGGATGCCACGTGGCGATGCGAGGACCTCAAGGACGCGGCGCACTGCTCGCGGTCGGATTCGCCGCGATGCGTATGGAGCGCTAGTGACGACGACGACGACGACGATGCAGATGCGTCACCGAACGGGGGAACGTGCTCGGACCTGCGGCAGTGCGAGGCCATCGCGCTGCCGCAGGAGTGCCCCACGCACCACGGATGCGCGTTTTCGCAGTCCAAGAACCAGTGCATATCGCTCAGCGCGTTGGCTGGGGACAAGCCTGTGTGTCGAACCAGCGCTGATTGCGACGTGCCGGATACGTTCTGCAACGGCGACTACGGCCCGCGTGGTTTCTGCCAGAACTGCTTACCGATCATAGGCGACGGGATCGAATCGTGCGATGACATAGCGAGGGTACCGGCGACCGGGGCGAAGGAGTGCAGGTCGGCGTGCTTCCCCCCGAAGCGGGGTGGGCAATAGTAGCGAGTTTAAAACGTCATTTCTGACTATTTTCCCATACGTAACCTGGAATGTTGGGCCCATATTTTGATCTCCTACAAACAGCAGCTCGAGCTCGCCCGAAGCGACCCATCCATCATTACCCTGAACACGCGTCGCCGAGGCACGCGTGTTGGCGTTCGATAATTCGGAATAGCATCGCGCGTCGGTTGAATACACGATGAGCGGGAAGCGCCAGGCCGCCTCGCCGCCCGCGGACGAGCCCGAGCCCAAGCAGGCCAAGGGCGACGACGCGGACGCCAAGGCTGCCGCTGACGCAGAGACCGCCGGTGCGACTGAGGCCGGCGGGGACGATCCGATGGAGACGGAGGAGAACGGGACGGAAGGCCGCGGCGCCCGTCGCAGCATGCGCACGAGGAACCCCGTGCGCAAGGCCAGCACCCGCAACGAGGGCAAGGCTGCCAAAGGACCCGCGGGTGCGTGCGCAATCTCGCCAACCCACCCAACCCCAACCCACTGTTTTCCCCGCTCGGATGTTGCGCACAGCTGTGGTTGGGACGAAAATGATGTGCCCGAGCCCCCCGCGCGGGCGCCCGCCCGCCTCCCCGCGCGTCCCCCCGCGCGTCGCCGCGACCACCCCGATCCTCATCCGGTCCGCCGTTCCGACCTCGCCGACTGACCCGATACCGCCCACCGTTTCACGTGACGCGCAGAGACCAAGATCACGCAGGTGACTTACAAGGAGGGCGAGCTGCTCAGCGAGTCCCTCAAGGCGGACGGTGCCCTGGTGGAGGTCAAAATTCCTGCGGAGTGCACGGTGAACACCAACCAGCAGGTGCGCGCGCGGCCCGTCACGATCCCCAGCACGCCCCGAATCCGACGGCGATGTTCCACCTCGACGACGTCGCGGATCGTGCCCGTCTCGAGACGCACCGAACGCCGCCGGCGCAACCCGCCCGGTCCCCGCTCGACCCTATTTCCACCCAACCGTCGATCTGAGGGCGCGGCGACGCTCGTCAGTTTTATCCCGGGAAAGACGTCCAAACTGAACTCAACCCCGTCCATCCCCACTCGATTCACCTAAATACCAGGTTCGCTCGCGCCAGCTGTGGGGCACCGACATCTACACCAGCGACAGCGACCTCGTGTCGGTGCTGATGCACACCGGCCACTGGCTCCCGGGTCCCACGTGCCCACCATCGTTACTCGAGCTCAGAGCCGTGGTCCGAGCCGTGCCACCCATCGAGCAATACCCGTCCACGTCCAGGAACGGCATCCGGTCCCGCTCGTGGGGCCGCGTGCTCACCGGCGTGTCGTACAAGGTTGAGAGCTGCGTGGCGATCACCGTGAACAACCAGACGATCGAGCTGAGCGGCGACCCCGAGCGGGTCAAGCCCAGCGTCCCGACGTTTTTCCCAAACGTGGTCGAGTCCGTGGTCAACACCCGCGCCTCCGCCGCGAACCAGGAACGACGGGGTAAGCTGATCCAGGAGGTCACCATCCAGTACAACCTGTGCAACGAGCCGTGGCTCAAGTACAGCATCGCGTCCGTGTGCGACCAAGGCTTCAAGCGAGCCGACTGGACCAGCGCCCGGCTGAGGACCAACACGCTCTACCTCGAGACGCACACGCAGCGGTTCGAGCTGTCGTACGACGGCCCGGTGTTCGACGAGGAGGCTGAGAACTACGACGAGGTCAACGCCCCCGAGGCGGACGTGTACAGATGGGGACGGTGCGTTCAGCCGAGGGACCTGACGGAGACGGCGGAGCTCGGCGTGCCGCTGCCCAAGGAGGAGCTCGTCGACGTCGTCACCGGGATCAATTGGACGGAGGTTGGCTTTGGCCTCAACTCTGTGCACATCCAGGGTAAGGAACACAAGGTCGTGAGGCTCCAATGGCTCCCGCGGATCGACCCGGGCGGCGAGTTCCAGGCGGACGAGTAAGGCGGCTGGTGACCAATAGGGTAGGGGGGGTTGAATATCACTTGAGAATTGAGAATAAATAACCCGGTCGCGTCTCTAATTTAAAGTAGCCTACGTGTCATCACCGTGACATTCCCGCGCCGCCCATCGGGCCCATGTCCGTCCCAGGCGGCGGCGGCCTGAACGGACCCATCTCGATGTCCATCTCCGCCGCGTCGTCCACGTAAAATTCACTCTCCTGCACCGGCCAATCTTCCAGCACGTTCTCGCCCCCGATCACCATCGTCTTCAACCCAAAGTACTCCCTGGAGAACGTGATGAGGGAATTGATCAGCACGTCCACGCACATCTCGTCCGCGGAGCCCAGGTCGAACCAGCACCGGCACCACCGCCCCTTGTACTCCGGGCCGCCCATCGCGTGGAACACGGCGGTTGGCACGTCGCCGTCGCCGTTGGCTTGGTCCATGTCGTACTCCATGTTGGACACCTCGAAGAAGTTAGCCTGGACCTGCATGTTGTCCGAGTTGAACCCGCCGAGCTTACCGAGCACGAACCACGCCTTGAACACCTCGTCCAGCAGCGGCTGCTCCATCTCGCTGATGTTGTTATGCGACTCCAGATGGATCCAGAGGTTTTGAGACTTGAACTCGCGGAATTTGACCAACAGCGGCACCGTGCTCCCTTCCTTCTCTTGGTAGATTCGTTCTTTTCGTTGTTCGAACCGCTCGCGGATGCGTTTCTCCACCTCGTTCGGGTCGGAGTTTGACCCGTCCAGGAGGGTCTTGATCTCCGGGTCGTACTCGGCGCTCTCCTCTAAGATCTCCATCCACTTGAGTTTGTTCCCGTCGGCGTCGAACCCGGGCTTGGTGGGTGGTGCCTCGCTCTTGGTGGATGCCTCCTCGCCGGGTGATGACGACCCGGCGGTGTCATCGTCGTCGTCGTCGTCGGGTTCGCGCTCGGGGTACTTGCGTCTCGCGACGCGCGTCGCAGAGGCGGTCAGGGATGCGCCCCGCCGACGATTGGCAGAGACGACGCAGCCGCCGCCCAGCGTTGCGACGTGCGCGGATTGGGAGGGTCGTGGGGCGAACACCGCGCGGGTTTCGGGGGTTCGAACGCACACGCGCCCGCATGGTACCGCGCGGGGTAACGCCGCGGCGCGAATAGTCGTCATGGTCGTCCTCGCTCGGTGACTTGTGTCGATGGCGCCCTCGCAATTCGCAATAGGGAGCTTCGTTGTCAGTTTGTCGGTGAGTCAGATCCGGCGCGCGCCGCGTTCTCCGTGACTCCGTCGCGCGGTCGCCGCTGGTATCGCCTGAGGTTCGCGCGATGTTCACCGCGACGCAAGCCGCTTGCGCGGCGGCGTGGACCGCGCCGCGCACCCACCGTTCGTCGTCACGCGACGCCGTCCGAGCGAGCGCCCGCGTGTGCCACGCGTCCGCCCCGTCGTCGCGGCCGAGCGCGCGGTCATTCCGGTGGGAGCGCCGCCACGACGGTTTCGCCCCACACGCGCCCGCCGGAGGACGCGGCGATGCCGTCGTGGCGCGCGCGGGGCCCGGCGGCGCGGGGCCCGGAGGTGACCTGTACGCCCTCCTGAACGTCCCACCGACGGCGACGAAGAAGGAGATCAAGGCGGCGTACAAAAAAGCCGCGCTCAAGTTCCACCCAGACGTGAACAAAGCGCCGGACGCGGCGGAGCGATTCAACGAGGCTAAGCAGGCGTACCAGACCCTGGCGGACGAGGACTCGAGGAGGCGGTACGACGCTCTGAGAAACGGCGGAGGGTTCGGGGGCTTCGGGGGCTTCGGGGGGTCGCGGTCATCCTCGAGGTCGACGTCGTCGCCGCGGTCATCCACGGGCACGCGGAGTTCTCGGCCGTCGTCTTCGAGTCCTGACGACGAGCCGTTCTACGGCTTTTCGGATTTCTGGTCGGACATGGAGAAAGAGTTCGAGGCGTTCGAAAAGAAGCGCCCGGACCCGGCGCGGCCGCGGACGCTGTGGGAGGAGCTCGAGGCTCTCGGCGAGGAGTTTGTGGATTTTTTGGAAGACGAGACGAGGGCGTTGGACGAGGAGACGCGACGAAGGTCGAAGGAGAGCGACGCGGCGTCCAACGGGAGGACCGAGGCTAAAAGGACGAGCGCCGGGAAGGACGGGAACGCACGCGGCGCGTCGTCGTCGTCGTACGCATCGTCCGGGACAGGGAAGTCATCCGGAGGTGCCTCGAGGGCGCCGCCGCCCAAGCGCGAGTCGGTGGACGAGATGCTCGAGAAGCTCAAGCGCGACATGGGCATGAAGTGAGGCGTGGGCGCGTTTGTGATGGACGCGCCGTGTGAGCGCGTGTTGATACCGGGTGAGGCGTGGACGGAGCGCGTGTGTGAAACAGGGAGGGCGGCGGTGCTGGCGAAATAACCAAAACCAAACTAAATTTTGTTGTCAAAACGAGGGTTTATTTTATATGAGAGTTCTTGAGTCATCCGAGCCGGAAACGTGTCATTCGCATTGACTTTCAAAGTGTCACGAGACAGATCGAACACTTGGTTTCGTGATTCTCGGATTGCGACCCCCAGATCTTCGCTCGCGCCTCGGCACGTGCGTCGTTCGTCGTTAAACACTCTCACCCTCGCTCACTCACTCGCCCACCGCCCTCGCGCCTTGCAACGCGCACCTCTTGTCTTTGTACATAGTTTTTTCTTCGCCCCTACCCTTTCGTTTTACGGATTAAGATGGACGCCGGAAGAATGCTTCACCGCTTCGGCGACGAGAACGCCCCCAAGACCCCGGGGAAGGCGCGGGGGAGTCCCCGCATTCATCACGTTTCCAATGATTTCATCCATCCCCGATATCATCGCACCTGACGCGACGTTCGTACCCCCGCGAGACGCGCCCCGATGGCGCCGTCTCCGGCGGCGCAGATCGCGGCTGGGTTTCGGGAATTCCGACGAACGATCCCGCTGACTGTTATTTCCCCGCTTCCTCCACGCAGCCCGACCGCTTCATCCCCAACCGCAGCGCGCTGGATTTGGACATTGCCCACTACAACCTCGTGAAGGAGAATGCCAACGCCAATGACCTCGACCTCGCGGCGGAGGTTGCGTCGCCCAGCAAGGTACGCCGCCTTCTCCGTCAACGTCCTATCCGCGACGATTCGAGATCATCGATCGAGTCAAACAAAACATTCTTTACCCCTCGATCGCGCAGCTTCTCTCCCGCTGACCTTTCCTCGACTGAGCACTGACCGACGACCCCGCCAATCCAAATCCATTTCATCTACACAACAGGAGGAGTACAAGAAGCAGCTGGCGAGCAACTTCTTGAGCCAGGATGGCGGCGCGGGTAACGCGAAGATCCTCGCGTTCAAGTCCAAGGCTCCCGAGCCCCCCGCCGGTATGGAGAACTCGGCCCGCGGCGTCTACACCGGCAACGCGGGCGCGGGTGTCAAGTCCAAGAAGACGTTCAGGCACGTCCCTTCCGCCCCCGAGCGGATCCTGGACGCGCCCGAGCTCATCGACGACTACTACCTGAACCTCATCGACTGGGGATCCACCAACCAGGTGGCCGTGGCGCTCGGGTGCACGGTTTACCTGTGGAACGCGGACAGCGGCGACATCCAGCAGCTGTGCCAGACGGATCCCAACAACAGCGACGACTACGTGACTAGCGTGCAGTGGGGCCAGGACGGTAAGCACATCGCCGTGGGCACCAACGACGCCGAGGTTCAGATTTGGGACGTGAGCAGGCTGAAGCAGGTGCGTACCCTGAAGGGCCACAACGCGCGCGTCGGCGCCTTGGCGTGGAACGGTACGCAGCTCGCCACCGGCTCCAGGGACAACACCGTGATGATGCACGACGTTCGCATCCGCGAGCACCGCACGGCGACGCTCACCTCGCACTCCCAGGAGGTGTGCGGGTTGAAGTGGGCGCCCAGCGGTAACCAGCTCGCGTCTGGCGGTAACGATAACCTTTTGCACATCTGGGACCAGAACTCCATCGGCAACGGCACGCACCTCCACAGGCTCGACGCGCACCAGGCGGCTGTCAAGGCTCTCGCGTGGTGCCCTTTCCAGTCCAACCTGCTCGCGTCGGGCGGCGGTACCGCGGACCGCTGCATCAAGTTTTGGAACACCAACACGGGTGCGCTGCTCAACAGCGTCGACACCCACTCCCAGGTGTGCTCCCTCCAGTGGAACAAGCACGAGCGCGAGCTGCTCTCGTCGCACGGATACTCGCAGAACCAGCTGTGCCTGTGGAAGTACCCCACCATGACCAAGATGGCGGAGCTCACCGGTCACAGCGCCAGGGTTTTGCACATGGCGCAGTCCCCCGACGGCACCACGGTGGTGTCGGCGGCGGCGGATGAGACTCTCAGGTTCTGGAAGTGCTTCTCGGATTCGGACGCGGGCAAGGCGAAGAAGCTCAAGGATGGCGCCTCCGATTCCAGCGTGCTCCGCCGTTTCAACTTCCGCTAAGGCGCCAAACGCGGTCGGGCAGTCACAGCCGCCGCGGCTTGGTGGGGCGGCGCTTTATTATTCTTTTTCTGTACTAACGTTAGCGACTAACCCCCGGCGGGCGGCGACTGATGCCCGTCGGGAAGCGGAACCCCTGATCTTTTTTTTGTTTTCAGGGGTGTGGATGGAACCTTCTGTACCCTACGGTGTTCTTTGAACACCACTCAACTACCGAAAGACGACGACTCGACTTTTCACGATGAGATGATCGCACCATAAAATATTACTTTGCTAGCTGTAGCTCGATTAGTTTGTCGAGCTTCGCCTCGAGGGAATCCATTCGCTTCTCCAGGCTCCCTCCCGATGAACCCCCTCCCGATGAGCCCGATGAACCCTCTATCGATGAACCCGCCCCGCTCTTCTCCATGCGCGCCACGATCTCGTGCAGGGACTTGAGCTGGTCGAACATCTTCCCCGAGCTCGCGATTCCCTCGTTGCTCACCCGCGTGGCGATGGTCTCCTTCCAGTGTGGGTGGAACGTGACCCGTGTGGTGCGACCGTTGAACCGTTTCTCAGACTCGGAGAAGACGCTCGCGCTCGGGATCTGCTCCTCGCCCATGATTATCCCGTCGTCGCCCAAGCCAAAGTCCCGGAGGCACCACACGCAAACTTCTTTCGGGACCCTGTTCCGGATCATCCTCTCGCACGCGATGACCGTGAGCTCAGCCTTGAACTCGTAACTGAGCTGGCACAGCTCCTCCATGTGCCCCTCGCTCAAGGTCATCATGGTACACGACTGGGTGCACACGATCGTTTCCAGCCGGGACGCGAAGCCGAGCACCGCGGGTTCGCCGAAGAAGGAACCTTTTCCTAAACCGATGACGTCGTCCACCATGGTCTGCAACTCCTCCGTGCTCGGGTTGTGGGGCATCTCGTTCAGAAGCACCGCGACGGAGCCTTTGGTGATGAAGTACATGTCGTACCCGAGCTCGCCTTGGCCGTACACGGAGTGAAACTGCGGGAACGATATCGGCGACATTCGCAGGCAAACCTCGGTGATGAACTGGTTGGACATGCTCTTGAATATGGGCACTCCCACCAGCGCGTCGGTGTAGAGGTTATCGAAGATGTCCTTTCGAAGACTCGGGGGCAGGTCCGACAGCACGCTCTTCTCGTCGAACTGGTTCATGTTCTGCCACCGGTAGAACGTGATGACCCGCTTGGCCACGCCGTTCGGGAGCTGGTTGTTCTTGAGGTAGGCTATGACGTACTGCAGGCGCTCGTGAAACCGTTTGGACGAACTGTCCGGGTTCATCGCCGCCAAGACGTTCGTCATGATCCAAGAGCACAGCACGACGCCCATGAGCATGGTGAATATCGCGATCACCATCGTGATCTCGTTATCTGCCGGCATGTCTCCGTAGCCGACGCTGGTGATGGACTGCACCGCCCAGTAGATCGACTGCAGCCACCGGTTGCCGCTGTTGTACTCCAGGTTATCCTCGTAGTTCATGCCGTATATGCACCCCATCCAGTGCGCGATCAGGATGACCAGGCCGTTGACCCGCGCGACCGAGATGAACGAGTGGTAGTAGATGAGCTGGTTCTGGTACCGGTGCAGCAGCCGACCGACACGGAACAGCCGAAGCAACTTGACCAGCCGGAAAATGCGCAGGAGCTTGAACAGCTTCAACGCGTTCGCATCCACGCTGGCGTTAAACCTCTGCGCCGACGAGCACCCGCTCGGATGGAACGAGCACGTCAGCGTACCTTCCAACGCCCTAGTCACCAAATCCACCGGAGCGCACGCCACCGCGTCGATCGGGAACCACGTCTTTATGTAATTAACCGCTATCGGCCACGGCTCCGACACCAAAACACTCGTCGTCTCCAACTCCTCCCAGTACCCAGTCACAAAGTTCGTAAACACGTCCAGTATGAAGTAAAAGTCTATGAAGAACTCCCACCAGAACGCCGGGCCGTACGCCGGGTGGTCGAACGCGACCCGGTACGGCGTAGCGCACGCGAGGTAGCACAGCACCACGACTTGGAAGATATCCCACCAGCTCCGAAATGTGCCGTCGGGGTTGATGTACCACCACCGTCCCACGGGCGTGGGCTCCGAGCGAGGATCTTTCATGGCCTCCGAGCCGACGTCCTTGCCGAACAGCATGGCCTCTTTGCTGATGGAGGAGTCGCTGCGCAACAGATTGATTGTGGATTTGCTGGAGATCATGTTCCTGACCTTGTTCCACTTGGACAGCGCCTGGTTCATGCTCGCGTCGTCGGAGAGCTTCAGCGCCGGATCCTCCTCATCGATGACGTTGGCGTTGATCTTGACGTCCACGGAATGCTTGTTTCCCCACTGATTCATTTCGTATCTCTCGCGAGCGCGGTTGTGGTCCATGGTTTTCCTGTGCGCGTGCCGCTCGAACACGCTCTTGCCCCGCATGGATTGGCTCGGGCTCGAACCCACGTCGCTACCGTCCGACCCGGTGCCGCTGATCTGGCGCCTGAGCGAACGTTCCCTGTGTATAGTCCTCATCGGCGCGTCTTCATCGATGCTGTCGAACACGCCGTGCTCCTCCCCACTCGTCCTCTCAGGGCTCCCCGACATGGCAATTCAACAAATCGAAGCTTTGCGGCAGGGCGTGTGGGCCGGTGCTTCGTTCGGCGGTCTCTGGACGTTCGCGCGCTCTCAATCACCTTCAACACACTCGAAGTGAGTACGGAGCGGATCAAATCGTCCCACTGCTTCGGCACCGATGCGCGCCCGCCTCTGATGTCGGTCGGGGATAGGGCAATTATCAACCGTACTTTTCGCGCGCCAGCCAGATCTGTCGTCCCGTCTTTTAGTGCCACTCACGTTAAGGCACTCACGCCGTCGGTTCAGACACACCGGGCCCTCCATGCTCGCCGCCGCCAGCGTCCGAAGGGCCACCGGCGCGACGGCGAGGCTTTGGAGGTCCCTCGCCACCTCGACGCATCGTCTCGGGGCCGATACGGGCGTCGAGCCCGCCAGGCTCAGGACCTTGGACGAGTTTCTGGATTTTCGGCGAGCGCATCCCGATGATTGCGCAATCATCGAACACGCGATCGACGAGTGGCCCTTGATGGGACCGGACTGGGGACCCGAGCGGCTCAGGGACGATCACGGTGACGTCGAGGTACCGCTGGAGGTATCCACCGGCGGCGCGGATTACAGAGACGCGTACAGGGAGGAGGACACAGGGAGGACAGAGCGGAAGTTTCAGGCGGATCACTTTGTGCGATTGGGCGACTTCGTCGACGCGTTCGTGCTCGGCGGCAGAAAACTCCCGCCCGGCAGCAGCGCGTACCTCGCGCAGCACGACCTGCTCGCGAGGATACCGACGCTCGCGAATGCATGCTCACCCACGCCCCAACACGTCGGCGACGGCGACGATGCACAACGCGAACGATCCATGAGAAGGTGTTGGTTCGGGCCGGGAGGGACTAAAACGCCGCTGCACCGGGACCCGTACCACAACATCCTGGCCCAGGCGTGGGGGCACAAGCGCGTGGTGTGCTACGGACCTAAGGACACAGATAAGATGTACCCGTTCACCAATAACGGCTTCCTCAGGAACACCAGCGCGATCGAGGACGTCGACGACGTGGACGCCCACCGGTTCCCGTTGTTTGGCAAAGCGAAAAGAACCGCGGCGGCGCTGGCACCCGGCGAGTGTCTGTTCATGCCGGCGGGTACGTGGCACGAGGTACGGGCCACGTCGGTGTCGTTGTCGGTATCGTACTGGTGGGGACGAAAGGGCACCGGGCCGGCGGGTGATTAGTAATAGAAGTATTGTTTACAATATGATAGAACCGACTAGCTGGAAAATAACACGTGATCGATCACGGCTGCGGACGCGTTTGCACCACCCACAGCTGACCGTCCGGCGTGAGGCACCCCTCGATATCCTGCGCGAGCAACTGCCCGCCGTCCACGCTACCGAGCGTGGACTCGACGAACCCGCCCGCGTGAACCAGCCTCGCCGCCAGCTGACCCCGGGCGCCGTCGTCTGTGGAGAGCCAGTGCCCAGCGCTGTTCACGCTCACGCTCTTAAGCGTCCCGTCGCCATCCGTGTCGGGCACGAGCGCGGTACCGAAGGACGAGTACGTGTGCACCTGCGACTCGCCCGGGTTGGACCGGTTCATGGACAAACGCCACGGCGTGCCACGCACCGCGCCCGACGCCAACGTCTCGCCGTGGCCCAGCGCCAGCTCGGCGTACGCGGTGTTCGGATCGTTCGTCATCGGGTGTTTGGTCATGAGGATGAAGGAGACGTCGGGGATGAGCATCTGCTGCACGAGCACAGCCATGTGCGCGCCGCGCTGCCCGACACCCGCGGCGGCGCGTGAGGCGACCGCGCGGGGCGTGTACAGCGACGCCCACACCTCGGCCACCGCGGAACCCAGCACTTGGGTGTTGTCGGGAGCCACGTTGGATATGGAGTCGTAGAGACCCGCCGCGGAGAGACCGGCGAGATCCTCCGCGTTGCCCGTGGACCGGACCATCACCTTAGTCCCGGGGTCGTTCCTGAAGGGATCCGCGAGCGCGCCGAGTTGCTCGTGCGAAGGTCGCAACTGCCGTACCAGGTCCTGGAGTTCCTGGCACACCCCGGCGACTTCCTCGGGCCGCGACTGCACCGACTCGAGCGCGTCGACCAAAAAGTTGAGGCGCTCGGCGTGACCCAACGCGTTCGCCGCCTGCTCCATGGAACCGAAAGGGAGCACCGCGCCGGTGGGCGCCGCGAACCCGGAGTTGGGATCGGTGGCCAGCGCTGAGAGGACGGAGCACGCCATCGCCTTGGAACCCGCGACGGCGACACCCGCGTGCCACGGCATCTGACCGAGTTCGTGAAGCGGCGTGACCCACCCGGCGCGGCTGGTGTCGGCGACGAGCGCCGCAGCCGCCCTCTGCGGCGGCGGCGCGGCCCCACCCATGGAACCTCCTCCTCCGCCGCCCTGGAACCCACCCTCGGCGGCGTCCAACGAGATGTTGGAGGGCTGCGCCACGAATCTCACCCCCGGCGCGCTCGTCAGCGACTGCGCGTGTTGCACCAGCTTTGGATCCTCAATCGCCACGAGGGGCACGCCCGCCTGGCGCGCTCGGAGCGCGAGGTGCGAGAGGTGGGGCAGCGCGTGGCAGAGTAAGATACCCGCCACGCCCGGTCCGCACGTGGACACCTCCTCGTCGCCGTCCGCGGACTGCACGAGGAGCACCGCGGGGGCGTCCGCGGTGAGGGATCGGATGGCGGGATCCGCGGGGTCGAGCCGGGGCACCGACACGAGCCTCGCGCCGACAACCTCGCCGGCGACGAGGCAATCCCAGCCAGCCTCGCCGGTGGCGGTCCTCGCCGCGCGCAGTAAGTGCGACGCGAGCTTGGCGGACTGGAACACCACGGACGCGCGAATCTGACCCTCCGTGAAAACCTCCACGGTGTGCCCGTCCAGACCCAGCGACCGGCCGAGCGCCGCCGCTCGACCGTCGAAGAGGTCGGAGAGGAGACCGCAGTAATCCTCGGCGGAGCGTCGCGCGCGTTCAGCCACCGCGCGCACGCGCAGCGCACCCTGCTCACCGCCCGGCAGGTTATTCGCGAGCTCGCCAGCCTCGTGCGCGATGTGGCCAAACTCCTCGCCCGCGCCGCCGCCGCTCGACAGCGCCGTCGCGTCGGAAGCCGCGGCGAGCATCCGGAGCGCGCTGGCAATCTCGGCACCCGATAACTCGTTCTGCGGGGGATCCGACTCGGCGCCCAGCGCGTTGATCCCGCGGGAGAGTAACACGAAGGCGTAGTCCTCCAGGCCGATCTCCGCGAGGCGCCACTGCTGGCGCTGGTCCGGTGGTTCGTTCGCGATCGGGCCGTGGTTGATCTCGTGGTCCACTGTTCTGCGAAGGTCGCATAAAGCGTGGAGGCACTCCTCGATCGCCGCGAGGAGCGTGGGATCCGACTGGTTACCACCCGGGATGGCATCCACGGTAGCCTTGGCGCGGACGAACCTGTTCACGCCCTCAGTGACGGCGCCCGGGGGGTTACCTTCCCTGCACTGCTTCTCGAGTCTGTCGGTGACGCTGCTGGCGTTGAAAAAGTCCTTGAGCTCGCGGTGGAAGATTCGAAACTCCTCGATGAACTCCTCCGGGTAGTCCGTGCCCGGCGCCGTGAGCTTGGCGAGCATCTTCTCCGTGGCGACCAAGTCCTCGGGACCCGCGCACCTGTGCAGCTTGTTCTGGATCGTGTGCTTGATCTCGGCGCGAACGTCGCGGCACTTCCCGTGTTTGTCCCCTTTGCCGTGCGCGATGTCGCGGATGCGCGTGAGGGGTACGGATTGGGTAAACTCTGCGGTGAACGCGGGGAGGCGCGGGTGAAGCCGGCGTGTGAGCGCTTTGACCTCGTGTGACCCGTTGTTGCGCTCGACAACCTCGATGGACTCGTACATCTTCTGGGACGCGTTCGCGTGGTGGTTGGGTCGGTAATGCGAGCCGTCCTCGACGCACGCGATGGCGCCTACGCCGACCCAGAAGAGGTAGATGGACGAGTACGCCAGCGCGTCCATGTCCGCGTGGTTGGAGTCCATGCAGAGGACGCCCTCGAGTGCCTGGAGCTTCTGCCTCCATGACCGGGAGTCCCTGTCGTTCTCCACGATGCGTCGCGCGGCGTCGGGGAGGCCGTCGGTGTTCCACTGGTTCTTGCGCTCGTGGTTACTACCCTTGTGCTGGTTCAGGCTGACGTCCTGCCCGGCCCAGTTGCTGAGCAGGGCCATGTGGTCGCCGGTCTCCTGTACGGGCGGGGGTGGCGGCGGAGCAGGTTCCTGGTGGTGGTGGTGCTCCTGATGATGATGGTGGTGCTCCTGGTGGTGGTGATGCTCCTGGTGGTGATGCTGCTCCTGCTGGTGTTGCTGCGGCGCCTGCTGCTGGATCGGGGGCGGGGCGCCGCCGCCCGCGCCAGCCACCGCCTGGAGCGCGGGTGACACGTCGATGAACACGTCGCCGCCGTCCCTGTCCCGTAGCCATTCCTTGCAGTCCTCGGTGCGGATCAGCATCGTCATGCAGGACGTGCCGGTGTCGTGCGGCGCAAACTCGAGGGTGAGCTCACCGTCTTGAAGCGCCGATTCGCACGACTGCGCATCCGGCGCTCGAGAGTCGGCCGGGACGCTCACGAGGTTATCCTGCGGCGAGTTCCACGACCCGCCGCGTCGGTCGGTGACGCCCCAATGCAGCAGCAGCGGCTGGCCCGTCGCGACGCCGCCAGCCTGGCACCTGATGGCGACTGACGGCGGCCAGGTGGCCATCAACTTGACGTCGCAGGTGCCGCTGCTCGACCCGTCCTCGGTGGAGAGGTTGATGGTGTACGTAGCCACGACGGAGCCATCCGCGCCGTTCGAACCGCCCCCGGCCATCGTGGACGTGTGGTACACGGGCTCCGGTTCGTGGTACACGGGCTCGGGCTCGAACTGGGTCGCGCTGCCGTAGGACGCGGTGGTATCCGCGGTGGGCCAGGAGCCGACGGCGGCGGAGTTCATCGAGCCGTGCGGCGGCTCGTTGGAGTGACCGTTGGAGTGACCGTTGGACGGCGGAGTGAAGGCGGGCGCCTGGAACCCACCGGCGTTGACACCACCTGCACTGGCACCACTCGCGGACATGGTGGCCAGCTGGGGCTGGGGCGGCGCGAAGTTCCTGAAAGGGTTCCCCGGGTCGTTGGTGTACCTCTCGAACACGGACATGCCGGCAAAGACGTTTCCGTCGTCCGCCATCATCCGCTCGAACGCGCTGCCGTTGACGGGCGCGTTGGCGGCGGCGATGGACGCGGCGTGCGCGGCGGCGTCGGCGAGCTGTGCATCGCGTTCGCGCTGCATGTTGGCGACTCGCGCCGCCTCCGCCGCCTCCG
>MDSY01006411.1_pt1 | contig 15343 bp, 12 predicted proteins | sample 811131 | NCBI WGS metagenome assembly MDSY01 (sample SAMN05326643, study PRJNA326480) | marine metagenome | isolation source: seawater | place: Atlantic Ocean: South West | collected 2010 | reverse complement strand
TGTTTCGTAAGTTTCATGAAATTCGGCAGGTTGGTGACTGCTCGACTAATCAAATAGTTGTAGGATCCATGATGCTTCTCAACGCGTTCGTGAACGGTCTCAATGTTTTTTATCCCAAGACTTTCAGCAACTCCATCAATGACTTTTAATTTTTTCCCAACAGAGTCTAAAAGTACAAATGAGCATGTTGGATTAGCTATTGCGAGAGGAACTCCCGGAAAACCTCCTCCTGTTCCAATATCTAAAATTCGACTTCCCTCGGGGAATTGAATGATTTTATAAATAGCTAATGAGTGAAGCACATGTCTGTCTCTAAAATGCTCCATGTCTTTTCTTGAAATCACATTTATTTTTGAATTCCAATCTGTATATAAAGGCGTAAGCTTATCTAGCATTTCATGCTGTATTGCTGACAATTCAGAAAAGTAATGTCGAACTGTGTCCATTTAAATGGAGTCTTTAGTCTTTTCGGCCATGCTCGATAAAAAGTCTCGGGCACGAAACAATTGGGCTTTGACGGTGCCCAGAGGCAGCTTCAGTTCTGTCGCGATTTCTTCATAGCTTAATTCTTTGAAGTAGCGCATTTCAACTAGATCTCTATATTTTGGCTTCAGCTTACTTACCAGCAGACGCATGTGAACTACGCGTTGGTCTTGCATATAGGTTTCTTCTGGGTTTAAGCTATTCGATTTAGCATCGATTTTCATCATGTCACCATTGTCAGTTAGCACACCTGTATCCATTGAAGTGACCTTTATTCTTTTTTTTCGAATAAAATCAATACAATTGTTTGATGCTATTTTGAATAGCCAAGTGCTAAAAGCAAAACTCGGAGAGTATTGTGGAAGGCGATTGAAAGCTTTGCCGAATGCTTCAATTGTTAGGTCATCCGCGTCGTCTGGGTTTTTGACCATTTTCAGCATCATGTAATATATTGATTCCCGGTATCTCTCCATTAGGTCAGCATAAGCCAACTGGTCTCCTTTTATGGCGTCCTGAACAAGAGATAAATCGTATTTCGCTTTATCCGATAAGTGACCTTTTTCTACCATGTAGCGTTCTTTTTGTTTTTTGCAATAACAAACAATACCGGAATGAAAGCAGCATAAAACAAATCCCATAAGGGGAAGAATAATGCGAGCTTTTTTTCCTCAAGTTTTAGAAGGCATTTAGCCCCAATCCACCATTTTAGTCCGTATAACACGACCATAGATGTAGTGAGGTAAAGCTCATAAAAACCCAATTGTATCAAAGAAACAAAACAAATCCAAGTGAGAATTAGTGAAACAGGGTATATTGCTAACAATAGTTTTTTAATAAAAGGATATTTTGGTGCAGTTTTGTAGTGTCTAGATTTTTGCTTGATCCAATCATTCATATTTTCTTTTGCTGGAGAATACATAAAGGTATCAGGTAATATTTCAATTGTGTAATTGTTCCTTTTTGCAGCCTCCTGAATAAATAAATCATCGTCTCCTGAAGGGATAGAATAGTGAGATTTAAATCCATTTACGCCAAAAAACACACTTTTAGTGTATGCTAGATTTCTTCCCACACCCATGTAAGGTCTATTATTGAGTGCCATTGACAAATAATTTAATCCGATCCATGCCGTGTCAAATCTCATCAGTTTATTTAAAAGACCAGCTGTCTTTAGCATAGGGCCGTAACCCAAAACGATTTCTTTATTTTCACTGAATTTAGCTGCTATATTTTCTATCCAGTGCATTGATTTTGGCGAACAATCAGCATCTGTAAAGATGAGGTGCTCATATTGAGCAGCTTTTATTCCAATAGTCAAGGGTAGTTTTTTGCCGGGTCGAATATGTTTGTCTTTTGCGAGCTCAACAATCTTCAGGTTTTTGAATTGTTTTGAGAATGCCTCTAAAATATCTTTACTGTTGTCTACAGATTGATGATTGACTACAATCACCTCGAAAACATCATATTTTTGTGCTAAAATTTTGGGTAAATTATTGAAAAGATTATCACTTTCATTTCTTGCTGCGATAATAATACTTATTGGTACGGCTGTTTTTCCTGAATTTTTTTTTGGTTTGAAAAAAGCAAGCTTTAGGTGAACGACCAAAATAAAATACAATTGTACAGTGAGCGTTATGAAAAAGACACCTAGAAATAGGAGTATTAAGTCAGGGCCGATATGTTGGTACAAATAGTTCATTTATATTGCTTATACAAATATGACCTATGAATCGTTTTCAATGTATCTTTACCGGATATTGTTATCAACATTTTTATGCACTTTGATATTTCACATAAAGACAAGGACTCATCGGCAAGGGCGGGAGAACTTCACACTGACCATGGTGTAATTCAAACGCCAATTTTCATGCCTGTTGGAACCGCTGGAACGGTTAAGGGTGTTCACCAAAGAGAACTGAAGCAGGATATAGAAGCTCAAATCATTTTAGGGAATACATATCATTTGTTTCTTCGGCCCGGTATGGATGTTATTGAAAAGGCAGGAGGGTTACATCAATTTATAAATTGGGATAGGCCCATTTTGACAGATAGCGGAGGGTATCAGGTTTATTCACTTTCTGGTGCTCGAAAAATCACTGAGGAGGGCGTTAAATTCCAATCTCATATCGACGGAAGTTATCACTATTTCACGCCTGAAAAAGCGATTGATATTCAGCGCAGTATTGGTGCGGACATCATTATGGCTTTTGACGAATGCACTCCATACCCTTGTGATTATGCCTATGCAAAAAATTCAATGGCAATGACCCATAGATGGCTGAAAAGATGCATGGATCAAATGGATAAAACTTCTTGTGCATATGGTTATAATCAGGCATTGTTTCCAATTGTTCAGGGAAGCACCTATAAAGATCTTAGACAAGAATCTGCCAAAGTTATTTCCTCTTTTGATGCAGTGGGGAATGCTATTGGAGGACTGTCTGTTGGAGAGCCTGAAGAAGATTTATACGAAATGACCGCCTTGGTGACGGAGATTTTACCTGTTGAAAAGCCCAGGTACCTTATGGGAGTTGGAACACCATGGAATTTATTAGAATGTATTGCCTTAGGGGTTGATATGTTTGATTGTGTATTGCCCTCAAGAAATGCCCGTCACGGACTACTTTATACTGCCCAAGGCACGATAAATATTAAAAATCAAAAGTGGTCAAAAGACTTTTCTGTAATTGATGCCGAAAGCCCGTGTTTTGTTGACCAGAATTATTCTAAAGCATATTTGCGTCACCTCTTAAAATCAGGGGAGTTTCTAGGTATGCAAATTGCAACAATACACAACCTATCTTTTTATCTTAGACTGATGAAAGAGGCCAGATCTCGTATTATTGATGGAACTTTTACTTCATGGAAGAATAAGATGGTTAAACAAATGAACCAACGTCTCTAATGTTATCTATAATTGACAGATATATCATAAAGAAATTCCTTTCAACATTTTTTTTCATGTTGGGAATCATTATGATGTTTGCGATTGTTTTTGATGTATCTGAAAAGCTAGGAGACTTTATTTCGAATAAAGCCCCTTTGAAGAAAATCATCTTTGATTATTATGTCAATTTCATTATTCTTTATGGGAATATGTTTACATCTATGATTGTTTTCCTTTCTGTCATATGGTTTACAACAATTATGGCTAAGGACACAGAAATCATTCCGATATGGTTTAGCGGCAAGCCCTTATCACGTTATTTGAGGCCCTATTTTATTTCGGCTACAATCTTGATGCTTTTTTCGCTGGGTATTAACCATTTCATGGTTCCTCGTGCGAATAAAATTCGTTTGGCATTTGAAGAACAATACTATCGTGATGCAATGGTCGTGAGGGATTATCATGCAGAGTTTCCAAATAATGAGTCAGTATATTTTTCAAATTACAACACCTCAGATGGTCGTGTAAATGATTTTACATTTCAAAAGTGGTCTACAAACCGCAAACCAGCGTTCTTTTTAAAATCAAGGTATGCGCTGAATGAACCAAATTCAAAGAATTGGGTCCTTCATGATTTTTATGAAAAACGATTCTATAACGATTCGATTTCTATTCGCCATGTTCAAGAACTGGATACTACTTTTGATTTTAGTATATCTGATATGGCCCAACGCGAGAATACTGCAGAAACGATGACTTATTCAGAATTGAAGTCGTTTATCGGCAGGGAGCGTTTGAAAGGTTCTGCCCTTGTTCCATTGTACGAAATAGAGCTCCATCAAAGAACATCCTATCCTTTTGCAGCCTATATACTAACATTGATAGGTGTCTCGGTAGCCTCTCAAAAAAGAAGAGGAGGCGTAGGTGTAAATATTGCAATAGGATTGGGTATTGTTTTCGTATATATATTTGCCATGAAAATGTTGACTGTAGCGGCTTTAAATATTGGTTTTCCTCCGCTTTTATCGGTATGGGTCCCAAATGTGTTTTTTGCTATAACAGCAGTTTTCTTGTTTCGCTATTCTCAGAAATAAACTGACTTAAATTCTTAACCACTAAGTATTAATACGCAATTGGTTCGTTGTCAATACTTATCTCTTGTTTCGTAACCTCTCGTATTTTAGTTTACTAGCTATGAAATTATTTCTTTAGGCGCATAACTTAAAGGAGATTTGTTTCAACTCTTTTAAATAACTCGAATATGAAAACTTTAAACTTACTCAAAACGTTAGCGTTTACGATTTTCTTTCTTTCAATGTTTAACGCAAATACTCAGGATCAACTTGAAGCTAAGGTATGGGCAACAATTTCTAACCCGAAAGACGTTCCATTTATTGATTCTACAGGACAACTTTTCTCAAATAATTCTGAATTAAATCAGTCGATTTTAGAGCTCGGTATTACTTCTATTCAAAGGGCTTTTCCATCTGCAAGAAAAGCTTCATTATTAAATGTCTTTGAGCTTCGCTCTTTTGAGACTGATAGAGTTGATTTGTATGCGGAATTAGTAAATGGTGTTCCTGCGCTTTCATTTGTTGAATACGCACCAGAATATGAAACCCTCGCGACACCAAATGATTACACTGACGAAGGGGGGTATTATGCTTTGAGCCTAATTAATGCACAACAAGCTTGGGATTTCACTACGGGAAGCGCTGATATTACAATCGCGATCTCTGACCAAAATGCGGATGTGGAGCATGTGGAACTTCAAGGTGAGGTTGTCTATTCTGATCCGACAAACACGACTTCTTCTACCCATGGCACAGCTGTGGCAATAATTGCTGGTGGAGGCACGAATAATGACACCATTCAAAGTCATATTGGCTACAATAGTTCACTGGCTATCTATCATATGAACTATAACGACGTTTTAGAGGCTTCTTATGCCGGGCACAAAGTGATTAATATGAGCTGGACATCTGGATGCGAATTTAACCCTTATGTGCAGGATATTATTAATACGGTATATGATAATGGTTCCTTTTTGGTTGCTGCTGCTGGAAACGGATCGACTTGCCTTGGTGCCGAAAACTTGGTTTACCCCGCGTCTTATGAAAATGTTTTTTCTGTTACTAGTATTGGTCCTGATGATAATCACGAGAGAATAATTGGTAATCCGGCTTCTACACATCAGCATAATACTTATGTGGATCTATCTGCTCCTGGATACAATGTCTATATCAGTCCTGCTCAAGGATGGGATTTAATTGCTTCAGGAACATCTTATGCGACGCCATTAGTTTCGGGAACGGTAGCTTTAATGTTAGCAGTTAATCCTTGCCTAAATAATGCAGATATTGAATACATACTAAAGAGTTCGTCTGTTTTCATTGATGACATTAACCCTAATTATGCAGGTTCATTAGGACAAGGTAGATTAGATGCAGGAGCAGCTGTTGAAATGGCTTTAGAATTCAATGTATTGGCAATAAACGCAAATATTTCTATTGCCTGTTCGGAGGATGAAGGACAAGTTGAAATTGAAGTTTTAGGCGGGAATGCTCCTTACCAAGCACTTTGGTCAAATGGTACTGAGGGTCTGACAATAACAAATTTATCACCAGGAGAATATTCGGTTAGTATTTCGGATGAAATGGGATGTCATTTGGATACTGCATTTGTAATAGAAGAATATACTCCAATTTTAATTGAGGAAAACATTCAGCATGTAAGTTGCGATGAAGGAAGTAATGGCGCAATTGAGATTTCTTTATTACAAGGTACACCTGATTTTTCTTATGACTGGATGCATGGTGCAGATACAGAGGATATATATAATTTGCAAGCTGGAACCTACAGGTTAGCGCTTACTGATGGCAATGGTTGTATATATTATTCAAGTTATGAGGTATTGCAGCCTGAAGAAATTCAGGCAAATGTTGAAATTGAAGAAACTATGTTAGATATATCTGTTACGGATATCGACCTGACTGTTGAGGGAGGGACGGCTCCATATACTTATACTTGGAATACTGGAGAAATATCAGAGGACCTTTTCAATGTTTCAGAGGGATTTTATGAGGTAACAGTTATGGATATAAATGGTTGCTCTAAAGATGTTAATGCTAATGTTTATAGTCAGGATCTTGCGCAGTCAAACGAGCTTTCATCGGAGGAAGTAAAAGTTTATCCAAATCCAACCTCAGAGCCCGCCATAGTGACTTGGAAAAATGATGAGTTCAATACCTTAACCATTTTGAATGCTAGCGGTAAAACAGTAGAACAAATGGATGTTGCGATGCAAAACTCATATCAAACTAAAAGATTGAAACCAGGTATTTATTTTATCAATCTTTCAAATCAAAATCAATACACCACAACAAAAAAGCTTGTTGTAAAATAAATTTTTTAATGTTTAAGTTTCATAAACTAAGGCCTTCTTTCGAGGAGGCTTTTTTTATTTAATGATACTTACAATTCCATTGGAAGAAGCTGTGAAATTATCATTGTATTCAATGATGAAATAATATGTTCCAACAGGAAGGTTTTCTCCATTATATGTACCATCCCATTTCATTTGGTTGTAGCCACCTTCAATTGATTCATAAATAAGATTTCCCCACCTATTAAAAACGAATACTTTGTTGTTTGGGTATACAGCGTCTATATTTTCTATTTCCCATAGGTCATTTGTATTGTCTCCATCAGGAGTGAATGCTGTAGGTATTACGATTCCACATTCTTCGATTTCAATTTCGATTTGTGCAAAAGGCCCTTCGCAATTATTCTCTGAAGCTGTAACGAAATAGTTGGTTATACCAATTGCATTTTCTGGCATATGGGTAGCGTTATTTCCGATTACTTGAGTTAGAGTTGGGTCAGAATACCATGTATATGTTCCCGAGCTCCCTTGTGCCTCCATCAGCAGGGGTTCTTCATTATTACAATAAATGAGATTATCTGAGACTATTGGCGCATTTGGCAAAGGATTTACCAAAATATTAACACCTTCAATATCAATACAACCAAAGCTATTTTCAATTTGAATGTAGTATAGTCCTGATGTTGTTACTGCTGATTCATTCCCAAGGACATCGGTTGCTGTTGGGTCGGTCCAATAGGACAACGAACCTTCACCCGTGGTGCCTTCAGTTATTTCTGAGGCCAATAAGTTGACGGTCTGTGGTTCACATACGGCATCAGGGTCATTAATTTGAAGGTCTGGAATACTTGGCGCTTCAAATAAGTCAAGTAACGCGGAGGTACAACTATTTTCTGCACTAAATGCAGCACTAACATCAACCGCTTGACCATCTGCAATTAGGCCACTTATGACTACTGTTTGCGGGCTTGCTGTAATTGCAAAAGATGCTGTATTTGGAATTGAGATGTCAAGTGTCCCATTTTCAGGGTTGGCTGAGTAGGTTATAGTTACTTCTGCGCTATATGTATTATCGACAGGATCACAGTTCAAAACAAAGCCTGAGATATCCGTTATTTGACATATTTCTGGGTAGTAATAGGATTCACAGTGGTCGATTAAGTCGCATCCCGACGGAACATTGAACGTAACTTCAAGGATATAGTTTGTATTTGGACTTAGGCCTGTAAATTCAGGATTGTAAAAAGGGGAACCATTTGTTCCTATTGATGTAGGTGATATTCCTGTTCCAATGGTGCATGGTCCGCTAATCGGGAACAAGTTTGCCGTTCGATCTATATTACAAGATGCCCCTCCCACAGTATTTACTCCCACAGAGATAATAATACCTAATGTTCCATCTGGTGACGAGATCAATTCATGATAAGATGTAAATACTCCCCCATTTACAGGATTTGATGCCATTAAGTTTATTTGTGCGCATTGATTGATTGGATCCGCTGCTGTTTCATAGTCCGGAAAGGCTCCTGCAATAAGGCAGTCAGGAGTAGCGCAATTTCCACATTCAAAACAAGTGAAAGTTCCAGAAAAAAGTTGAGGACAACCATTGTCATCTGCAATGCTGAAAGCGTAAGCATCTCCATTGATTAATCCTGATATGCTTACTGAACCACCGTTGGTGTTTATGGATGTTGCACTCAGCACCCCCGCCCCTGTATTGATTAAATTATAATTCCCAACAAAGAATTCTGGAAATCCGCCGCTCACATTTATGGTTATCGAGCCAGAGCCACAATCTGATACTTCTGATGTTGTTATAGGATTCAAATAGGTAATTTCAATTGGTGTACCCATTGCAAAACAACCATCTCCATCTGCATCGTGATTGAATATAGGTGGTGTTGCCATATCCATTGTAATTGGAACCATCCAAATGGTTTGATTTAGGGCTGCTAGTGCGGGTGCAAATGTTCCATTATTAACGCTGTTGGCTGCATCTCCAATGACATATTGACCTGAAAAACAAGCGTCTGTTGCAGGATTATTGGTCGTCGGCAAACATGTGTAGAGTGCATATCCCATACTGGAATTTGGTGATGCATCTGGTAACGTATACCCTGTACTCGTTAAGTCTATACTTTCATTAAAGCAAAGAACAAAATCAGTATTCGATGCATCCGAGGTGAGCACTTCTGTGATTCCTGCATTGGCAGCGCATCCTGGGATCCCATAAAAGTCAATACATCCTTGGTCGTAATCACAGTCGGTTCCTATGATGGTAGTTATTGTCAAGGTATAATTTGTATTGGGTGTTAAGCCGATCCATTCTGGGTTAAAACCACTTCCAACTCCATTGGCATTGAGAATGGTTGGAGCAATATCTGGTCCTGAACAAGCGTTAGTAACTTCTCTCAATGTTGCCGAACGGCTCAAGCCACTGCATAGGACTTGTTCAAATAATAGCTGTTGAACAACACCAACATTACCGAAAGCATCGGTTGTTATTGTATGATATGTAACATAAGTCATATCATTTAAATCAGCACATGGGTCATCACATTGGAGATATGTGCGGTCATCAAAAGTAGCGACACTTCCCACTGGACAAGTGGCTGAAGCACAATCTCCACAAGATGGAGGGATATAGTTAATCTGCATAACATCGCCAAAATCATAACAAGCGTCTCCATCAGCATCTAACGAATTTGCAACGTCACTGGTGTACGGCAGAATCCAAAGTTGGCCATACCCGCCTGTAATGGTCCCTGATATTCCACCTGCATCAATATCATCTGTTGTGAGGCCATAATCTGAACCCAAATAGCAAGGGTTGTTGTTGAAGTTTGTTATCTCTACAGCCGTAAATGGTAGATTTGGTTCGCAGCTAAAAACGGCCCATCCATAGGTAAGGCTTCCTCCATTCAAATCTTCATTAGACGCTGTGAAAGTTATTGTTTCGCAATTCGAAAGGTCATATTCGTTTGCTCCAACAAGACTTCCTCCGATAATCGTAATATCCCCTGAGGAAGCTGAACATACAGTGCATACTTGCCCTGTATTTACGGTATAAATACAAGCATTATTACCTGAGTTTGTATTTGAATTAAATGTGATGTTTTCGACACAACCCATTACTGTTACTGATGTTACTAGGCTGTAATCACTAGATGCTGAACCAAAAATCGCACCTGATTCGTAACTCAAAACATCAGTTCTATTTTCATAGGAGTTCCAGTCACTATCTCCAACGATTGAATTTACATTATTACCAATAAGTCCCGTCAAGTTACTGCTATTCCCTGTCGTTAAATCAGATTGGGTAATGACTGGGTCAAAACCTCCAGCCATAACAATAGTGCTATTTTGGCTAGATAAAAATTCTAAGGTAAATCCGTAATGCGTTACGTCAATCCCACCTAGATTTATATATAAACTTAGCTCATAAGTAATACTACCGTCTGGATTGGTCGTTTGAGAAATGATATTAATGGAACTTCCGTCGCAGGCAATTGAATTTACTGATATAAAAAGGCAGAAGAGTAGTTTGTATAATTTGGTCATATAAATTTTCTTGTCTTTATGCTCCGCTTTCTTGTTGAAAATTTAAAGCGATTTGACAAAGATACAAGACTCTCTTAAATAACGTATCTATTACAGTAGAATTGAACTAAGTGTTTTCTTGTAACAGCCATAGCATCAATACTTATGTCATACTGAGTAGGGTTCTTTAATTTGGATTTCACACCATTTATTTGCGGATTTTTTAGATGTTGTATAGCCATCTTTGTAAGCACAAACAAACACAAAAATGAAACAATTTAAAAACAAATTAAATCATGAATTCATGAAATTATTTATTGTAGACAAAATCGCTTTTCAAACTGCATCCCTTCACAAAAAAGAACAGATTGTGGTTCAAGCCAAAAATAAGTTGGATGAGACAATATTATTCTTCACAACTTTTACTACGTTCTTTTTATTGATGATGGCCGTTAAGGCTTTGATAGTGCTTTAGTCAGATCAATACACATTCCATCTTCGGCAACTGTACTGTTTAAAAAAAATTCCCTAAGCTCCTTAAGGTGCTGGTCATTTGTTTTGTAGCGGGATGATATGTGACCCACAACAAGCTTTTGTGCTTCAGCTGCTATTGCTACATCAGCAGCATCCTTCGTTGTAGAGTGAGCTGTGGCATTAGCTCTTTTTTGATCCTTTAGAAGAAATGTTGCCTCGTGGTATAATACGCTCGACCCTTTTACATGTTTTGAAACAAGTAAACTTTTTTTGGTATCTGAACAATAGGCATAGCTCAAAGTCTTTTGTGCTGGTAGAGTAACCTCTTGGTATTTACATTTCTCTCCAGATGCAAGAACAATGTCTTGCGCATTTTGCAAGGCTTTAAAGTGTTCAATTTTTAAACCGTATTCTTTTATTTTTCTTGGGTCAATTTTGAGCGGCTTTTGTTTTTCCTTAATTATAAATCCACATGTTGGGATTTTATGAACCAATGGAAAGCTATGTACCTTAACAATATCGTCTTCATATATTATTGTTTTTGTATCCATTTGAAGGTCAATAAATTCTATACTAAACCCTAATCGTGCACCGCCATATTGGAGCATTGGGTTGACAAGATCTTGGAGCTCTTTTGGACCATAAATAGTGAGCTTTTTTTCTCTTCCTAACAGGTTCATTGTGCTCAATAAGCCAGTCAATCCGAAGTAATGATCACCATGAAGATGTGAAATAAATATGTGGCTAATTTTTTGAAAATTGATTTTATATTTTCGAAGTTGTAGTTGTGTTCCTTCTGCGCAGTCAATTAAAAAGTGGCGGTTATTGCAATTGATATATTGCGCGGTAGGCATTCTGTTTTTTGTGGGTAGTGCAGCACCACTTCCAAGAATGGTTACAGAGAAATTCACTACTTTAAAGAGGCAAGTGCGCTGTCCAGATTTTCACTCAGGTTGAGCACTTTATCAAGCTGCGCAATTTGAATCAGTTTCAGAACGTCAGGTTGTAATCCAGACAAGTGAAAAGAACCGTTCGTGTCTTTACAAAGTCTATTCGCTATCAATATAGCACTTAGACCTGTTGAGTCACAATACTTGGTTTTGCTCATATCTAAAACAATAAGGTTATTGGAGCTCTTGTTTAAATGAATAAACAAGCTTTTAAGTTCAGGAGCATTTGTCGAGTCTAGTTTATCAACTTGTGAGTAGACTATGGCAACATTTCCTTTATGTTCAGACGAAAAGTTCTTCATTACCATCAAAAATATAAAAATTAGCGTTCAATTTGAGAGGCAAGCAAATAAATTACTGCCATTCTTATCGCAACACCATTTTCGACCTGTTGAAGAATGATACTTTGTTCGCTGTCTGCCACATCAGATGTGATCTCAACACCCCTATTTATGGGGCCTGGATGCATGACTACAATTTCTTTAGAAAGGGAGTCCAGTATTTCTTTGTTCAGTCCAAATAACATTGAATATTCTCTTAAGGAGGGAAAATAGGTTTCATCCTGTCTTTCTAGCTGAATCCTGAGCATGTTTGCCACATCACACCATTCTAGGGCCTCTTTAAGGTTTGTCGAAACTTGAACACCTAGGTCTTTCATGTTTTTTGGAATCAAATTTAATGGTCCGCAAACCATTACCTCTGCGCCAAGTTTTTGAAGGCAATAAATATTCGATAGTGCTACTCTTGAGTGAAGAATATCTCCCACAATCACTACTTTTTTACCTTTCACACTGCCTAGTCTTTCTCTAATTGAATATGCATCTAGTAGCGCTTGGGTGGGGTGTTCATGCGTTCCGTCACCTGCGTTGACTACTTTGGCGCCTACTTTTTTAGACAAGAAGGAAGCCGCTCCAGGGTTTGGATGCCGCATTACAACCAGGTCCACTTTCATGGATAAGATGTTGTTTACTGTGTCTACTAGAGATTCTCCTTTTTTTACTGAGCTTCCGGAGGCGCTAAAATTCACGATGTCTGCGGACAATCTTTTTTCTGCCAGTTCAAACGATAATTTCGTCCGAGTTGAATTTTCAAAGAATAAATTGGCGATGGTAATGTCTCTTAAGGAGGGCACCTTTTTAATTGGTCGATTGATTACTTCCTTGAAACTATCTGCTGTTTTGAATATTAAATTGATGTCTTCAGTCGACAGCTCTTTAATTCCAATAAGGTGTTCCACACTTAAATTATTCATCATTTTCTTTACTATACAGTACTATTTTGTCTTGTCCTTCAATATCTGCCCATTCGACTGATACCCTCTCTGACAATAGCGTATCTACCGCTTTACCCACATAGTTGGCGTCAATTGGAAGGTCCCTTCTGAACCGCCGGTCAATGAGAACAAGCAGCTCAACACTTTTAGGTCTACCGAAAGAAAGCAAAGCATCTAGTCCTGACCGAATTGTTCTTCCAGTGAATAGTACGTCATCTACGAGGACAATGTTCTTATTTTCTATACTAAAGTCAATATTTGTTACACTTGGGATGAGAGGAGTCTCTCTTCTTCTAAAGTCATCTCTGTAAAATGTAATGTCTAGAGATCCACAGGTAATTTCTTTCCCAAGAATGTTTTCGAGCTGTTCTTTTACCCGTTGGACAACGTGAATTCCTCTCGGCTGAAGGCCAATTATAACTGTTTCACTAAAGTCGTTGTGGGTTTCAATGAGCTCATGGCAAAGTCTTTTAAGAGTCAATTCAAGGTGCTTCGCGTTAAGGATGACCTGCTTTTCCATCGAGGCAAAGATAAAGCTATTTTGGGATTTACAAACGATTTATTTACCAAAAGGATGGTTTGTAATCCGAAATTAAAAAGAAACTACCGGTAATGAGAAGCGTATCTTCCTCAGCCATCAATGGTCTTATTCGTTTAATAGCTTCGCCTAAATTTGAGAAAATTGACGGTTCTTTTTCAAAAAACCTTGTTGTATGCTCCCAATCCTCTTTTGATTTCGACCGCGGGTTCGAAAATAGACAAAAGCTTGTCTGCGCTTGATTAAGAACCTCAAATGTCCGGTCGCTATATTCTTTGTCTTTTGCACCACCCAAAATAGTAAAGAGCTTTCCTTTTGATTGATCTTTGGCATATTCAACTGTTCTTTGAATACCTTCATCATTATGAGATACATCTAAATATAGTGTAGGATTTTTAGCAATACATTCCAGTCTTTTGCCATAGCCCGTGTTTTGCTCCAAATGTTGCAACGCTTTTTCAAGAATATCGGTATGACATTTACTTTCCGAAACAAATTCAAATAAGTTTAGTGCAAGATTGAAGTTCTCTTTTTGATATTTAGGCAATCCTTCAAATGGATATTGACTTTCATTTGTATGAAGGGGCGCATTATTTTGCTTTGATATGGACTCAAATACTGGAAAACTATGCGGTTCTTTTTTTCCGATAAAAAGCGGTGTATTTGCCTTGATAATTCCAGCTTTTTCCTTTGAAATTGCTTCTAATGTATTTCCTAAAAAGGCCGTGTGATCTAAGCTAATATTTGTAATTGCTGTAGCGACTGGAAGTACTACATTGGTTGCGTCTAACCGACCGCCCATACCCGTCTCAAATATGCAGTAGTCACAACCTTGGTCCAAGAAATATTTTACAGCGAGTACAAAGGTGATTTCAAAAAAAGAAGGCTTAAAATCGAGCTGTAACATTTGAATTTCTTCAATGTAATCCAATACTTCTGTTTGAGAAATCATTACTCCGTTAACCCTTATTCGTTCTCTAAAGTCAAAAATATGTGGAGATGTAAATAGGCCTACTTTTTGATTTGATTCTATCAGTAAAGAAGCCAAAAAGCTACAGGTGCTGCCTTTTCCATTTGTGCCAGCGATGTGAACAGCTTTTAGTTCAGCAACGTCAAGCTTGAAATGTTCTAGGAGTTTTTTTGTGTGGTTGAGGCCAGGTTTATAGGCCATTCCTCCTTGCTTTTGAAAGGCGGGAAATTGATGGAATAACCAGTCAATTTGCGATTTATACTTATCCTGCGTCAATTCGAACCGTGTAAAAAGCTGTTCGGATTGGTGCTCCTTGTTGGGCTTTGAATTTCACATTCTTTTTTACATGATCAACCACAAGTTTGATGACGTTTTGATCGGGATGTGTGGTTCCATTCGTTGACTTTGCTGAAATAACAACTCCTTTATCATTGACCGTCAGAATGATTGCTACTTGTCCGCTATAATCTGTATTTGGTTGGTCTGGAACAGGAGAATTCATTCGAACCAATTCTCCAAATCCGCCGCCGCCGTTGCCGCCATTATCTCCACCTCCATCACCGTCACCGTTGCTTCCACCGCCAAATTCTTGTCCGCCTCCGCTTCCTCCAAAAGGGTTTGAGACAGCTTCATCTGGTTTGTTATCCGTCAATTCATCATTAGAATTATTCGTTGGGTTTTTACTTTGTGCAGGCTTTTTAGACCTTGAAGGCTTTTTACTTTGGGCTTTGTGAGACTCAGCCACAAAGTTTTTTATTTCTTGAGGTAGAGGAGGGGCAACCGTTACCAATGATTTGACCTCAATGGGAACGCTAAATTTGATGAAAGACAAGCAAATCAATA
>MDSY01039590.1_pt1 | contig 15347 bp, 6 predicted proteins | sample 811131 | NCBI WGS metagenome assembly MDSY01 (sample SAMN05326643, study PRJNA326480) | marine metagenome | isolation source: seawater | place: Atlantic Ocean: South West | collected 2010 | reverse complement strand
TATATTAAAGTGGCAGGTGGAACGTTAAATATAGTTTCAGGCTCGTTGACTACGACGCAAAACTCAAGTGTCAGTCATGAGTTATCCGGTGGGATTTTAGATATTGATGGAGGTACTGTGTCTTTTGGTACACCTTCGAATAGTACCTCGGATTTAAATATCGATGGTGGAACACTAGATATTTCTGATGGTATACTGAGCGTATCGGATTGCATTGATATTGAAACAGGGACTTTTACACAGTCTGGTGGAGTAGTCAATGTTAAAACGAATACTTCAGCTAGTGGAGACAGCGATCATAAATTTGCGATGGATGCAGGAATCCTCAATTTAACAGGAGGAACAATGAACCTTCTTGGCGAGGTCAATAATTCAGGTTATTACTCTATGTCTGTTGCTTCTGGAGTTACGACAACTTCAACTTCAGGACATACCATTTCTATCTCTACAAATGATGCATCCGATGACGAGGACAGGTACATTGATTTGGGAGATGCCTCCAATGACATTGGTAATTTGATCTTCGATTTATCGGGTCACGAGCTATATTTCAAGTCCAATACAGATATTCTTGGAAATTTAACCGCTACCAATGGAGATATAGATATCTCATCATATACGGTCAATGTTGTGGGTAACGCTTCATTTCCGTCGGACGAATTGTTGATTTCTACTGGAACATTGGATGTAGACGGTTCTTTTGCTGCTTCTGAGAGTATTACTTTTTCTGGTGCGGGTAGATTACAGCTTTCTGGGACTGTCAGCGACCTTGGAACGATGAATCATACAATGGGAACGGTTGAGTACGATGCCAGTGGGCCGCAGAATATACTTGCTGATACCTATTTCAACCTAGAAATAGATGGTTCAGGAGTAAAATCCTTACCAACAAGCAATGTCACAGTAAACGGAGATTTGACTTTGTCTGCAGGTTCTTTGGCATACAATAGTGGTTCGAGTAGTAAGTTCATCACCCTTAAAGGCAGTGTGTTTGGAACGGGAACAATAACGGCCAGTACAACGAGTATATTTTTGATCAGTGGAAATGGTACAAATCAAGACATTAGAGGAATATCTTCGGACAATATTGGTATACGTCTTTCGGGATCAGCGAATGCGACTACTTCGGGAGATATAACTGCAAAGTACCTGGACTTATTATCTGGTTCGACGGGCACGTTTACAATTGATGGTGAAATCGTTACTATCAATCCTACAGGAGGTTATTTAGAAATGGATGGGGGTGATCTAACGGTGTCTGGGGGTAGTTTAATAATCAATTCTACGAGTGAAACGAAGAACGAAATAGACGCTGGAACATTGACCGTTAGCGGTGGATTGGTTCAATTCACAGGAAATAATTCTTCTACCAGCACAGGAGGGGATCTAAATATTGATGGAGGAACGTTGGCGGTGAGTTCAGGTAGTATCAGTATTAATGATGAACTAGATATAGGAACAGGAACGATAAATCAGTCGGGTGGAGCTATCTATGTTGATGCAGGTTCAAACAGCAATAACGGCACAGGGGCGAATAAGTTCGACATGGATGCCGGTTCTTTAAATCTTTCCGGCGGCATGTTTTATCTTCAATCTCAGTCCAACAGTTCCTATAATTGTATAGATATTGCGTCGGAAGTAAATACTGCAATTACCTCAGGACATACTTTTCATATAGGTACGAATTCAACACCTAAAAATATGTATATGTCTTTTAATGGACATTCTATTGGTAATTTAATTGTGGACCTAACAGACAAGAATAGCTATTTAAGGGAAGATTTAAATGTATTGGGCGCTTTAACTATTGTGAGTGGAACCCTCGTGGTTGATTCTTATACGGCAACGGTTGCAGGAGCTACTAGTGTTTCTGGAACCTTAAAGGTTGGTGCTGGTCAATACGATGCAAATGGAACCTTTGATGCAACAAATGGAACGATAGATTTTAACAATGGAAACGCTCAGCTTTTGGTTTCCACCCCTACGGTGACAAGTTTTGGAGCATTAGACGATGCGACCGGTACGGTGGTGTTGGATGGGTCAAGTGTACAAACGATAAATGATGCCGAGACATTTTATAGCCTTAAAATTGCCAATCCTTCTGGTGTCATACTTAACGCAGCCGTTGACGTTATCGACATATTTAATATGGATGGCGGTAACATTGTAAATTCAAATGATATTTTAACTATCGGTTCTTCAGCAGGTGCAGGATTTATTAACTACAACTCAGGTATTGTAACAGGTCAATTAAGACAGTATTTCCCCAACACGGTAGGGTCTAAGTTTTTCCCAGTAGGCAATTCAAGTATTATGAGAGATGTTACCATTGATTTTACGAGTGCTCCAGGAGCAAATCAATATCTTAGCGCTGCCTATAAACCGGGAAACCCTCAAGGGAGTAATGGAGGAGACTTATATGAAGGGCTTCCACTTATGACGGGGGATGGACAGATTATAGAAAATTATGACGATGAAGGATATTGGGAAATTATTCCAGGTTCGGCTTCTTTGGGTGATAGTTATGCAGCAGATATCAATGGGAAAGCCTATAGCGTAAGTATTCATTGCAATAATTTGACAGGAGATGATGGTGTATCACAAATTGACAGAACCACTGTTAGAGTGATTAAAAGTTCCGGCCCTAGTCATGCCTCATGGGAGGCACTTACTCATGGTTCTGTCAGCGGAACAGATGCAGACTTTATTATAACAGCTTCAGGAATCGGATTTAGCTTTTTCGGTGCAGGTAAAGGCGATGAATTCATACCACTTCCAGTAGAACTCGTTTCTTTTAGCGGTGAATGTAATGATGGTGTTGTTTATCTAGAATGGCAAACAGCGTCAGAAAACAATAGTGAGGATTTTGAATTAGAATATTCCCGCGATGGTATCGATTGGAGCTTAATCCAAACGCAAACAGCTGCAGGATTCAGTAATGAGCTTATCACCTACACTTCTGCGCATGAGCAAGCAGTTTTTGGAGATAATTATTATCGCTTGACCCAAAACGATATTGATGGTGCTTCAATGGTTTATGACAATCTGATTGTAAACGCTTCTTGTAGCTCTGAAGCTAAAGAATACTTTTCTGTGTTCCCTAACCCCGGTGACGGACAGTTTAATGTCGTGATCAATAACCCAGAAATAGAAGGTTTGGCTAGTTTAAGTATTTTTGATTCTAAGGGAGGGCTTGTGTTTAGGAAGCCTATAGAAGTGAATTCAGGGATCAATATGTTTGTTGTGAATCAAAATATGTCTGCTGGTTTATATTTTATCAGTATAGAAAACGAATCAAGGACAACAAATGTTGTAAAGTATTGCGTTAAGTAGTTCCGAATTCTAAATCTAAAAGAGTGCACGATTTGTAAATTCGCTATTCAGCGCAACGGAATTTCTGAATTTTTTGATATTAATTAGTTATATTAGCGTCTAAACTACACTAAGTACAATGTCAAAGCTCAGAAATTTAAGCATTGTAATTTTATTTCTTTATTCAAGTTTTGATTCCTTCGGGCAGCAAGAGCCAAGATTTAATTTCCCCATATTTAAAACCTCTCCTACAACATTATCTGTAAAAGGGTATTTCCGATTTCTAACCTATCATAGACATCTAAGCGACTTGTTCGGAGATTCTTCGAGACCATATGTCTTTCGTGCAGACGATGAATTCAATTCACCATCAATGAATCTTGAACTGAAACTTTTTAATAAAAAAGCAGGTTATATTAAGACTCAACTGTATCTCTTTGATCCTTTTTCAGGCATCAGTTCTGATATTGATTATTTTAAACTGAATCGAAAAGGAATCTCAATTGAGGCGGGCAGAAAAACATCTATTGGTAATATTAAACTTATTGCGGGAGGGATTAATTTTTTAAGGTTCAGTGACTTTTCACTCAGTTCAGCCAAGCAGGTTAGAAATTCTCTTTTTGATCGTAATGCCTGGACTAATGTATGGGATATCAATACGCAATATCAAAATTATTGTCAAGAGTCTGACTATGTAAGAGCGGCTGATTTTGGCAAAAGACAGTTTAGTGGAATTCATCTTAGTATTACTGAAATGCCGAAACAAGTGGGTTTAGAACTCATTTATGGAAAAACACCCTTCAATGTGCTGGATTTCGATTATCTAACAGGACTTAAGCTGCAAAAAAAGTTTGGGCTCAATACTTTTTCTCTCGGTTTTCTCAACTCAGCTGGACTTGACAATGCAGTTAACGGTTCGGCGTTTTATAATCGGATACTCAACAGTACATTTGATGCAAATATCAATGAATGGAAGCTGAATGGGGAGCTTGCACTAAGCCAATATTTTTTTGAATCTGTAGGCACTAAAAATAATGGGATTGCTGCTGAGATTACCGTAAAACCTAGTAAGCGATTGATTAACTTCCCTCTTTTTCTTGAAGGTTATTTTATTTCAAGGAAATTCACTAATGTTCATTCCTCAATAATAAATGGTTCAGTCACAGAATTTAGTTCCCAAACTGAAAGCTTTGATGGTGCAGGAATTCCTGATGGCGCCCGGCCTTTTGGCGCAGTAATGACGCCAATGCATATAAAATCAAATAACCGTTATGGATTGAATTTGAATATGGAATTCGATATTGGAAAATTCAAGATAAATGTTGGTAATGGGGTTTCTCGAGAAATTGAAAATGATACCAACCTAGTCACTTTTTTTCACAAGGTGAATGGGCTTTATCTTTCAAGGGTACAAAGGTTTCAAACCAACGCGGGGCCATATAATAATTTAACAACCTTCTTTAGAGGTTATTACGAAAGTGTTTGGATCAACGATTCAATCAATACTGAAATCACTAAATCTTTTAATGTTTTTCTTTTTAATCTCAAGTACCAGACCGAAATTTTTAATAAAAAGCTATTTTTATTTTACCTCGGTGAGTTTCACTCGGTCCAAGGTTTCGTACGTCCAATTCCTGTTTTTTCCAATAAAGCGCTGCTTCGAAACCATTTTCACGAGCTTGATGCCTACCTTCAACTTTCTAAGAAAATGGCCCTTGTAGGTTATCACGGGAGGGAGTTTATTTATGGAAATAGAGATGTTGGATTGGGGGATGTATTGAACCAAGAAAATAGATATACCCCAAAAAGGGGTAAAGGGATCGTCTATGGGGTTGGTCTGGATTATAACATTTCCAAGCGTGCCTGTGTTTATTTGAGATTTAAAAATGTGTCCTATAGGGATGCGAGCTTTGAAAACGACCATTATAGTGGCTATGAGGCTACTGCTGAACTTAAAGTATTTTTCTAATGAGATATATTACAATTATCTGTTTTCTGTTTATTGTGAACTGTTTTGTTGCACAATTTCCAAAATTTCAAATAGGAGGCTTATCAAGAGCGCTATGTGATATCTCCCAATTGAGCCCGAGTGATACGATCAATAAAGATGTAAATCAAGAATTAAATATTGTATTTGACCTCGCCATTAATGCCAAGCTCAACAAGAAAATAAACTTTTACAGTGAGCTTCGGCTTGGGTCAAGTCTTGAAGTATTTGATACCTCTGCCTCTTATATTAAAATTAGACGAATCCTTTTGTTTGGCGACATTACCAAAAATTTATCTTTTGAGGTTGGCGATATGGATGTCAAAATGACTCAATTTACCTTGTGGAATAACAATGAGGAAGGTGCAATTAATGAAAATGAGCTATTTAGTACATACAGAGAAATTCAACGCTATGAAAACTTTAATGAAGACAATTATTGGAGAAGGCAAGGTGCGAAATTATATGGGAAAAACAAGCTTTTTTCAGCCGATTCTCTTTCCTATCAGTTCTTTATTTCACGAGAGCAGGCTTCCAATGAAATCTCTATTCCCGATCGATTTCTGTATGGAGAATCCATTAATTATGAAAGACCAAAATTTTCCATAGGGATCAACCATGTCGACTTATTTACTTTCAACAAAGGCATAGTTGGAGATACCAATTTGCATAACCATGTTTATACGCTAAATTCATCCGTCAAGCTAAGCAAGCTAACCGCCAAAATTGAGCTGGGACAGTCCTCTAGAACGATGACGCAGTCCGAAAATGATTTATGGCTCAATGGACAGTTTTTACACCTTAATCTTAGCTATCCTATTCAGAAAAATTGGTCCATTGAATTGGGCTATCGTTCTGTCAGTGACGACTTTTCTTCTCCTGGAGCACAAACTAAAAGAATCAACTATACTCAAGCGGCCCATCTTTTCCCTAGTTTAAATAATAGCGCATCCCAAAGGGAACTGCTTTTAGCTGATGTCATTTCAGACATCACTCTTTTTCGACAAAACTCTATTTATAATAGAACCATTGACTATGATTTGGATGCTTATAACCCTTTGTTTGGTTTAAGCGAACCATTTGGAGTTTCAACGCCTAACAGACAGGGATTTGATTTAAATACAGTTTTTAAAGATTCCTTAGAAAAAATCAATTGTTTCGCGAGTACCTCCCTACTTACGGACTTGACGGGTGAGGGGATTGACCAAAGAAAATCATTTTTTCAATATAAAATTGGTGCCTCATTGGCAATTCATAAGTTGATTAACTGGAAAAAAGAGGTGGTTCTTCAGCTTGGTTTCAAGGGGGAACAGGTGTCAAGAAAGCATCCGGATGAATTATTTGTGGAAGATGTTGACGTGAGTAGTACGCTACTAGATGCGGGTTTTAAAGTTGAAGTTTTTAAAGATTTTAAGCTTTTGATGGCATACAAAAGATTAGCAGTACAAGGAAAGGATTACCTTGCAGTTCGTGATGGAGATTTTACAATTACATCTTTCAACCTGTTTGATGCAAACCATAAACAACAGATTGCGAGCGCAGGAATTATGTATAGCTTCAATGAAAAAACCAGTTTTATGTTAAATTATCAGCTGGTTAAGTTTGAAAGCCTCATGAGTAATGTCTCATTTGATTTTAACCAAATTTTTGCTTTAATTCAACTCAAATTTTAAAATGACTTTAAAAAATACAATTATTGCTATTCTCTTTCTTGTCTGTTTTTCTTGTAAAAAAGACAATCCTATTGGGCCACCCATTGAGAGCTATTTTGGAGAGCTATCCATTTTTGAAACCTTTTCTCATGATAAACCTGTCGGAGTTGACTTTTCTGCAGGGGAAGCGGTTAATTTTTCTGCTGAATTCTCGGTTCAGGCAGATTACACCATAGATATTGCAGGAAGAATTTCAGGAGCCAATTATAGTATTAATCAAACAGGTCAAAATCTAGAAGATGTGTTTTGGGCTGGAAATTCCAACACTATTTTCTTTAAACAGTACGAATGGTGTGATGTTACACTGTCCTTTAATGGTTACGATACTGTGCTGACAGATTCTGTTTTAATATTGGGCGTTCAAGATTTTAGTAATCTAGGTCTTCTTTTAACCAGCTTTGAGGATGCCTCCGAATTCAGCAGTGTAAACGGTCAGGAAACCGTAACAAATGGTATTGTATCTAATGCCTCTTCATCGGTTCATGGAACCAATCATCTCGAAATCAAAGGAGAAGGCTCAGGAACTTACTTTGGAGCTACTAGATTTCAATTTAATCCCGGAACCATAACCGAGCAAGATGTAGATCAAATTTATTTTAATGGGTTCTTTAAATCTAGCTACTCTGGAACAACAGTTGGCGTTAAACTTTTTGAAGATCAAAACAACAATAATCAATATGATCAGGGGATAGACGAGGCATGGGTGCTTAAGGTTCCGCTTCAAGACGATGGGGTATGGCATAAATTGTCATTTAATTTAAGTGACCTGATCGTAGATGTATTTGCAGGAAATGTTCAGGTTGACGGAATACTAGACCCTAATAATATTATTCGAATTGATGTGATTTGTAGCCAGCAAGGAAACACATTTGGAACATTTGGGTTCTTCTCTGATTACTATATAATGACCTATAACTCTGCTTTGTAATAAATATTGAAAAAATAAAAAAGGATATACTATGATTAAAAATGTTTTATTTTCTGGAATAATTATAACCACACAATTCTTTGTCGGATGGTCTCAATCGGATACCATATGTAATACCTCTTTTGAGGATTCTTTAGCGTCATGGGGTGTAATTTCTAACGGAGGTGCAATCGCAAATGCCTCTATTTCTTCGGATGCCGCTTACAGTGGTAATCTTGGATTGATTTTTGAGGCGGACAATGTTGCTCTTCCATCAAGCTCATGTGCTTTGACCAGCTGCTTACTAAACTTAGAACAAGGTAGCTACTATAGAATTAGTTTTTGGGCGAAATCAGATACCCAAGCATCCTTGCTTGTCGTTTTACAGCCCACTTCAGCTCCTTTTACTAACTATGCCGAAGCGACATTTTCTACTTCTTCTACTTGGACACAGTATGAATTGTATACCGCTGATTCAAATGCTGTAGCGGGATTAAAACTCAAGGTAAAACCAGAAGCTTCAGGGGTTTATTATTTTGATGATTTTTTAATGGAGGGAATAACTGCTCTTCCAACAAATAGCATCGTTTGCAATCCAGATTTTGAAAATGGCATAGGTGAATGGACGCAAAGTGCGAATGGAGGTTCAATAGATGCGATTGTTGAGAGTTCCGAGGTCCAAAACGGTGCTTCATCGGTAAAAGTTACTGCTTCTAATACCGAATTGGGCCAACCTATTCTGTCAAGTTGTAAGTCAGATGTTGAGGACGGTAAGAAGTATGAAATCTCCTTTTGGATGAAATCTGAAGTAGGAGGCGAAACTGTTGTTGCCACAAGCTCTTTATCTGCACCGCCGTATACCAATTATGGTCAAACATCCATAGCCATATCCGATACCTGGACTAAATACTCTTTTATTTCTGAGGCTGATACCACTGTATACAGCAATGTCAGACTTGCTAAGTTTAAATTTTTAAATGACGGGGTTTATTATGTTGACAATGTAACCATTGAGGTAGTTCCTCCTCAGCCACTATTTTGTGACGGCGATTTTGAAACTGGTATCACTGATTGGACACAAACAGTAAACAATGAGGCGATCGCTTCAATTAGCGTGACGCCATCGCAAGCTCAAAATGGCTTGCAATCGGCGATGGTTTTATTGAATACTCCAGGAACCACAAACGGCTCTGTTCAGCTTTCAAGTTGCCCAACCGATGTGGTTCAAGATTCAACGTATACTGTAAGCTTTTGGGTCAAAGGTTCGGCCGAAAATCTAAACTTTAATGCGATAACTGCATTTTCAAGTGCGCCTTATATAGCTCTTGCTTCTAATTCTTTTCAGACCAATTCGGATTGGACCGAATACTGCTACACATTTAGTCATGATTCCACAGTAATAGGAGGGATTCGCCTGCTAAAATTACAGTTTTTAGATGCCGGGACGTACTATATAGATAATGCAACCGTGCAAGATGAAAGCTATATTTGTTCATCAGCTCCTCCAAGTAGTGTTATAGAGCACTCTTTTAATGAGCTTAACCTTTGGCCAAATCCTTCATCAGGAGTACTTCACGTTAACTGCTCATCATCAATATCGAATTTATTGGTAAAGGACCTTTCAGGTAAGATTATCTTTTCGTATAGTCCAGATTCATTTACATCGATAGTAAATGCAACTAAACTGAACTCGGGAACTTACTTTATTGTCGCTGAGCTAGAATCTGGAGCTATGATTCAAAAGAGATGGATTAAATTATAGGTTTATTTTTCTTAATGAATCAATCTGATCTTTAAAATTAGAGATTAACGTTTTGTAAGTACTGTCTTTAGCCAAGCTATAATTTTCGTGTGCATCGCCTTTTAAATCAAAAAGCATGTCTCCAATGACCATGTTTTTTTTGCTATCGAACCACTCTGTGTATGCGTAATCAGATGTTGTAATGGTAGTTCCTCTATGATAGCTAGAAAACCCTACTGAATTTTTCGGATCTTCTTTATTTGTTGAGATCAAGCTTTTGCCCTGAGCATGACCCGGAGTTTTAAGATTACTTAATGCACAAAGTGTAGGAAATAGGTCTACGAGTTCGACGACAGACTCGATTTTCTTTTTTTGTTTTTGGCCTGGATACTTCAATAAAAGAGGAACTTTTAATGAGGTCTGAAAGTTGCAATGCTTTGCCCATAAATTGTGCTCACCTAGCTGCCATCCGTGATCACCCACAAAAACGATAACAGAATTATCGTACATATCTTTTTTCTTTAGTGCTTGAATCAATCTGCCAATTTGCGCATCTACAAATGAAATACACGCATAGTATCCGTGAATGAGCTGAAGCTGCACTGAGTCTGGAATGTCTGTTGTCTTATCATCTGGTATATTAAGGTACCGTCTTAGCTCAGCGTAATTATGCATTGCGATGTTTGGTGTATTGTGAGGTTGATATCTATTGTTGGCGAGGTTCAAATCAGACTCATTATATATGTCCCAGTATTCTTTTGGGGCATTAAAGGGTAAGTGCGGCTTTAAAAATCCAATTGCCATAAGATAGGGTTGATTGTTGGCATTTACTGTTTCCAAATCACGAATGACCTTATCAACCATTTTTTCATCTGCATAGCTCTCTTTTAAATTTTTACCAACCTCAAAAGCATTTGCAACACCATTGTTTTGGTTTGCAAGCGCTATGTTTTCAAGAGTTTGATAATCCCTCCATTTTTTATCTGCTCTCCAAGCAGGCAGGGACCAGCTTTTAGGAGAGTCGTTTTTATTGTGCGAAATTTTCCCGTAGCTAAGCGTTAAATAACCGTTTTTTTTGAACCATGATCCCAAGGTCTCAACATCCGGGGCTTCTTCATCAATTCTCGATTTATAGGTCTTAAATCTTTTTTCATTTGGACGAAGCCCACTGAGCATTGAGGCTCTAGAAGCACCACAGACCGGATAATTACATACAGCATTTTCATATAAAAACGAGTTTGAGGCAAGCTCATCAATATTTGGCGACTTGATAGCGGTTTTGTTGTAACAATTGATTTCTGGTCTTAAATCGTCAACCATAATTAAAATGACATTTGGTCTTGATGGGTCCTCTGATTCTTCTTCTTTTTCAAGAAAACTAATAGATACCAGGGATAATAGACCTAAACAGCAAAGGGTTAAGGAAGTAATTGACAATTTATTTTTCATTTTCTATAAGAATGTAATTGGCACTGAAAGGCTTTAGTGAAAGTTTAATTTTATCATCTTTCAAGCCAATTTTATTGGCTTTTATTTTTAAAAAGTTGTCTGGGCCACCAGCATTTTTTTTAGGAAAGATGCCGTTAATTGCGACTTTTCTAGATGCTGGTGTGTCACTGGACAATTCATAAACACCTGCAACATCACCAAATTTCTTATTATCAATCGAAAGCTCTAATATTTCTTCTTTTGGCGACATATTCACAGCTACAATTCCCAACTCACCTGATGAAAAACTAGAGGCGTGCACACGCACCGAAGACTTGGTGGTGCGAGACTCGTAGTAGGTATCTCCAAAATATTGATTGTAAAAGAAGTAGTGGTAGAATGAGGGGTGTGGGTTGAGCCAAGGAACATCGCTTTCTTTTTTAGAGGCAAACATTCCATGGTCCTGACCGTCGTGAAATCCATTTTCAATATCCCACATCATTGCCATTCCATACCCCTGTCGAATAATTTCTCCCAATGCGTGTGCAAAGAAAAGGCCTGCGCAATGCGAAACATTAGACACGCCAACATTTTCAGATATTTTAGCAAAACTTCTGGTATTAAATTCCGTCAGTGCTATCGGCAGATGATTCGCTTTTTTATCTGTGAATTTTTCAATTGCCTCGTTCACAACTCTGATATGTGAATAGGTTGTATCAATTGCATTCAACATTTCCTCTGGGCTTAAAACGGCCCCATGTTTTGCGTAGTAGTCATGTAAAATGTAAAAGTCTGCAACATCAATAATTTCGGGTAGTACAAGTTCGTTCCATCTTTTTTGAACTGGGTCTCTTGTTTTCGGTTTTTGATAGCCAACAACGCCTATTTTAATTGTTGGATCAACTGCTTTCATCTTTTCAATAAAAACCCTGCACTGTTCACCATATTTCTTGGGATCAATTGTTCCTCTTTCTTTGACCTGGTAGCCCGCCTGCCATTTACCCCAATTTTCATTTCCGATTTCCCAAAACTTGATATTAAGCCCCCTTTTTATATTTACTTCTTTCACCCAGTTAGCAGCATAATCTGCGGCAACTTCTAATCTTTTTTGCTCATCTTCAATTTCTGAGTACAGGGCCATGCTGTAGTTTACGCAGATTGATCCAGTTGCTTTAGTTCTTAAAAGCAATTCATAATAATCCTCGGGTCTCGTTCTGTAGGAACCCTCTGTACCGAGTTTGGGTGGCGTTGTTTTTTTAAAATCTTGCTTGTAAATGATACTTGGAGTACCCTCTGGACATTGGTCTAGTGAGCCTGCATTCCAGAAGTAATCGTTCGAGGCATTTCCTCCAGGAAAGCGCACCACGGGAATTGAAATATCTTTTAGATTAAAAATGAAGTCGTCGTTTGCTAACATTTTTCGATTGGTCCAATGGCCTAGATTGTTTCCAAAAATATACTTTGAAATCTTTACAAGAGGTGTGCTGTAATCGACGACTGCTTGAACAGTCGTAGGTCTACTTTCACTGAGAGAGGTTTTTGAATAGGAGATTTTAGGATTCTTTTTTTCTTTCCAATCATCAATAAAAAATCCCGGATCTCCCTCCATTGGAGCGCGAAGTTGAGAGAATTTTTGCGGATTTAAATCAAGATCTACTTGTCTTTCATTTGATTGTCCATTTACCTTCGGAATAATTGTGATCAAGAGTCCAAAAACAGTAATTAAAACGGGGTAAATTTTTTGATAAAAATGCGTTATCATGAATTATATTGGTTGTAAATTTAACTAAATGTCTTGCTAAAAAAGAAGCTGTACACATGCAAATAAAGAGTTTATTTTTCATATATTGTCATTTGAACACTAACTAAAATTTATGTCAACAATTTTAACCAATCTTTTTTTATGAAAAATTTCTTTACTACACTTTGTTTATTTGCTTTCAGTTCATCTTTCATGTTCGGGCAAATTTTTACAGATAATTTTGGAGCTTATCCAAACAATGCCAGTTTATCCTCAACATCATCTTGGCAACATGATGGAGTTGGTGATTTCACCAATAAGGTAAATCCAACTTTTGGTGCAATGTCTTCTACATGTTTTGGCCAGCTTGCTACAACTGGTACAGCATCTGCATATGTTGACTTACCCGTAAGTGCTGGGAATACTTATGTTTTTAAGGCTTATCTTAAAACAACGAATAATATGATTTATTCGACCATTAAAATTAGGTCTGGAGGAATCTCCGGTGCTGAAGTTGGTACACCTTCAGGAAATGTTTCATCTAACTATACATGGGAAGAGCTTCAAACTGAGTACACGCCAACAGCCAATGAGACGGTTTCTTTTTCAATTGAAAAATCTCAAGGTCAAGTACTGAACATTGACAAAGTTAGAATCATTTGTACCACATGTCCGGAAAATACATTGGTATACGATTTTCAAGATTCTAAAGAAGGCTGGTTAAGTGGTGGTGGCTCTAATATTATTCTTGGCTCTGATGCCATGGTTATGAAGGCGAATAATACGACTCCCGTGGGCAGGTCTGGAAATTTAGCCACGCCAAATTTCTCATCCTCTGATGATTATAACACTGCACGAATTACATTCAAAACCCCATATGCAGCATCTGGAGCTGGCGCTGGGAAACTGTTTTTCTACAGCAATGCGGCAGGAAATGCTCAATTTGCCACTTTCGATTTCGACCGTGATCCAGCCAACACTACGACATTCCAAACAGCTACTGTGGATCTCACCTCCACGCCTTCTGCCGGAAACTTTAATGATTCAATTGCAAGAATAGGTGTTCGGGGACCTTGGGGTGTTGCTTCGGGAGATACAGTATACATTCAAAAGATTGAACTTTTTTATGTTATGCCACCACCGCCGCCATCAGATTTAGTAATTACGACCGAAGTTTGCGGTAACGCAGGAGGTTCAGAAGTAAGATTGACAGGTCCTTGGTGGAACTGGGATCCCGCAGGTGGACCAGTAGCAGCTGATAATGGCGATGGGACGTACACTTTTACCTTCTCGCCAGCACCGACAGATGATATGGAATACTTATTAGTACTTGATGGTGTTCAAGAAGATATGGTCGCCGCAGGTACAGCGTCAGGGGATTGGTCCTGTACACCAATTACGGATAATGCCAATTATGCGAACAGACAGTGGTTGACATCAGATTCAGCCGCAATTTCAAATGTGTATGGTCGATGCAGCCCATGCCCATTACCAGACTTGGTCATTACAACAGAGGTTTGTGGCAACACTGGAGGTTCAGAAGTACGATTAACCGGTCCTTGGTGGAACTGGGATCCCGCAGGTGGACCAGTAGCAGCAGATAATGGTGATGGTACGTACACTTTTACCTTCTCTCCAGCACCAACAGACAATATGGAATACTTATTGGTATTGGATGGAGTTCAAGAAGATATGGTTGCCGCAGGAACGGCTTCAGGGGATTGGTCTTGTACTCCGGTTACGGATAATGCCAATTATGCAAACAGGCAATGGCTGACCACGGATGCTACAACATTCTCTAATGTATATGGTCAATGTAGTCCTTGCCCTGTAGCACCTGTAGATTTGGTCATTACGACAGAAATTTGTGGTAACTCGGGAGGTTCAGAAGTTAGGTTAACTGGTCCTTGGTGGAACTGGGATCCAGCTGGCGGTCCAGTTGCGGCAGATAATGGGGATGGAACATACACCTTTACATTCTCGCCGGCTCCAACTGATAATATGGAATACCTACTGGTATTGGATGGAGTTCAGGAAGACATGGTAGCTGCAGGAACAGCATCAGAGGATTGGTCATGTACACCAGTCACTGACAATGCTACCTATGCAAATAGGCAATGGCTGACAACAGATGCTTCAACAGTTTCTAATGTTTACGGACAATGTAGCCCATGTCCTTTACCTGACTTGGTTATCACGACACAGATATGCGACAATATTGGAGGTTCAGAGGTTCGGTTAACTGGTCCATGGTGGAGCTGGGATCCAGCAGGCGGTCCAGTAGCAGCAGATAACGGCGACGGGACATATACATTTACATTCTCACCTGCACCAACAGATAATATGGAATACTTATTGGTATTGGATGGTGTTCAGGAAGATATGGTGGCTGCAGGAACAGCGTCAGGAGATTGGTCATGTACACCAATTACAGACAATGCGAATTATGCAAACAGACAATGGTTGATGTCAGAGCCTTATACGTTCTCAAATGTATATGGACAATGCGGGCCATGTAG
>MDSY01132880.1_pt1 | contig 15350 bp, 11 predicted proteins | sample 811131 | NCBI WGS metagenome assembly MDSY01 (sample SAMN05326643, study PRJNA326480) | marine metagenome | isolation source: seawater | place: Atlantic Ocean: South West | collected 2010 | reverse complement strand
CCACTTTTAGCGTCACTAACGAAACCACTAATGGTATGCTTAATAGGTTTCTGGGCGATTGTTAGAAAACCAAAGAGAATGAAAATTAGAGCGATACTATGCTTCATGGTTGTAAAAAGTTATAAAGATAAGAACACATGGGGCGATAAAAGGTTTTAAGGTGTTAAATTTATACCAAGATTTGTTAAATGTTTCAGCAAAATTAAAACGTTACATCTCAAATTGAATTAACAAAAGATAAGAAGAGAAAATAAAATTCAAATAGATAATTCTGTGAAGCCCATGAATACAAATATTTGTTTCCTTAACAGCAACAATGGCAAAGGTAAACTAGCTATGGGTGGAAAAGACATGCTGTTGTTAGACAAAGCTAATTCAATAGAGGAAATTGATAAATTTATTAATGATAGACCAAATAGATATATCTTCCTTTGTCTTTCTTACGATTTAAAGAATACCATTGAATCTCTGGCCTCTAAAAATAAAGACAGTACCTCTTTCCCTGACGCAGTGCTTTGGAATCCTGAATCTGTATTTGATGTCAGCCATGGTTCTTTGAACATTCTGCAGGGTTTAGGATCAAAAGAGCAACTTCAAATTGCAAAAGATTTTATTTCCTCTTCTGGCGTATATCAAGCAAATAAACATGAGAAAATAAAGGTTCAATTTGAACCACAAATCTCTAAAGCTCTTTATTTAAAAAAGGTGAATGGGCTCAAAGAACATATACAACGCGGAGACATTTACGAAGTAAATTATTGCCAAGAGTACACCGCCCAAAATGTTGAAAAAGAGCATATTAACAACTGTTATACAAACCTTAATGACATTACAAAAGCACCATTCTCGAGTTATTTTCGATTTGGTGATTTCGAGGTTTTTTGTGGGAGTCCAGAGCGCTTTATAAAAAGAGAAGCAGACCTTCTCACTGCACAGCCTATAAAAGGAACTGCTAAAAGAGGGGCGAATAAAAAAGAAGATTTACTGCTTGTAGATACGCTTAAAAACGATCCCAAAGAAAGGGCGGAAAACATTATGATTGTTGACCTCATGCGTAATGACCTCTCCAAAATTGCCGCAAGGGGAACCGTCAATGTCGATGAACTGTGTGAGGTATACACTTACAAAACGGTCCATCAGATGGTATCCAAAGTTTCATGTAGACTTAAAGAAAAACAGAGCTTTACTGACATCCTAAAAGCTACTTTCCCTATGGGCTCCATGACGGGTGCGCCGAAAATAAGAGCGATGCAACTCATTGAAGAATTTGAGGACTTTAAAAGGGGATTATATTCAGGTTCTATCGGTTACATATCTCCTAATGGAGACTTTGACTTAAATGTGGTTATTAGAACCCTTGTTTACAATGCACGCCTGAAAACTCTATCTTGCGGCGTAGGTAGCGCAATCACGATTAAATCTGATGCAGAAAAGGAATATGAAGAATGCGGTATTAAAGTTCAAAAAATTCTAGATGGAATCAGTAGTTAATATTGAAGCCTCATTTGCTAAGGTCCTAAATAAACACAAAGCTGAGCACTACCTTTTAGGTGTTAGTGGAGGTTGTGACTCCATGGCGATGCTCTCCTTATTTCAAAAACAGAAAAAATCTTTCTCGGTACTTCATGTGAATTACAATTTAAGGGTTCCCGAAAGTGACAAAGATGAAGCCTTGGTCAGGAGCTATTGTGCAACCAATTCTATTCCCTTTCAAGTATTAAATTACCCACTTGCCGAGGATTTAAAAAATGGTGGGAACCTGCAAAATATTGCAAGAAAGGTTCGTTATAATTTTTTTAACAGTCATTTATCGAAGCACGAATCTGCAATACTCTGTCTTGCGCATCACAAAAATGATCAAGAAGAGAGTTTCTGGATGGCTATGGCACGTGGGGGTGGATTGAGAGCAATGGCTGGTATGAAGGCTTTTGAACAACCAATTTTGAGACCCTTTTTAAAACACACGAAGTTGGAACTTTTGAATTATGCTAAAGTTCAAAAAATAAAATGGAGAGAAGACCTTTCTAATCAATCCAACAAATACACAAGGAATGTATGGCGTAATGTTTTGATCCCGCAACTTAAAACCAACAATAGTGAAGTTTCAGCCGCAGTTGAATTGTTGCAAAACCACTTTAGCTCACAGTCCATCCGTGATTCCAAACGCGTTCAAATACTCATTCCAAATGACGTACAAAATTTTGAACTTTCGGCTAACGAAGTAGCTCAGCTACATTCGAATGAATGGATTGAATTGCTAGACCAGCTAAACATCAAGAAAAGCTTAGCACTTCAAATCTTATCTCTTTACCAAAGTGAAAACGGAAAAAAAATTATTCTAGACAATAGTCTGTGTGCTTATGCCTTTGTTTGGAAGACCTCTACAGGATTACTTTTTGAAGCAAAAAAAAATGAAACAAAAGAAACACCTTTGTTTACTGTACTTTCTTGTGAGAAACTCCCGAAGGTATTCAACAAATCATTGCTCTATCTTGACGAATCCAAGATTGAAGGAACCATCTCGGTCAGGAAATGGAAGCTCGGAGATCGAATTTACCCAATTGGAATCAAAGGCTCAAAGCTTGTTTCAGACATTTTAAAAGACGCCAAAGTACCCTTGCATGAAAGAGACAATATATGGCTCCTTATTGATGGTAGAAAAATCCTCTCCTTAATCGGTTATGTAATTGACAGGCGCGCTGTCTCTGTAAAAGCACCCTGTTTAAAAATCAGTTTTGAGCCCCGTATAGATCAAGACTAAGGATCACTACTCTAGCATGAACATCACACTAGATATTGGAAGAAACCAACCTCAGAATCATATACGTACAACAAAGCAGTCGCTAGATATAACATTATTGATTTATGGATTTAGTCTAAAACCAATCCCAGCATTAATTCCCATTGAATGGTATCTTCTTCGTTGAATATCTGAGCTGATTACTGGCATTACATTTGATCTGAAATAAGGATTGACAAATATATGGAAGCGATTAAAGCTTCTGCGTATTTCGAGGTGGAGACTATAGGACAATGTGAAACGATTTGAAGCGCGCTCAACAAATCCTCCTCCGATTGATTCTGCATACGTGCCGATATTTGTGGCTGAAGCAAAGCCTAAATCAAGGCCTAACCTTGGAATAAAACTATATTCCCCCACTTCAAACCTGTAACCAAAATCCAACGGTATATTGATCCAACTGTAAACGTTCTTTCCGGTAAAGGAATTTGTATCATTAATTGAAATAACATAACTAGAATCTACATAAACTGGTATCGAATCTATTACCCAATTCTGGTTGTCAAAAATAGAATCAATTTCAAAACCGATAAAATAGCTTGAATCAATCGTAAATTCGCTCATTGAATTTGGTGCGTAGTTGACCTTTTCACCATTTTTCAAGAAACCAATACCAATACCAAAATCAAAATCATTTATGCTGGCGCGGTAGCCTATTGCATATGATGTAGACCACAAACTCACCTCATTGGCAGTCATCTGTTCATTGGCATTTTCTGCTGCAAAACCAAGCAAAGGACTTGAGTTGACCATACCGGCATACAGCTGTATTTCGTGCACCCATTTTTTTGATTTATCATCACTTTCTAATTCAATGGCCTTAACATCTTTAGATTTCAAATCAACAATTGAATCTAGTTGGGTTACGGTGTCATTCTCTTTGAGATCAGCGCTATCCTCAGTGTTCATGGGATCAACTGAATCAACGACATTATTACCAAACAAGGAATCAGCAGATGCAACTTTAGTCGGAACCGGTACAACAGGCAAAGAGTCTACAACTATGTCTTTTTTATCTTCAATACTTTTAGGTAATCCTGATGCGATATTTGCCGAATTCATTTCATTCTGAATCATGCTTTTAAGCGGCTCTTTTCCTGATTGTTGATTCTCAGAAAAAACAACTTTTTCACCCTCAGCTTCTTGAGCCAAAACAGCTTTCTGTGTTGTTGCATGTGTTTTTTGATTGCTCGAAGGGTTCTTGTTATTGGAACTTAATGGTACAAGTGCTTGCAATACTTCAACGTCGGAAAGATCGTTTTCATTTGAATAAATATCTTCCAAACCCTTCTTCTCATTCTTCGCTTCATCAACATTAAAAGTTACAGAGGGAATCTTAAGAATATTTGTTTCGCCTGATAAGGAATTCGCTCTCTCATCTATTTTAGATTGGGATACAGAAGAGTCATAGTCATTTGTCACTTCAACTGTAGCATCCTTTTTAACGCTGTCTTGAACTGGACTAATATTAATTGTAGGAACGGTGTCATTGGTTTTAGAATTGAAATACAAAAATGCACAAATACCAATTGGCAGGATCATTAGCCACCATAGCCCTTTACGCTTGGCTTTACCTTCCATTTCATCCAAACGCCCATCTAAATCCTTTAAAAAAGAATCAGGAACACTAAAAGACTGCTTTTCGGCTGCGTCTTTGTAAACGTTGTCTATATGTTCTCTTTCGTCCTTCACAGTTCTAAAGGTGTTTTGTTTTCTATTATCAATTTTTTCAGTCTCTTTCGCGCCTCTTTAATATGCCACTTTACTGTTTCATAAGATATATCAAGTTCTGTCATTATTTCTTTTGAGCTATATCCTTCAATACCATAAAGATTAAAAACCAGCTTTGTGGCAGGCGGAAGAACATCTAATGTTTTCAACAGTTCATCGCTGTCAATATAGTCATAAACCTCAGGATCAACACTTCCCTCGAATGTCGTTTCTCCTGACATTTTAAAAAGCTCTTTGTAGCGTTTGTTCTTTCTAAAATTATCAATCACTTCACGCTGCACAATGGTTTTTATCCATGAAAAATAAGCCGTTCCTGGAGTGTAGCTTTCGATTTTAGTAACGATTTTCATGAAAGCATTGTTTACAATTTCCATTTGATCTTCTTTGTTGTCTTTATAACGCACAGCCGTGCCCATTAAAACATTAAATGAATAATGGTATAGCCTTAGTATAACCTTTCGGTCTCCCACTACAATCTCCCTTATGACCTCTTGCGTTACTTCCAACTCGCCTTATTTGTGCTGTAAAACTAATCAAACATATTCTATTTATTCTTCATTTATTTTGCAGGTTTTCAATGCATATATTTTGCTTATTCAACAGTGAAATTAAACCTATACACCTGTGCTTCTTCCTCGCCTGTGCTTACATCAAATGTGCGTTTTTGAATTTGAACAAAATCAGTTCCAACATATCCAATAAGTGATTGATAGAAATAAATCGCACTCATATCGGTACTCTGGTCTCTCATGATTTCGCTCTGACAATAATTAGAAGCTTGAATCTGAATCAAAGCCCCCTCTTCTTCACCGGTAACAAAATCGTATTCATACGAATCTCCACTCTGCAATGTAATATTGAACACAATATCTTCAGAAACAACGGATTCTTTTTTACATCCCAACAGCAGGGAGGATAGGCATACTAGGATACAAAACGGCTTAATTGATCTGATTAATGTATTTCTTTTTAAAATCATGTTTTCTTTTTTGATTGTTTAATCATTTAATAAAACAACCCAGCATGCAAGGCGCCGGGTTGTTTACACACCTCTGAATCAAGGGAGAGTAAGTAAATCAGAGGCAAATTGACCTTCCGTCGTTTGTATTAATTCTGGAATAATTTCTAAATGCCCATCGGCAATAGTAGCTGAAACAATTGCAGCATGGGGCTCGTCATTGATCACGGTGAAAGCAATGAAATGAACATCTATCCCAACGGGTAACTCATAGTATGGAGCAGTGGTAAATACGCCATTCTCAAAGCCATATATGCCTGTTAAGGAATTCAAACCATCGAAAGAAATAAAGAGCATCGCATTATTGTTGGTAAATCCGTCTGGGAATTGTGCTGAAACCGTCGTCATTGGTCCATTATAATTCATGAAATAATCACAATTAATCCAATTCAATTGGTTTAGAAAAGTAAAATACTGTGACCCCTCTGCAAATACTCCTGTGTTATTAGAGCTATCTTGTGGAAACCAAGTGAGTGTATCTCCATTTTCCTCACCAATAAATAAAGACATGTTTTCATCAGCTATACCTCCTGGAGCTTCAGACACTATTGTATAGGAGGTTCCAGCTTTCAAGCTAAGCTCGCTGCCATTCTGAAAAGCCTTAACTTGAAACTCTCCACCTGAGACCAATGGACGTCGCTCTCCGAAGGGTAAAACACCCATTGTGGGTTTATTGAGCCGCAACATTTCACTTTTGTTAAAAAGCTCAACGAGTTCAATTGTGATGTTGCCGGTTACATCTTGTCCCGAACCATTAAGAAAAGAATTTCCGTAAAAAGTAATTTGTGTACCAGAAGTACTTATGACTGTGCCGCCACTGGCAGCATCAACCGTAAAAGACTGCTTGGCAAGCTCCATATTATTTGAAAAATAATTTTGAAGCGCCTGAATGTTGTTTTCAGGAACAATAGTCTGATTTGGATTTGAATTGTTGTTTACATCTGGGGTTTTATCGCAAGAGGCCAATAAAAGGACTGCTGATGCTAGGATTGAAATTGTTTTTTTTAGATAATTCATGATAATAAGTTTTAATTGTTGCTATAAGAAACGAGCGTGAATTAATTTAAGGGGGGGGTATATTAATCTTTCCGAGCTAAAAAGCGGATTCTACATTATTAAAATATAGAAGCAAGCAGTAAAAGGGATTCAAAAATATAAATAACATATAATTATATAAATTATTGAATTACAGATACTTAATTGCTTTTAAGATGCGGAGATATATAAATTGCTATTTATAAATTAATTGTAACTTTACAGTAAGAGAGAATGTTTTAACGCAGCTTATAAACACCAATCCTTAACTAAGGAAACGCTACACGTAAAAACAACACCATTATAATAAAAAGCTGTTTTTTATAAACAAACGAAGCATTAAATCTAAATATGTTTCGACTAAAAACAATTTTATAAAATGAAATATTTTCATTCAATCTCTTTATCAGTCCTACTCTTTTTGTTTTTTTCAACTTCTTCTGTAGCTCAAAACTACACCTCTATTTTTGGAAGTGAAAATACGACATGGAAAATCCCATTCTGTAACCTAGATCAGTTCATGATTAATGAGAAATTTTCAGACTCTGAAATTGTATATAACTCAAATGTGTACAAAAGAATTGGCACCACAAATTCTAACGGAGTCGACTATGGGCTAAACTCAGTTGGCGGAAACGGCTGGGCGAGAGAGAACACCAATGAAGGGAAGGCCTGGTTTGTTGGTGTCGCTGAAACAATTGATGGGATGGATACTATTGAATATCTTGTAATGGACTTATCCCTGGAAGTTGGTGATAACTTTTTAGTCTATGAATCTTTTGGAGAGACAGACCTCGCCATGGTTGATTCTATTTATTTTGATGCAGGCTTCAAACATGTAAGAACGACATATCAGCACTGGAACAATGATGAGAAGCTAACCTTTATTGAAGGAGTTGGTACCAATTATGGATTGTCCTATATGCACAACGTTTTCAATCTATGTAATTGTTTGCTTTCAATCAATAAAGATTTAATGCAGGTATACTCTAACAACAATTGCTTACCAACCACGGATTATTCTGAACTGCAACAAAAAGAGCTTACCCTCTTCCCTAACCCAGCCGTAAATTCTATTTCAATTAATCATATCTCAAATGGAGGGTCTTATAAAATATTTTCGGTGTTAGGCGAAGAAGTGCTAAATAAATCCTTTGAAGGGAAATACATAGAAATAAACATTAAAGACCTTAAACCAAATATATACTTCATTGAAATTGACAATCAAATTCTAAAGTTTATTAAGGAATAAAAATAACATTAAAGCTTTGCTTTAATCCTTTATCCGTTTTGTCTGAAATCCTTTTTAAGGATTATGTTTTTCAAAATAATATAATAAAATAGCCCCTCAAAAAGGGGCTATACTCAATCAAATAGTCGCTAATACTATTTTACAATAAGTACTCGCTCAATAAACGTAGTCTCGTTTGATTGAATTTGAATAAGGTACTTTCCTTCTTCCAAATGAGAAGCATCTACAATACCGGCGCCCATATCTAGGCAAGTAAGAACAACTCTTCCCGTCAGGTCAAGCATTTTAATACTCGTTATGGCGCCATCAAAGTCTATCGAGAAATAACCATTATTAGAAGGGTTTGGATAAACATTTAAGGTCTGCTCTTGAATACCAATAGCATCAACTCCAGCAGAATTACAAACAAATGGCTCGCAAACAGTATCACAAATCACACCTTGATTGTCATATGCATACAAACATAAATCTTGGATATTATTTGGTGATATAGGTATAGATACCGTTTGTCCTGAAAAAACCATATTATCAAATGACCACTCATAAAATGCGGCACCATAGGCGTAGAATGTATAATTACATGTACTGTCAATAGAATACTGAAAACCAGCGCCGCAAGGTGTAATTGGTTCACATCCTTGAACGTATATCTCCTGACATACCGTATCGCACAAAACACCTTGGGAATCGTACGCATACATACAAATCGTATAAAGACCGTTATTTGAATAGTTATGGAACGTATTCTGTCCTTGACTACTTGTTCCGTCTCCAAAATACCATTCGTAAGACGATGCTCCTATGCCATAGAATTCCACGAAACAAGCACTGTCGGTGTAATTAAAATAAGCCTGACAATTTGAAGAAGAGCCGCATCCTACTACAGTTACGTTTTGATAAATGGAATCGCACAATTGATTTTGACTGTCATAGGCGAGTAACAATGCCCAGTAGACACCATCTTCAGGAAACGTATAGGAAACGATCGGGCCAGACTCAACAGTATTGCTCCCCTCAAATTGCCATTCATAAAATGAAGCTCCGTATCCAAAGAATTCCAATTCACATCCGTTTACACCTGTTGTTTGAAAACCTGCGCCGCAAGGTGTCGATTGCTCACAACCTTGAACATATATCTCTTGACATATTGTATCGCACAACACACCCTGTGAATCATAGGCATACATACAGGTGGTAAAAAAGCCGCTATTCGTATAATTGTGAAACGCATATTGACCTTGACTGCTTGCTCCATCTCCAAAATACCATTCGTAAGACGATGCTCCTGAGCCATAAAATTCCACAAAACAAGCACTATCGACGTAATTAAAGTCCGCCTGACATGAAGTTGGATTGCAAGGACCTTCAGTGTAAGAACTTACGCCGTAATAATTTGTCGCCACACAAGCATTAGAATAGGTGATCTGGTCACAACCGCATACGGGTTCATAAATCTCAGTGCAGAAGGAATTAGGATTAATTAAAGTGCTATCAATGCAGCCTTGACCGTAAATTTGGCTAGAAAAAAATATGCCAAACATTAAAAAAGTTAAAAGTTTAAGTGTTTTCATGATAAGTAGTTTTTGTTTTTAAAAGAAACGAGATTGCGTATAATTTAGGGGGGGGGTAATTGAAAAAATACTTGAAAACAAGCGCTTTAATTCTAAAAAGAAATAGGAAAGCCTCACAAAGCAGATCGAATCAGTATTAATCCTAACCTTATTTTTGGTATTTTTAGCAACCTAATTTTAAATTTAATAAAATGAAAAATGTTTTAGTAGCACTATCGCTATTCGTAGGCTTATTTGTTCATGCTGATGAAGGCATGTGGTTTCTTATGTTTATTGATCGATTGAATCAACGTGACATGGAAAAAATGGGATTGCAGCTAACATCTGAAGAAATCTATAGCATTAACAATTCCAGTCTCAAGGATGCAATTGTTCAATTCGATGGAGGATGTACAGCAGAGTTAATTTCAGATCAAGGTTTGGTACTCACAAACCATCACTGTGGATATGGTGCTATTGCTGAGTTGTCAACACCAGAGAATGACTACCTCACAAACGGATATTGGGCAGGTAGTAAAAAGGATGAAATAAAACCAAGTTCCTTGTATGTCAGATTTTTCGTTCGTATGGACGACGTATCCAAAAGAATTCTTGATAAAGTCAATGATGAAATGACTGAAGTAGAAAGAAATGCTGCAATCAAAGAAGAAACGAAAAAAATAGAAAATGAAAATAGTGAGGATGGCAAGTACGTTGTAAGTGTTCGTTCATTTTTTCAAGGGAATGAATATTATTACTTTGTATACCAAGACTATACCGATGTGCGATTAGTGGGCACGCCACCTGCGAGCGTTGGGAAGTTTGGTGGAGATACTGACAACTGGGAATGGCCAAGACACACAGGTGATTTCTCAATGTTTAGAATCTATGCAGACAGTGAAGGTAATCCTGCAGATTATTCAGAAGAGAATATTCCACTCAAGCCAAAACATCACTTACCTGTCAACATTCAGGGAGTGGAACAAGATGACTTCGCTATGATATTAGGCTATCCGGGAAGAACAAATCGTTGGCTACCAGCAGGAGGTATAGATCAAAATGTAAAATTCGCCTACCCAGCTTGGGTTGAAGCGTCTAAAGAATCAATGGATGTCCTCAAGGTCTATATGGACGAAGACAATGGCGTTCGTTTGAATTATGCTTCTAAATACGCGGGGATTGCTAACTATTGGAAAAATCGCCAAGGTATGATTGATGCGTTAAGCAAATTCAAAACCGCTGAAACAAAAGCTAAAAATGAAAGTAAGTTCAATAAGTGGGGAAACAAAAAGAAAAATGCCATCTATTCGAACGTTATAAAAGACATTAATAAATATTATGCATTAACGAATGACAAGGCGAGACATGACAACTATCTCCGTATGGTCTTTAGAGGGTCGAAATTTGCAACTAGCTCAAGAGGATTTGGAGCGCAGCTCGCCAAATATGCTGCTTCTGACGAGGAGCAAAGATCTGCTATGAAGATGCGTTTAAGTGAACGAATTAAAGGATTCTTTGCTTCAACACATATTCCTCTTGAAAAAGAAATGTTATTCGAAATGATTGATTTGTATGTGCAAAAAGCAAATTACGATCTCCCCGCTTCAATTTCTAAAGCAAAGGACCTAAAGGCTCACGTTTTGGCCATCTTCGAACTAAGTATACTCACAGATGAAACAAGAATGTTGTCATTCTTGGAAGTCCCCAATAGTGCACTTCTAGAAAACGATCCATTAATGTTGTTGTCCGAAGAATTTATTGCGCACTACTATGCAAGCACTGATGAAATCGACGCAGCGAAAGATAAATATGACCGTGCGTATAGAATGCTTGTTGAAGGAATGAGAAAGTCTAAGCTAAGCCCAATAAAGTATCCTGATGCGAATTCTACACTTAGGTTGTCTTATGGAAAAGTAAGTGCGCTACCTAAAGACCCCAGAAATGATGCTAAAGAAAACTACTACACAACGCTAAAAGGTACAGTCAAAAAGTACGTGCCAAATGATGCTGAGTTTGATTTACCAAAGGGGCTCATTGAGCTATATGAAAAGAAGGACTTTGGCCCATATGCAGACAAAGCGGGACACATGCCTGTAAACTTCCTAACAAATAATGACATTACCGGAGGGAACTCAGGTTCACCTGTACTAAATGGAAACGGAGAGCTAATCGGCTTGGCCTTTGATGGAAACATTGAAGCTATGGCTGGTGACGTTATTTTTGATTCTAAGCTTCAGAAAACAATTAATGTGGACATTCGTTACGTTTTGTTTTTAATCGACAAGTATTCAGGTGCGAAACATATTGTTGAGGAAATGACCCTTATCAAATAATAAAAGAAATACAACGAAAGAGCCTCGCATTGCGGGGCTTTTTTTATTGAATAAACTAATTTAAGGATTCAGAAAGTAAGGAGATGTGCATCAAGGCTTCTCTTATCTCCTTTTCAGACAACTCATTGTGATAGCTGCCTTTACCAATACCTTCGAGTAGAACAGAAAATATTTTGCCCCCTTCATTTTTTTTATCGTTGTACATCAGTGAAATGATTCCTTGAATACATTCATCGGAGAAAGATAAAAAAGGATAGGTTTTTACAAGCAAAGCTTGAAGGTTTTGGAATTCATCTTTTGAAAGCAGACCTCTTTGCATAGAAACGTAACTCTCCGCACACATTCCAATACCTACGGCGTGTCCATGAGAAATCGGTTCTCTCTCTAGTCTGTACCCTTCTATTGCATGGCCAAAGGTATGGCCAAAATTGAGTAGCTTACGTTCGCCTTTTTCAAAAAGATCCCCATCTGAAATAGCTACCTTTATCTGTACACATCTCTCAATGATGTCAAGTCGATTGAAATCCTCTTCAGTTTTAAACCCTTTGAGCTCATTAAACAAATTTTCATCATACACCAAGCCATACTTCAACATCTCAGCATACCCATTGTAAAATTCCTTTTCCGGTAAGGTTTGAAGAAATGCAGCATCAATAAATACGTTTCTTGCCTTTATAATAGTACCTAGCTGATTTTTATACGGACCAAGATCTATTCCATTCTTTCCACCAACCGCTGCATCAACCATCGCCAAAAGACTGGTAGGTAAATGAATAAAATCCATACCCCTTTTAAAAACAGAAGCTAAGAAACCACCCATATCAGTAACCATACCACCTCCTAGATTAAGTACTAAATCTTTTCTACCAAATCCATATTCTGAAAAAGCATTCCAAACCTGCATACAGACCTCCATTACTTTATTTTCCTCACCATTCGGAAGCAATATGATTTCCGACTTTTCAAGGGCAGGATAGGATGTAATAAGATACTCCAGACAAAGATCATGGGTGTTCTCGTCTACAACAATTATAATGCTATTGCCCTTGTATTCATCTAATACTTTGGATAAAGAAGAAGCGGAAAGTGGGCCTATTTCAATTTGAGTGCCTTCACTTGAAATATTGGTCATAATACGATAATAAGCATCAAATATACAGAATATTGAGCCGTCAATAGCTTATATACAAAAAGACATTATTTTTGCAGAGTGCTAAATTTCGAGAATACAAAAATTGCTTTCAAACTAAAATCTAATCTAGATTTAAATAGAGCCTTCGTCCTCTTTAAAGTAATCAGCTCTCCTGTCATTGTAAAAATCGGCAAAGGACTTATGTTATTTGCCCTAAAGCTAAGACTACCAGTAAGCTTTATTGTAAAGCGTACTATTTTTAAGCAATTCTGTGGTGGAGAAACCATTAAAGAATGCTCTCCTACAATTAAAGCGCTTGGAAGCCAGGGTATTGGAACTATTTTGGATTACTCTGTCGAAGGGAAAACACAAGAAGATGATTTCGATAGAACAACTGAGATCATCATAGATACCATCAAAAAGGCAAACGAAGAAAAAAGCATACCCTTTGCGGTTTTTAAAATAACTGGAATAAGTAAGTTTAGTCTTCTTGAAAAAGCAAGTCAAAAGGAGAATAAACTAAATGAAGCTGAGGCTGAAGAACTCACTAAAATTGAGGCACGTATTTTAAAAATATGTACTGTTGCCAATGAGTTGAGTGTACCTGTTTTCATAGATGCTGAAGAAAGCTGGATTCAAGACATTATTGATACCTGGGCATTCCAAATGATGTGCCTGTTTAACACAAAACAAACTATTGTTTACAATACAATTCAGATGTATCGTCATGATCGATTGGTATTCCTTAAGTCATGTCACAAGCGGGCAAAGGACCAAGGGGTTAGTTACGGGGTTAAACTTGTACGCGGCGCATACATGGAAAAAGAAAGAGCAAGAGCCATAGAAATGAGCTACCTCTCTCCTATTCAAAAAAACAAAAAAGCTACTGATGATGATTATAATAAGGCCCAGGACTTCATACTTGAAAATATAGAGTGTTTTTCATTGGTCGCAGGGACACATAACGAAGAAAGCTCCATGCAGCTTGCTATGCAGATAGAAAAACATCAACTAACGAAAGATGACCCTAGGATATTCTTTGCACAGCTTTTAGGAATGAGTGACCATATATCATTTAACTTATCTGACGAGGGATTTAATGTCGCTAAATATGTTCCTTTTGGCCCTGTAAAAGAGGTGATGCCCTACTTATTGAGAAGAGCAGATGAAAACACATCTGTTGCTGGTCAAACAGGTCGAGAGCTCGGCCTTATACTCACTGAAAAAACACGCAGAAAAAAGCTAAAGCTTCACTAGCTTAATAATCTCCCCGCTTAACTCGGCGTAGTAAACACCCTGTTTTAAGAAAGAAACATCTTGAATCTCGCCAGAGAAAATGCGCTTATTGTAAACCAAAACGCCATGACTATTGTATAACATCAAATCGACTTCTCCGCCATCGAAGTCAAACACTACGTTACCCATACTGGGATTAGGATGCATCTGTATACTACCTACATCTCCCTCCTGCTCATAAGGCATACCAACAAGTGTATCTATCGTGTAATACTCGCCGGTATTAGGAAGCTCGCCCATAGGACCTGCTTTTAGCACGAAGATATTACTCCCCCCGCTGAGTGGGTAGGTTGTTTGCCCTACTCCTATAAATCCACCATCTGAAGTTGGAAGTAATTGGTTTACTTCGTCTAGACCTAAATAATTAATTGAGGTGAAATTATTGAGCCACAACAATAAAGGTTCATTGAAATAAGCAACATTTGCATCGTAATTATCTTGAAGGGTAAACGAATTGACCACTCTGAATCCTAAAACATTTACATTCAGATTTTGGACAAAAACAATTTCATCCATAATCACATCCGACTGAGCATTGGGGTCATTTTCAGTTTCTTCGAGTAAAATAGCACCATCAAAATCTAACTTTAACAAATAGCTGTCGTGGTTCACCTCACTTACTATTCTCGCTCCCACAGCGTTGATTTTATCTGTACTGATAGAAACATCCTCTATCGTGTAATCGCCGGAATAGTTTCCTAGTGTATCCTTCCACAATATCTCTCCGTCCTCATTAATCTTCATTACAAATCCTTTTTGACAAAGGGAGTCTTCACAATAAAAAGCACCACCTATGATAAATAAGCTGTCCTGAACACCTGCGATACTCGTTGCGTAGTCTAGACCTTGATTGGCAATCCTTTTGGTCCATAGCGTATCCCCATCGGAATCTATTCTGAGCATATAAACATCTTTATCCCCATCAATTAGACTTGTACTTTCTCCTACCATAACAATCGAGGAATCCTTAGCAAATACTGCATCATGCAAGAACTCCCATGAAGTTGATTCACCAAAACTCTTTTGCCATTCTTCATTTCCATTTTGATCTGTTTTGACAACTAAACCATTATAATCTCCTGAACCCATTGAATTGGTATAGCCAATCGCATACAAACCTAAATCTTCATTGAAAAGTAACCTTGTGGCCCCATCGGATTCTGGGCCTCCGTAATGCTTTGTCCATTGTCGCGTTCCCGCACT
>MDSY01028883.1_pt1 | contig 15353 bp, 15 predicted proteins | sample 811131 | NCBI WGS metagenome assembly MDSY01 (sample SAMN05326643, study PRJNA326480) | marine metagenome | isolation source: seawater | place: Atlantic Ocean: South West | collected 2010 | reverse complement strand
TCTAAACGTATTCGACCTGGCTTAGATGATAAAATTCTTACCGACTGGAATGGTCTTATCATAGCGGGTCTTGCCCAGGCAGGCCGTACTACGAACACCCCAACCTATGTCAAACTTGCAGAAGATTGTGCTGATTTTATCTATCATAAAATGATTGATAAAACAGGTACATTATACCATCGGTATCGAAACGGATCTGTTGGTATTATTGCCACAGCCTTTGATTATCATTACTTAATTTATGGTCTTATTCATTTATATCAAGTGACATTTCATGATCATTATTTAGAAAAAGCTAATACGTTACTTCAACAAGCTAACTCCCTTTTTTGGGATACGTCTAACAACACCTATCTAATTAGCCAAGATGATGATTTACTACTAAAACAACATGATAGTTATGATGGTGCTTTGCCAGCCGTAAATAGTGTTGCTTATTTTAATCTACTGCATCTCTCAACTTACTTACATCAACCAGCATTTTTTAAACAAGCACAAGATTTAATTTCACAATTTGGTGCATCTATTAACCAACATCCCATGGGGTATACATTTTGGATCCAAGCTCATGAATTATTATCAACTGGCTTTCCTATCTTAGTAACGACACATGCCTTAACCGATCAACAACACGCTGACTTACAAAAATTTCCCTATCTAGTCATACAAAACCTGGTAGATTCTCCATACCTTAGCACTCATAAACAATTGGCTTCTTTTGTTGCAATAGACGATAAACCAACCTTTTACTTCTGTCATGATTTTATGTGTGAAAAACCAACAACTTCTTTTAAGGATGTTATCCAATATTTACAAAAATAAGCATTATTTTTATTCATAAAATTTTTTAATTAATTTTTTTTCATATTTTTTCATAAATCACTCTTGATTTATCAAGAAATCTTAGTAGCATTAAACTATGTTAGAAAAAATTAATGTACCCCATATCATTAATAGCTTATCTGTTACTAGTGTATCAAAGATATTTTTATCAATTTTTCTAATCATCTTGCTTATTATTCTTAAAAAACTAATTCATCAACTTATTCGTAAACAAATTAAATCAAATAAAACTATCTATAAGTGGAAACGTGCTACTAGCTCTATTTTACTGATAATTGGCTTTGTATGCTTGCTCTTGCTATGGTTTTCTAGTTTTGGTTCATTTACAGCATCTTTGGGTTTAATAACAGCTGCTTTAGCATTTGCTTTACGTGATATTGTTACAGATCTAGCAGGCTATATCTTTGTTGTTATCCGTCGCCCTTTTCAAATTAGTGATCGTATTCAGATAGGTACTACCAAAGGTGATGTATTACAAATTGAATGGTTTCAAATTACCCTGTTAGAAGTAGGTAACTGGGTTGATAATGATCAAAGTACAGGTCGTCTTGTTTATATGCCAATTGGCCAGGTTTTAACTCAAACTATTTTTAATTACTCAGCTGGTTTTGATTGGATTTGGAATGAAATCAGTATCTTAATGACCTTTGAATCTGACTGGGAAAAAGCTAAAAAAATTATTTTGACCATCATTGAAAAACAAGATGAACAAATGAATCAAAATGTAGAGAAAAAATTAAAAAAAGCAATGCAACAACACATGATTGAGTACCCAAATATAAAGCCTATTATTTATACAAACACTACAGAAAGTGCTATTAATTTGACAGTAAGATATTTATGTCCACCTAAAAAAAGACGAATTAGTGAGCATGAATTCTGGGAAGCACTACTAAAAAAGTTTGCTAATAATCCATCATTATCTCTTGCTTATCCTACCAGTCGCTATGTTAATGATCCATAACCTATCTTATGGTTGTGATAAGCATTTTATTAGATTCCCATTGCAACGCATTATTATTATCAACTCAAAGACACATTCACCTAAAGCTTACTAGCTAGATTGACAGTTTTCTTAAAACCATGAGACACTCTTCTCATGATTTACTTAGAATTAGTCCCTCGTAATCTTGAGCAATTATGTACTGATTCTAAACTTTACTTAGATTCTTTTTCTGAGCTTACCGGTATTAATATTCCTGACATTATACGTCTGCCCATTAGAAGTACTAAAGCAGCAAATGCTTTGCTTGAACATGAGATTGCCGTAATTCCTCATATTCGAACTCAAGATGCTTCTTTAGATGATCATCTAAGTATGATATCTCGCTTATATCAACATGGATTAAGACATGTATTATTAATTTCTGGAGATCCTGATGACACAACTATGTCTTATGATGTTACGCCGCCCATACTTACAAAACAGTTAAAACAATCTTTTTCTGATCTTATTATCTACTGTGGTATTGATCCATATCGACAATCCTTTGACCAAGAATGTCGTTATACTTACGAAAAACTGGAAGCGGGTGCAGATGGTTTGTTTTCTCAGCCATTTTTTGATGTTTGTTTACTCGAAACCTTTCTTAAATCTTTTTCATCAACTCAATTTTTTTGTGGTATTTCACCTGTAACATCACAACGATCTCTTGAGTATTGGCAAACAGTTAATCGTGTTTGTTTTCCCCAATCATTTGACTTAAGCTTGTCCTATAACGTGTCTTTAGCAAAGGATTTACTAACATGCTCACAACAGTATAATCAACATGCTTATCTTATGCCTATTCGTACATCAGTAAAAGAGTATTTAGAGTCCGTATTTACTTAACGTCTACATCTAAATAATATTTTGCATCTTCTTTTGAAATAGCCACACAATGAACGCCTCCATCTACATGATGGGTTTCACCTGTTACACCACTAGATAAAGATGAGGCCAAATAAAGTCCCGCAGAACCTACTTCTTCGAGCGTAATATTACGTTTCATAGGTGATCGATATTTATTGATTTTAAGTAATACGTCTGACCCAGCAATTCCTTTAAATGCTAATGTTTTTACAGGTCCTGCTGATAAGGCATTTACTCGAACTCCTATCGATCCAAACTCCGCCGATAAATAACGAACCGAGCTTTCTAAAGCTGCTTTTGCAACTCCCATAATATTATAGTTAGGCACATACATTTCGCCCCCTAAATACGTTAAGGCGATAATCGATCCACCATCATTCATTAACGGCTTCGCTGCTCGTGATAAGGATATTAATGAATAAGCACTTATCCCTAAGGCTAAATCCCATCCTTCTTTGGTTACATCAGAAAAATCGCCCATTAAATCATCTCGATTGGCAAAAGCAACCGCATGAATTAAAAAGTCACAGGTTCCATAACTATTTTTATACTCTTCAAAAACACTTGCTATTTGCTCTTCGTTACTAACATCACATTCACAAATTAACTTAGAATTCATCTCTTCAGCAATGGGTCTTACTCGTGCTGCCATGGTTTCATTAGCATACGTAAACGCTATTTCTGCACCTTGATCATGCAGCGCTTTTGCGATGGCATAGCCAATGCCGCGTTTGTTGCTCACACCAAATATTATTCCTTTTTTTCCTGCCATTAATTGAGTCATGACCTATGTCCTCCATTAGTCGTCACTATTTGTATAGTTATGTAATAACTTAACTATAAAACATAATGCTGTTTTTCTTCAATAAGAGATATTAATTTTACACTCTATTAATCAGAGTAATTTAAAAACAACATTATTAAATATTATAATTAAAATACAAATTTTCTATTTTTCTAATCTCACAATACTGAATCTTTCTTTGTTTTCCGTTACAATCTAAGGATGTCTATTGCATCTATTTGTATTTTTCGTGGCGTTGATAGAACCTTTGATTATTTAATCCCTGAGAGTCTACAGCATACACTTACGGTTGGTGATCATGTTTATGTTCCATTTGGCAAACAAAAGCTTCAAGGCATAATTGTAGCTATTCAGGATAAATCTAAATTTAAACATTTAAAAGCTATCCTAAATAAATCTGATCATTTACCCACCTTACAGCCCGAATTAATGGACTGGATTCACTGGTTTTCCAAAACCTACCGTACGACTCTTTACAAAGCTTACCAAAGTATTATCGGTAAGCGAACGTTTCGTAAAATAGATCTTGAACGTAATCATACGATTACTCCCTCCCCTCTTAAACTTAATCAGGAGCAACAACAGGCCTTTGATCAGGTGTGTCATATCAATGGATTTTCCAAACATTTAATCCATGGTATTACCGGTAGTGGTAAAACCGAAATTTATCTTCGCTTAGCAGAAACTGTTTTAAAACAAGGTAAACAAGTTATTATTTGTTGCCCCGAAATTTCTTTAACACCTCAATTTCGTGAACAATTTTCAGAACGATTTCATGATCATATCGTTGTCATTCATTCTGGTTTAACCGCCAAACAACGTGATGAAGGCTGGAGTGCGTTATATAGCAAGCGTGCTAATCTGGTCATTGGCCCTCGCTCGGCTATCTTTGCTCCTGTTCATGATTTAGGATTAGTAATTATCGATGAAGAACATGACAGCTCTTATAAACAAGAGAATCATCCACGTTATTATACTCATGATTTAGCCGAATGGCGTTGCCAATATCAACAATGCCCCCTTGTTTTAGGATCTGCAACACCTAGTGTGACCACCTTTCTAACGTATCAAAAAGCCACTCGCGAAAATAATAGCAATACCACCTATACCCATTTACCAAAACGTGCAACAGGTAGTTTATTACCTAATATTAAGTGCATTGATATGACTCATAACGCATCTTTTGATCAACTGTTATCGAAACCACTCTTAGAGGCTATTCAAGCTTCCTTAGATAGACAAGAAAAAGTTATGTTATTGCTAAATCGTCGTGGTTATTCGCCTTATGTTATCTGCCAGTCATGCAAGGCTATTCATCGTTGTGAACATTGTAATATGAGTTATACCTATCATCGAGATAAAACGTTTCGTTGCCATCGTTGCGATATCACGATTCCGTTTAGTCATACCTGTTTAAAATGCAAAAAACCTCACCTTGCCTTTGGTGGTATGGCCATTCAAAAAATTGAAATAGAACTTCAACAACATTTTGCTAAGGCAAGTATTATTAGACTCGATAAAGACTCTGCTAAAACAGCCAAACAAATTGAAAAACAGTTAACTACCTTTAAACAATCTGGTGATATTTTAGTTGGCACCCAACTAATTGCCAAAGGCCATCATATCGAAGATGTAACACTGGTTGGCATTTTAGCCATTGATACCCAACTGAATATCCCTGACTTTTCTTCTACAGAACGTACCTTTCAACTAATCACACAAGTTGCAGGCCGAGCAGGTCGAGGCAAGAAAAAAGGTCATGTGATTATCCAAACCCATCAGCCCGATCACTATGCTATCCAATGCGCTACGCAACATGACTTTGATACCTTTATTAATCATGAGGCATCATTTCGTTCAAATTTATTGTATCCACCCTTTTGTGAACTTACCAACATCATCTTAAGTTGCACTAACGAAACCCAACTCAAACAATATGTTTCATCATGCAAAAGCATCATTACCAAATTCCCATTTGCCGATCATGTTAAGATACTGGGCCCTTCACCTGCTCCTATCGAAAAAATTCGTAACCATTTTCGTTGGCGTATTTTAATTAAACATTTTAAAACAGATGAGGATGCTGTAAGAAAATTACTTGATACATTACCAAAACCCAGTCATGAATTAAGACTTATTACTGATTTTTCTCCAGTACAGCTTCTTTAGAATTTTATTGGTATTTTCTTTATTATTGTTATGAGATGCCTCTTTTACCAATTAAATAAAGCAATGTATACTATGGTGTGGTTTTTTTACTTTTTATAGCAGGGTGTGCTTTTCTTTTTTTTGGAGGCCATTTTCTTGTTGAAGGATCGTCTCACATTGCAAGACGCTTCCATGTTTCTGAACTTCTTATTGGTTTGACACTGGTTTCTATTGGAACATCCTTACCCGAAGTTGTGGTTAATATTATGGCTAGCCTTAAAGGCGAATCTGATGTTGTCATTGGCAATGTTTTAGGTAGTAATATTTCTAATACCTGTCTTATTTTAGGTGCCACTGGTGTACTGAGTCCACTTATTATTCCACGTTGTCGATTAGTTCGTGAATGTCGCTTTTATTGCGTTTGTATTGCTGTTTTAATTGCCTCGATACTTGCGTCAACGCCCCATCAAATTACCCATTTAAATGGCATTTTGTTGCTTATTTGCTTTTGTTTTTCTATCTATTTATTTTTTATACCAAAAAACCAACCCTCTTCTAACACATCTTTAGAATCAGATCCGTTATATAAATCGATTGGATTGTTTATGATAGGATGCACTTTCCTTCCACTTGGTGGCCACTTACTCATTGATTCAGCCATCTCTATGGCTACTTTATTTGGTTTATCTATTCCTTTTATTTCTTTATTTGCGGTTGCGCTTGGCACATCCTTACCTGAATTGGTTACTAGTATTATTGCCGCGTATCGTGGTAACACAGAACTTGCGTTGGGTAATATTATTGGATCTAATATTTTTAATATCACCCTAGTTTTAGGTATTAGTGCTCTTATTAATCCTATTTTAGTTCGATCACTTTACTTAACCGATATGGCTATTATGGCATTATCTATTTTACCTATTGTCTTTATTCTTTTATTTCATCATCAACAACAACTCTCAAAACGTATATCAAGTTTGATGTTAATTATATATTTAAGTTACTGTTATTTTATATGGATACGTTAATATCTTTAAAACGGCATCAACTTAGCATTGTTTTTTGTTATATTTATTTTATTTTTTTATTTTTTTCAGATGCAAGCATTGCTCATCCCGTAACCTACAAAGGAGGCTATGCTGTTAGTCTGTTACATTCTGATCTTTATACAGATTTATACCTTAATAAAAGCAACTCTCAAAAACAGTCATTAGGAATACAATACCTGTCACTTTCAAACGATACTCACTCTTTTTTACTGCTACAATTCAATATGCTTTTAAAACGTTGGCATTTCTATGATGCTCAGGCTAATTTATATGCCACGACTTCATTAGGATTTAACCATGATAATACTCAACTCTTTCCATGCTTACATCTAAAAGCAGATGCTGAAAACCGCCGTTACTATACCGATTTTTCTGCTACTATTATGAAACCCTCGTCAACTTTATTTACCAAACTGACATCTCGGTTAGGTTGGGCTCCTTATAAACATCATTTTTCTACTCTTAGTACCTGGTTTATGATAGAAGCTATCTATTTCAACTATCATGAAACATACCTACAACTTATGCCCATTTATCGTGGATTTTATAAATCTTTTTTATGGGAACTTGGTTATAATGGTTCTAATACCTTTATTCATGTTATGCTTCATTTTTAATAGGTCCTTACTATTTAAAAAAAATCTGATATTATCAAGAAAATGAAATGGTTCTTTATTTTTTATTTCATTATTCTTTTTTCTTCTTTTTGTTATGGTATGGGAAATCCTCCGGAAGAAACACCCTATAAAGCAACCTATGATGCGCCCATCCCAATGATTGATGAAACCGATAAAATAGATGTTATTGTTAAAGGTATGACGTGTGCTATGTGTGCTCAAGGAATCGAAAAAAAACTTACTGAAAATACGGCTATTAAAACTATCTATGTTGATTTTGATCGTCATCTTGTTAGCATTGAATGTCATGATAAAAAAGCTGTTTCTAACACTATGATTACAACAGCCATTGATTGGGCAGGATACAAAGTAATCTCTATCAATCGTTATGAAAAGAATTAGGGAATTAACATGAAACTTTACGTCTATGATCATTGCCCATTTTCTATGAGACCTCGACTTATTGCTGGACTCAATGCATTGCCAGTGGATATCTGTGTTCTTCGTATTTCAGATGATACGACAGCTCACTCTTTGATTGGCAAAAAAGTTGTGCCTATTCTAGAAAAAAATGATGGATCCTGTATGATAGAAAGCCTTGATATTGCCTTATACTTAGATGCATTAGGATCTAACAAACTTAGTGATAGTTCTGTTAATGATGATTTCGAAACTTTAAAAAATAATTTTTTAAATGATTATATTGCCTTAACATCGCCATGCTTTATTCATTCATGTCGTGAATTTCAGTCTGATAGCGATATCAATCGTTACCAACAACGTGAAGAAGCTTTTTTGGAAACAAGCTTTGATGATCTTAAAAAGCAGGCTGAAGCTAGAAAATCTCATGTTGAAACCTTTATACATTCATTTATTCCCTTTATTACCAGTACTGATCCTATTCATTCTTTAACCGTAACAGAATTAGTATTATTTCCATATCTTCATCATCTTAAAACGCAAATAAATATTACGTTACCTGAACCTCTCTTACGTTTCTGGCAACATTTGTCACCTAAAATTCCTATTTAGATAGCCAATATTCTTACTGTATTACTTTATTTCTTCCCTAGCTCTTTAGTTTTTTTTTAAGTATACTAAAAAAAAATATACTATCAGGAATTGATGATGAAAGGTCTTATTTTAGCAGGGGGTTCTGGTACACGCCTGCATCCTTTAACACGTGCTATAACCAAGCAACTTTTACCTGTTTATGATAAACCCATGATTTATTATCCACTTTCTCTTTTGATGCTTACTGGTATTCAAGATCATTTAATTATTACTACTCAAGAGGATTTACCTAATTTTCAACGGGTATTAGGAGACGGTAGTCAACTAGGAATCTCTATTACCTATCGTGTACAGGAAAATCCTAATGGTATTGCAGACGCATTTTTACTAGCTGAATCATTTTTAGATCAATCTTCTGTCACATTTATTTTAGGTGATAATATATTTTATGGTCATGGTTTACCCTCAACAATCAAAATTGCTCAAACTCATAATCAAGGGGCTACTTTATTTGGTCATTATGTTCAGGATCCTGAGCGTTATGGTGTTGCAACCTGTGACACACAAGGCAACGTGGTATGCTTAGAAGAAAAACCTAGTAACCCTCGATCTAACCTAGCTGTTACTGGTCTTTATATTTATGACCAACATGTTTGCGAGATGGCTAAACAACTTACACCGTCAGATCGTGGTGAACTTGAGATTACAGATTTAAATAAACGTTATCTTGAAAGAGAATGTTTAAAGTTAGAAGTTTTAGGTAGAGGAACGGCGTGGCTTGATACAGGTACTCACGAGAGCTTATCAGAAGCTTCAAAGTTTATTGAAGTTATTGAAAATAGACAGGGTTTAAAAGTAGCTTGCTTAGAAGAAGTTGCGTATCGTCAGGGCTTTATTTCAAAAAAGGACCTATTACAATTAGCTAGTTCATTTAAAAATGACTATGGTACGTATCTTAACCTTATTGCAGATGAATTATGATGAAATCTGTCTTAGTAACAGGTGGTGCTGGTTTTATTGGCTCTCATTTTATTTCTTATCTATTAAATAAATATAATGATATTGCTTTGGTTAATTTTGATAAATTAACATATGCTGCTAATTTAACGTATTTAACTAATCATGAATCTGATTCTCGTTATACGTTTATCGAAGGTGACATCTGTAATGAAACACAGGTAAATGATCTTTTTAATCAATACCAATTTGATAGTGTATTTCATTTTGCAGCTGAAAGTCATGTTGATAATTCGATTCATACGCCTGAAATTTTTCTTGATACGAATATCAAAGGAACATTTTATTTACTTCATGCAGCAAAAACGTTATGGATGGACTCACCATTTCATGTTAAACCTAACTTTAAAGAAGCTCGTTTTCATCATGTTTCTACGGATGAAGTGTATGGTTCATTAGGCAGTACAGGATTATTTACAGAAACGACATCCTATGCACCTAATTCGCCTTATTCAGCATCTAAAGCTAGTAGTGACTTTATGGTTCGTTGTTATCATCATACTTATGGTATTAATATGACTATTAGTAATTGCTCTAATAACTATGGACCACATCAACACCATGAAAAACTCATACCAACTATTATCCGTAATGCGATTCACTTAAAGCCAATTCCTATCTATGGTAATGGTCAAAATGTTCGTGATTGGTTATTTGTAACGGATCACTGTGATGCTATTGCTACTATTTTTGCCAAAGGTCAAGCTGGAGAGACCTACAATATAGGAACACGTAATGAATTAACTAATTTAGATCTTTGTCATCTTATTTGTTCATCTTTAGATTCATTACATCCACGCTCTGATGGATTAACTTATCAGGACTTAATCACATTTGTTACAGACAGACCTGGCCATGATCAACGCTATGCTATTGATCCTAGTAAATTAGAACAAGACTTAGGTTGGCAAGCTTCATCTTCTTTTAAAGCTGATTTAGAAACAACTATTACGTATTATCTAAACCACTATGTCAGCACAAGCTAAGCTTATTTTACTGTTAAAACAAAAAGGTACGGGTAAAACCATGAGCAAATCATTAACAGTTGCTCAATGCGATGAACTAACTACTTATTTACATGACCCAGGCTGTCTTATCGCAACAAAAACAACCATTTTGATGGCATTTTTCATGTTAGAGCATACTGATGATGAAGCGAGTTGGTTTACTAAACTAGAAAATAATTATAAAGAGTGTGTTCCAAAAGAATGTTTTTTTCTTTTTGATCCAACGATTCACACACCCTCACCTATTTTACAAACATGTATTTACAAACTTATTCGTCATCAGCACTTATCTTATGATGAACTTGGACCAGCCTTATCGGCTTGTTTAGAAAACACCACTCCTACTTATATGATCGCGGCTTTTTTGGAAGGATTACGTCTTAAAGAAGAATCTGCAGAAGAAAACGCCTTCTTTTTAACATCTCTGTGGCAACATGCTAAACGTAGCACACTTGAAATACCTCTTTTAATTGATATTGCTACAGCTTATGATGGGTTTAACCGTCATCCTAATTTATTACTTGCTTTAGCTGTTTTACTAGCCTCTATTGGATTTCCAACTATTATTCATGGCTGCAAAGATGTATCCCCCAAATTTGGTATTACAGCACATAAACTCTTAGTTGCAGCAAATAAAGATCCGCTAAAACCAATAGACTCTATTAGGCAGTGTCTCCAAGATCGTTCTATTGGCTGGGGATATTGTGATCAATCGCTTAGTTTTCCAGCATTACATGCTTTAAGAGAGTGCCGAACTGAGATGGTAAAACGTCCAGTTTTGGCAACTGTCGAAAAATTTTTACAACCATTTTTGTCAACTCACCAAAATTTTCTTGTAACAGGTTATACCCATCCAGCATATCGATCTAAAACAAGTTTGTTACTGGATACATTATCTCATTGTGATGGTTATGTTTTTGTTCGAGGTGTTGAAGGATCTCCATTTGCTCCCCTTGATCGAAGGTGTCCGCTTATTAGCAAATTAGCGACTAAAAATCACGAAGGGTTTTCATCACCTGACACCTTTGGCTTTAGTAAACGTGATGATTTTACGCCTGATACAGGCATCACTACGGCTCAATCGCTTGCTTTGATGAAAACCTCCTTGCAAGATTCACGTTCTTTGGTAGCACAATGGGTTATTTATAATGCATTAATGATTGTTAGTTCTTTAAAACTCAGCGCTTCTATAGATACTACAAAACAACAACTTATTGACTCAATTGACTCTGGTTTAGCTTTCTCTCATTGGAATCGTTATTAATTCTTATTAAAAGAACTATCAGGTGTCCCTTTAAAACAATTTAAAACCCAAGGATAGCTATCGGTTACATAATAACCATAAACACCATTATGAGTCATCCCATTACATTGATCTAGATCACCCTGACCTTCGACATACTTATAATCATCAATAAATTCTCCATTATAACTTCCTGCAGGAAAATCGCCACTACTCTCATCCCCCTTTTTCTTTCTATTGCCTGATTTTAATATATAGCTTGATGTTACTTTTCGTACTATTTCGTCTTCTAAAATATAAGAACCATAGATTGGATATCCATCGGCAGCAAACCCTATTACAGGAGATTCTGTTGCTGGATTTACTTGGTCAAATAAAGCATTTGGATTACCATGATAATGATAAGCTCCATCTGGTTGAGTATGTGCATTATGTGTATCTGTACCAAAGTCATTGATAGGAGACATTGGATCATAGCGCCATGCTTTATTGGTATAACTATCATCACAACCTGTTTTACCATCAGATACGCCATAACAACCAGCTGCTAACAGGTCTAGTTTTACGCCATTTAACATAATGGCATTATCTCGCTGAAGTGTTAATGATGTTGTGTTATTTGCAACGCTTGGTGATGTAGTAATTTCAAATGTTTCTGTAACTCCTTGTGTTTGATTTACAAAAGCACTGTCACCATCGTTAAAATTATGATTAGGGATAGAGTTACTTGTAAATATACATTTTCCGTTACTTACCGAAATACTAACGTTTCCATAAAAATCGATATTTCTTTCTACATCTTTTGCTGTTGACGTATAGGTATTTATATAATCCTCACATTTTTCACTTCTACTAACAAATTCTTTTCCTGTAATATCAATCTCATCTGAACTTTCATTGGTTAGTTGATTGCAGCCTATCAAAATAATTAAACTGATTACTAGGATATAGCCTAACTTTATTTTCATATTCTTTCCTTCTTAACATTGTATTAGCATAAGCTACTTAACTTAATTGTAGTTCAAATATGTTTAATTATCATTAGCAAAGCTTAATCGTTACAAGAAAATATTTTAAAGATAAAGTTTTACAAATAGTTTAATACATTCAGTTTGTTGTTATAGCGATACATAACACGATCTTTGATTTTACTAAAACAATTATTACCTCGTTTTACTTTCTTAAGCTAACTTTTTGCTAGTTTGTTTATAATCTAGCTGGGCTATCGTTTATGATAGCCCACTAATTTTTGATATCAATGTTTAAATCCAATACCCTAATGTTGCAAATAAACAAAGAATACCTAGATTAACTCCAAAAAATATAAATTTTTTATTCATTTCATTATATGTATCAGCCTCTAACATGATCTTTGATTTTCTTGGTGATACCTGATACAGCCTATAACTTACTTGTTGTTGCATTGTTTTTCTCCCTTATTTTGAAATATAATTATAAGACGATTGTTCTCGTCTTTATGTTGTATCGAAAAAAATTGGTATAACAACTTAACCAACGTTTAATTTTGTTAATTTTAGGGCATATTAGCATTTGCAATGTATAAAAAAATCAAACAATTTTCATATCGAATGATTCATGTTGCTGAGCCTGGTGATAGAGCTAGTTTTGCTGTTGATATCTTTATTCAATTTTTAATTATCACTAATGTTATATCTGTTATTTTAGAAACCATAGAACCTCTTTATCAACCTTATCGATTATTTTTTGACGGATTTGATTTATTTTCTGTTATTATTTTTTCTTTTGAATACATTTTACGAGTTTGGAGTTATACAGAAGATCCTCACTATAAACACCCTATAAAAGGTCGGTTAAAATTAATCAAGGAACCCATGCTTATTATTGATTTTTTAGCTGTTGCACCTTTTTATTTGATGCAGTTTGTCCAAATTGATTTAAGATTTGTTAGAATGTTACGATTAGTTCGCTTATTACGTATTTTAAAAATGGCACGTTATATCAAAGCACTACAAACGATCTCACAAGTAGTAATCCTTAAAAAAGAAGAGTTATTTATTAGCGTTTTTGCTTTTTTGATGGTTTTAATTATTACATCTAGCGTTATTTATCTAGTTGAATACCCACATCAACCTGAGATTTTTTCTAGTATTCCAGCAACCATGTGGTGGGCAATGGCTGCATTAACAACCGTTGGCTATGGTGATATTCTGCCAATCACACCCTTAGGAAAATTTTTAGGGGCGTTTGCTTCTTTTTTTGGTATTGCTATTTTTGCATTACCAACAGGTATTTTAGTTTCTGGCATGATTCAGCTGGCAACGCACAAAAAAGAAAGGTCAAAATTTTGCTCACACTGTAAAAAGAAACTAGATTCAAGTTCATAATTATCCTTAACAGCTACTTACTTTTAATAAATTGTAATTATTTTATTTAATTCATCTCTTAATGTTTATTGACATACTTAACGTCTAAATTTATCTGAATGCGATTTTTTTGATCGTTTTCTAAAAAATCTTCTTTGATCAGATCCTTTTTTATCATCTTTTTCAAACTTAAAACTATTACAGGTCTTAATAGGTATTTCTTGTTTAATTAATCGTTGAATTGCTGCTAATAATTTAGCCTCATCAGCACTCACTAACGAAATCGCTTCACCACTTGCTCCGGCACGTCCTGTGCGTCCAATTCTATGAACATAATCTTCTGCTACATAAGGTAAATCATAATTTACTACATGAGGTAACTGATCGATATCAAGTCCTCGTGAAGCAATATCTGTTGCTATTAAAATACGGATTTTGTTTTTCTTAAAGTCAGCTAAGGCTTTTGTTCTGGCAGACTGACTTTTGTTACCATGAATTGCCATTGATTTTAATCCCGCTTCTTTTAAATAATCTGTTAATCTATTAGCTCCATGTTTTGTTTTGGTAAATACGAGCACTTGTTCCCATGAATGCTGAGATACTAAATGAGACAATAGTGCTGATTTTTGTGATTTTTTTACATTATAAACAGCCTGAGCGATTGTTGCTGCCGCTGTATTTCGTGGTGTTACCGATACTTCTGTTGGATTTTTGATGATACTTTTTGCTAATTTCCGAATATCATTTGAAAATGTTGCTGAAAATAATAAGGTTTGTCTGTTTTTGGGTAATAAAGAAATTACTTTACGAATATCATGGATAAACCCCATATCAAGCATCCTATCAGCTTCATCTAATACAAAGGTATCTAAATCATCAAATCTAATTGCTTTTTGGCGGTATAAGTCTAATAATCGGCCTGGTGTTGCAACGAGAATTTCTACCCCATTTTTTAATTTATTTTTTTGAGGGTTAATGTTCACACCGCCAAATACAACAGCGGTACGAATTGATACATATTTTCCATATGTTTCTAAACTTGCTAAAATTTGAGCAGCAAGTTCTCTGGTTGGTGTTAAGATTAATACCGTTGTTTGTCTTTGTGATGATTGTTTTTTGGTTAATAATGATTCTAAAATAGGCAGTGCAAAACTAGCTGTTTTACCTGTTCCTGTTTGCGCGGCAGCCATAACATCATCGCCATTCATAATTAATGGAATTGCCTTGGCTTGGATGGCAGATGGGTGTTTATACCCATGATAGGCAATTGCTTTTAGTAAAGGTTCTGATAAGCCTAATGAATCAAATGATAGTGCATCACTGTGAGCTTCCACTTGTTCTTCTTTTTTATCTTCAAATGTTTTTATCATAATAAGTCTCTTACTTAGTTATCGTTAGAACTAGCAATAATAT
>MDSY01086694.1_pt1 | contig 15356 bp, 16 predicted proteins | sample 811131 | NCBI WGS metagenome assembly MDSY01 (sample SAMN05326643, study PRJNA326480) | marine metagenome | isolation source: seawater | place: Atlantic Ocean: South West | collected 2010 | reverse complement strand
TTGTCGAAACAAATAAAAAAGCAGCTAAAACTATTTTTTTCATATTTTTCCCTTAATTGTTAACAATTTATAAAGACCAAATTAAATCTTATTGAGTTAAATTTTCAATAAGTAATTTATCTAGTTTTTTGCAGTAAAAAGACTGATGTTACTACAATAATTCCCCCAGTGACCATTATGGGTGTTGGGATTTCTCCAAAAATGAAAAAAGTTAGCATTAACCCAAAAACTGGAAACAAAGCATAAAAAGGCAGAACCATTCCAACGGGATAAAATTTATATAAATAAAACATCATTGTATGTCCAAATATTGAAATTATCATTCCTGCATACAAAATTGCTATCCATCCATTTTTATCAATACTGTTTATTTGGCCTATTACATTTCCTTCAAATAATTGAGAAATAATAATTAATATGACAAAACCTATCAATCCCATAAAAGCACTTGTAAATTTTACATCAAGCTCTTTAAGATGCCTTGAGAATACTTGCGACAAACCATAAAAAAATGCCATTGCAAATATTAATAGTGTAGCTGAGATTTCATCAGCAATTTTAGGATCAAAGGCTATTAAAATAATACCTAAAAATGAGGTAAAAATTAATATCCATTTTTTAAAACTTATACTTTCACTAAGAAATAATGCACTTAGAATAATTGCAAATGGAATTGACAGTTGAGCTCCAATAGTAACAGGAGCTAAAATTGAAGCGGCATCCAAAGATAAATATAAAAACATATTTACTCCTGCCCCCATGCATATTGAAAACCCAATAAGAGGTAAAAAATATTTTTTTGGTGGAACTTTAAAATTACTAAATGGAATTAAGCATAAAAAAACAATCCCCATTCTTAAAGCTCCAAATAAAATTGGATTAGTATCAGCGTTCAAACCAAATTTACCCATTGGATAAGCACTTCCTAGAAAAAACATTACTAAAATAATTAAAAATGTATGTTTAAGAGACAATTTTATCTCATTGAAAAAGGATCTAACGTAGGTTTATCTGACGTATAGTACCAAGTTGTTTTAACTCTGGTGTAATCCTTTATAGATTCAACTCCAGCTTCTTTGCCATAACCGCTATCTTTTATTCCACCGAAAGGTGCTGATGGAGAAATAAGCCTATAAGTATTTACAAAAGTTATACCTGCTCTAATCGCTTTAGATACTCTTAGACCTCTAGAAAAATCACTCGTATAAACCCCTGAACTTAATCCATATTTATTATCATTCATTTTTTCAATTACTTCATCTTCAGTTTTAAATTTCATTACAGATAATACTGGTCCAAATAGTTCATTTTCAGCTGATGGCAGATTGTGATTATCACATTCAATTATTGTAGGTGAAAAATAGTAACCTTCATTAGAAAAAGAATGTCTTTTTCCTCCACATCTAATTTTGCCACCTTGTTCCACAGTTAGTTTTATATTTTTTTCAATTATTTCTAGTTGTTTAAAATTACTTAAAGGCCCCATTTCACTTTCTGGATCCATAGGGGCTCCAATTTTAATTTTTTCCGCTTTTAAAACTAATTTATCTAAAAATTCATTATATATTCCTTCTTGTAAATATAATCTTGAACCAGCAATACAACTTTGTCCACTAGCTCCAAAAATTCCTGCTGTAATTCCATTAATTGCATTTTCTTGATGAGCATCATTAAAGACAGCAACTGGACTTTTGCCGCCGAGTTCTAAACTTACTTGAGATAAATTTTCAGCAGAATTTCTAATTATATGTCTTGCAGTTTCTGGCCCACCTGTAAAAGCAACTTTTTCAACTAAATTATGAGAAGTAAGTGCTCTTCCGCAAGGATCACCAAAACCAGTTATAACGTTTACAACACCTTTTGGTATTCCTGTTTCTTCAATTAATTTTGCAAACTCAAATAACACAGCAGGCGCCAATTCAGATGACTTAACTACAACAGTATTACCCATAGCTAGTGCTGGTGCTAATTTAGTTACAGTTAAAAGCATTTGAGAGTTCCAAGGAATAATTGCTGCAATAACTCCTATAGGTATCCTTGTTGTTATAGCTTGTATATTTGGTTTATCGATTGGTAATACTGTTCCTTCCACTTTGTCGGCTAAGCCGGCGTAGTAATCATAATATTCTGCAATATAGTTTGCTTGTTTGTTTGTTTCTCTAAAGAGTTTACCCGTATCTATTGTTTCAATTTTTCCTAAAATTTCTGCGTTTTCTCTAAGTTTATTTGCTATTGCTCTTAAAAAATTTCCCCTATCTCTTGGTAATAATTTTGACCATTCTCCCTCGAAAGCTTTTTGAGCAGCTTTAACTGCTTTATCTACATCTTTTTCACTAGCCTCAGGTACTTCTGCCCATGGCTCATTATTTTCTGGATTTAATGTTTTAAAAGTTTTTTTACTTTCAGAATCTACCCATTCACCATTTATAAACATTTTATATTTTTTTAGTTCAGACATTTTCTAAAATTTTTTTTTTACTTTATTATATATAAAGGCATAAATAACTAAATTAATTACTATTAGAGCTATTCCAAAATATATTTGTAAATTTTTTGTAAGATTTACTGGATAAACAATTGGCACTAGGTAATTTTGAATAAAACCTTCAGAATATGTTGTTAAATTAGCTTTATTTAATGACCAATTTTCAAGATAGGTTAGAGGACATATGGAATTAGTTAATGTGATATAGGATCCCCAAATAAGAGCTGGTATATGTATAAAAACAATTTTTGTTGAAGTGAAAAATAATAATCCACCAAATACAACAAAGAGAATAAATATAAAATGAACAAATAATATTAAATTTGCAGCTATTTCATACATTGTCTATAAACTTGTTGATATTAATATTAACATCATCTGCACATTCAATACTACATAGATGTTTGCCATTATTTATTTCAACATATGTTGAATTTTTCAAATCATTTGATAGCTTTTTTGACATCTCGGGTGTAGACCCAGGGTCAACAGATCCAGTCATAACAAGGGTTCTAGTATTTATATTTTTAATTTTTTCAACATCATCATTATAATAAGCAAATAATTCATATGCTTTAATAAAATTTTTTTGGTCTTTAGAATTTTTTGTTAAAATTTTCATAAATTCATCGTAAATTTTTGGATTTTTTTCAATGTATTCATCTGTAAACCATCTTTTTAATGCAAGTTTTGAAATAGGATTATTTGATTTTGCTAAATTTACTCTATCAATAACCTCTTGTCTTTGTTTTTTGTTTCTTTGATAAGTTGTTGCGATTAAAGTCAACGAGCTTAATTTATTTTGGGAATCTGCAGCAAAATTTAATGCTATTAGAGACCCAATAGAAAATCCCACTAAATGAAATTTATCAATATTTAAATAATTTATAAGAAATGATAATTGCTCAACATAATCATTCATTGAAATTTTATTTTTATCAAAAGGTGTTTTGCCATGACCTAGCAGGTCATAAGTTAAAGTAGAATAGTTTTTAAAAAAATTAATTTGAGGTTTCCACATATTTTGATTCAAGCCTACCCCATGAATAAATACTATTGGAATAGTTTTATTGTTTGTGTATGTATAATGATTTTGATTATTTAGGCTCAATACCCATCTCTTTCATGTCTTGATATCTATCACCTGTTCTAGGGTGAGCTCTGCCCGTTGAAGCACCACCTATAGCTACTACTATTTCGTTTTCATTTGGTGCATCATGGATTGTAAATTCATGAGTGAGATAATATGGTCTAAGCCCAGCATCAGTCTTATGCATCATAGGCAATGCAATTTTTGAACCTGCTGGCCCTCTTGTATTTGTAAAACTTAAATAAGAAGTTCCACCTACTGCGTCTCTGAATTTATTTCCAAATCTTAAAGTATGTATAAATGCCGAAGCATGTTCTATTTCTCCATTTAAACCTACCATTGCAGCTTTTCCATAAGCTAAAATTTTATCACCTGACCCAATTTCCTTGATTAGTTCTGGAACTAGAATGTCTCCAAGTTTTGGAGCTAAATCTAATATCTCAGGTTTTAAATTTTCAACAAAACCTTTTCCTGACCAGGGATTTTGTATTACTGCTGCAACAGAAACTAATAAAACAGGGTCTTTTGCTTTTTTTTCTCCTTCGATAAAAGTTTTATCTACAAATTTGACAAATTTTCTTAATTTTAATTCCATTAGCTTGCTTTTTGAATATTCGATTTATCAGGATTTATTTTTGGAATTACTTCGTCATTAAACAATTTAATACTTCTCATACAAGCTTCATGATCAATACCTGGAAAATTAGACCAAACTTGTAAATTTTGTAAATTTAATTCTGATTGAAGTTCTTTTATTTTGCTTACCACATAATCAGGAGTTCCAAAAAGTAAATTTCTTTTATGTAAAAAATCGTAGTTAAGAAGATCTAATTTGTTTTTAGTTTCTGGTAAATTTTCACCTGGATCCATGTGATTTCCAAGTCCTCTCCAGTGACATACCCACCTCATATAATTTATAATATGTTCCCCTGCAATTTTTTCAGCCTCTTCCATCGTTTCAGCAACAAACATATCTCGAACCAAACTAATTCCTTCACCCATTGGAACTTCTCTGTTTTCGGCTTTTGATTTTGCTTCTTTATAAATTTCAAAGCGTTTTTTCAAAGCTTTAACTGTTGGAATCCACATAATTGTATTTATTCCATTAGAGGCTGCCCATTGTATAGATCTTTCCCCATCTACGACTTGCCAAATAGGTGGATGAGGCTTTTGATATGGTTTTGGAACAACGCTAATCTTTTTTATTTCATTTGTTTTTAAATCCAAAAATTGTTCATTTGGAGGACTCATGTCATGTTGCCAAATAAAATTTGGCGTCGGATAAGTATAAAACTCTCCTTTATGTTCAAAAAAATCTTCAGTCCAAGATTTTTTTATTATTTTAAGAGTTTCTTCAAATAGTCTAAAATTTTTTCCTTGGTCTTTAAGATCTGCTTCCTTGTTCATATTAATTGCTTCTCTGCCATATATACCTCTTCCAATTCCAAAATTTATACGACCTTTAGACATTTGATCAAGCATTGCCACGTCTTCAGCAAGTCGTATTGGGTTATGAAAAGTAATTACACTGCACGCTTGACCTATTCGTATATTTTTTGTAATAGCTGCAGCATCAGCAGACATTAATAAGGGATTAGGACAGCTTTCCATTCCTTCATGGTTGAAATGATGTTCTGTATACCAAATAGTATCCCAGTTCTTTTCATCACAGTATTTTGTTATTTCTCTAGCCTCTTCCAAAATTTGTGAATACGGTTTTTTGTTCCAATTTGTAGTATTACAAAAGTATCCAAACTTCATTTACACTCCTAAATTATAAAAATTCAAAAGGACCTATCCCGCTTTCGTATTGGAAATAACGACGAGTTATGTATCGCTTTATGTTTAAATATTATTATTCTTAACGTTGATATTCAATAAATTTTTTTAGTGATTTGTTTAAGAATTTTTCGTAATTTTCACCTTTGTGTGTTCTATCTTTACTGCTTAAATAAGAATTATGCATTTTGAAGTCATAAGATGGCTCAAAAAAGAAAGGGATAGACATTCTTTCTTTCTTATTCCATAAAACCCTATGATTAGTTGCTTTGAATTTTTTTTTACTTAAAAATTCTAATGCTCTGCCAGTATTTACCACCAGAGCTTTTTTGTTAAATGGAACATCATGCCATTTTTTTGTTTTTCTATTTTGTACTTGAAGTCCACCTTTTTTATCTTGATATAAAACAGTAAATATACCACTATCCACGTGTGTTTCGCACCCTAAGGCAACACCATCTTGTTTAGAAATTTCAACTGGTTTAGTTTGATTAGGATAATAATTAAATCTTAGTGTACTAAGAGTTTTTAATCTTGAAAATACTTCTTTGGATAAATCGGGGTTTTTTTTATATATCTTTATAATACTTTTAAAAAGTGTTTCGCTTAATAAAAAAATATTATCAAAATAGTCAGATAATATTTTAATTGATTTTTTACTAAAACATTTATTTAGATTTAAGTACTCTATATACTGATTTTTAGTTTTTTTAGAATAATTACTAGTTATTCTTAAGTCTCCAATGTCTAATCCCTCTTTTCCATTAACATCATTTGGAAAATATCCTCTATATATATTTTTATTACTTTTATTCCATTTTTTAGGAGCTAGTTTTTTTTTAACTTTTTTTTTTGATTTAAAAAACTTATTTCCTACTTCACATATTTTTTTTATTTTATTTAAACTTATTCCATGTCCAGTGACTTGAAAAAATCCAATTTCTACACAGGCTTTTTCAATATTTTTTATTGTCTCAAAAGATTTTTGTGAATTAAATTTATTATCTAATAAAGAAGAAATATTTATAGTGGGTATTATTTTTTTATTAATCACTTTTTAAGTTTATTTGAAAATTTTAAGTTGTTAGTAATAAACTGAGATTGGTTATTTTTTATAAATTCATCCATAATTTTAATTTTTTCTTCTTCAAATTCTGCAACTTTTCTTACTTTTAAATCAACATATAGAGAAATCCATTCCATAGTAGCCGAAATTTTTTTTGTATTTTTTTCAATCATTTCAAGTCTGAAATGTAATCTTTTTTTATCATGGTCAAAAAAAGTAACAGTAATTTCTACTTTTTCACCTTCTTTAACTTCATTAATATATTCAGTATGTGTTTCAACAACCATTGTGCTCATCTTAGTTGTTTTCGCTGAGTGCTCTCCCATCTTAAATTTTTCTAGAATAACTTCCCAAGCTTTATCAAAAATTAAAACATAGTAAGCCATGTTTAAATGCTGGTTATAATCGGTCCATTCTTTTTTAATAATTTGATCCGTTATGTAAACTGACATTTTTTTTATTTCCTTAGTCTTTTTATAATAGTATAAATCTATAAATTAAAATGGACAACAAAGTATTCATATCATGTGCAGTAACTGGATCAGGAGACACTGCAAATAAACATCCAGATTTACCAAAAACGCCAAAACAAATTGCCGAAGCAGCGATAGAATCAGCCAAAGCAGGAGCTGCTATAGCTCATATACATGTTAGAGAAGAAGATGGAAAACCAAGCAGAAGAATTGAATTATACAAAGAAGTTGTAGATAGAATTCGTTCTAGTCAAACAGATGTAATTTTAAATCTCACAACAGGAATGGGTGGTGATCTTGATATAGGACAAGGAAAAAATCCTCTAGATTTTGGTCCGATGACCGATATAACAAATATAATTGAAAGAATTGCAAATGCAGAAGAGTTGTTGCCAGAAATTTGTACTCTTGATTGTGGAACTTTAAATTTTGGAGACAGTTCCCAAATTGTAGTAAATACTCCTAACGATATCAGAATAGCTGCCAAAAGATTAAAAGAAATAAAAGTTAAACCTGAAATAGAGGCTTTTGATCTTGGAAATATGTGGTTTGGAACTCAATTGTACAAAGAAGGATTATTAAGTGACCCACCTATGTTTCAAATGTGTTTAGGTATTCCTTGGGGCGCTCCAGCCACACCTTTGGCTATGCAAGCAATGAAAGATATAATGCCCAAAGAAGCTATATGGTCTGGTTTTGCAATTTCAAAAAACGAAATGCCATTTGTTGCACAGACAGTAATATTAGGTGGCAATCCAAGAGTTGGTTTAGAAGATAATTTATATTTATCAAAAGGAAAGCTAGCCACAAATCCTCAATTAGTTGAAAAAGCAATCAGTATTGTTAATGATCTAGGATTTTCAGTTAATACTCCAGAAGAAACAAGAAAAAAACTAAAATTAATAAAACATAAATAATTGATAAGAAATTTTAGTGTGGCAACTTGTTACAATCAAATTAGTTGATAATTTAATTGTAATACTTAAATAAATACCATGATTAAATCGTTGTATAAAAAAATATTGTTAATAATAACTCTGATATATTTTTTACCACTTTCTTTAAGTGCATATGCTGCTGATGAAACTATTGAAATGTTAAACAAATTAGGCAAAGAATCTATGGTTTATTCAAAAAAAATCGTAAGAATAGAAGTGGGCGATACAGTTTTATGGAAAGCCACAGATAAAGGACATAATGTAGAATTTATTAAAGGTGGTGTACCAGAAGGTGTTGAAAAATTTAAATCAAAATACAATGTAGATACAGAGTATAAATTTGAAATTCCAGGAATTTATGCATACTGGTGTTCTCCTCATAAAAACATGGGAATGATTGGATTTGTTGTTGTGGGAGAAGATAAATCAAATTTAGATGCAATAAAAAAAATAAGATTTTCTGCAAAATCAAAGAAAATAGCCCCAGACCTTATTAATCAACTTTAAATGCTACGTTTTTTTTAAAGATTTTTGAAGCTCATTGTGAGTGATATATCCTTTTACATTACCTTTTTTATCAACAACTTCACAATTTGAATTGTTGCATACAACCTCAGGTAAAAAATCTTCAATAAATTGATCCTCTTGAACTTTTACTAAATTATTTTTATCTATACCATTTGATTGATCCAATGGTCTCATAATTATTTTAGCTTTTATTACTTTTGCTCTATTTACATCTTTTACAAATGCCGCGACATAATCATCAGCAGGATTCATTATAATGTCAACTGGAGTTCCTACTTGAACAAGTTTTCCTGCATTTAATATACCAATGTGGTCTCCAAGTTTTAAAGATTCATCTAAATCATGGGTTATGAATACTATTGTTTTTTTTAATTCTGACTGAAGGTCAATTAGTTGTTTTTGCATGTCGCTTCTAATTAATGGATCAAGTGCAGAAAAGGCTTCATCCATTAACATAATATCTGTATCAGTTGCTAAAGCTCTAGCAAGCCCAACTCTTTGCTGCATTCCTCCAGATAATTGATTTGGATATTGGTTTTCAAATCCATTTAACCCTACAGCATTTATTTTTTCCATAGCTACTTTTTTTATTTCCTCTTCAGCTTTCCCTTGCATTTCCAATCCATACCCAACATTTTGGATTACAGTTTTATGAGGAAATAAACCAAATCTTTGAAAGACCATACTCATTTTTTGCCTTCTTAAATCAATAAGTTGCTGATTGTTTAAAGACATAACATTTGTACCTTCAATTAAAATTTCACCTTCTGTTGGATCAATAAGTCTATTTAAGTGTCTAATTAAAGTTGATTTGCCCGATCCAGACAATCCCATACATACAAAGATTTCACCTTCTTCAATATTAATCGAGACATCGTCTAATCCTACAGTGTGACCAGTCTTTTCTAGTATATCTTCTTTTGAAGCTCCATCTTTAACCATAGGTAAAACTTTAGCTGGGTTATTACCAAATATCTTGTAAACGTTATTTATTTCTATTTTAGACATATTATTATTTTATTAATTTTGTAACAGTTGATACTGTTTCTTGCAAAGTCTTTTAAAATTAAAAAAAATTATAAAGAAAATAATAGTATTTATTTCAACTATAAATTGCATTGAAAAGATATATAAATATAATAACCATTTAATTATGACGCTAATTTCTAAAATAGAAAAAAATAGTAGTTATTTAAAAATTGTTTGGAATGACGGTGAAGAAAGTAAATTTAATTATTTATGGTTAAGAGATAATTGTCCAACAGCTCATGATAAAGACTCTAGACATAGAATGTTTAATATTCTTGAAGTGTCTAATAAAATAAATCCAAAAAAATATAATGTAAATTCAGAAGGAAAGTTAGAAATAGAGTGGAGCGAAGGTGAGCATACAAGTTATTACGATCTTAGTTGGCTAAGAGAGAATTGTTATACTTTAAAAAATAAAAAAAAATATGTTTCACCTTATGAATTATGGGACAATTCTCTTGAAAAAAATTTAAAATCTATACAAATAGAACATGATGAAATTATAAATTCTGATGAAGGATTGATTAAATGGTTAGAACTATTACATCACAAAGGAATTGCAATAGTTCAAAATGCTCCCACTAAAAAAGAATCTGCATTTAAAGTTTTAAATAGAATAAGCCATACTCGAGAAACTTTTTTTAAAACTCCTTTTGAAGTAATAAATATACCGAAACCAAATAATTCAGCATATACAGCGCACGCATTAAGAAATCATATGGATTTACCTTGGTTTGAAAATCCTCCTGGTTACCAATTTCTTCATTGTTTAATAAATGATGCAGAAGGGGGAGATTCTTCAGCGGTAGATGCTTTTGCAGTTTCAGATTATTTAAGAAAAAATGAAAAAGAAATTTTTGAAACTTTAGTAAATGTACCTCTTAAATTTAGAGACAAAGATTATACGCAAGAGTCGCACAGAAGCTTTTATGCTCCAGCTATAAGCTTAACTAAAGATGGTGATTATAACGATATAAGATTTAGTGTTGCCACAATGGATGCACTAGATTGTCATCCAGATATTATGCATACAGTTTATAAAGCTCACCACAGATTTGGAAATCTTTTACACGACGATAAGTTTCAAATTAGGTTTCGATTAGAGGCTGGAGACATATTTTCATTCAATAATAGAAGACTTTTACATGGCAGAACTGCTTTTAACCCAAATTCTGGACACAGACATTTACAAGGTTATTACATGGATAGAGATGAAATTATTGGTAGATTGAATTTTTTAAAAAAATAATTTATTTCCAACCAGTTATTGTTTTAACTTCAAGGTATTCTTCTAAACCCCAAACTCCACCTTCGCGACCGTTTCCTGATTGTCTATATCCCCCAAACGGTGTACCAGAATCAGCACCATTGCCGTTTATATAAACAATTCCAGATCTTAATTTTTTTGCTACTCTTTTAGCTTTTTCTTTGTCTTCAGTTTGCAAGTAATTTCCAAGACCGTATTCAGTATCATTGGTAATTTTAATTGCTTCATTCTCTGTCTCAAATTGAATAATAGAAAGAACAGGTCCAAAAATTTCTTTTTTTGAAATTTCCATATTATTTTTTACATCAGTAAATATTGTAGGTTTAATAAAATAGCCCTTTTTTAAATTGTTAGGAAGGTCTGGTCCCCCAGCTGCTAAGGTTGCTCCTTCACTTATTCCACTTTTTATTAAATTGATGATTTTATCATATTGTGTTTTCGAAACTACTGGACCAATATGATCTCCTTTTTTTGATGCCACATCTACCTTAATCTTGTTAGCTTCATCTGCAGCTTCTTTAACAGCTCTTTGATAAATAGATTTTTCAACAAGCATTCTTGTTGGTGCATCGCATGATTGCCCTGAATTACTCATTACATTTCTTATTCCATCTCTTACAGCGTTCGGATAAGAGTCTGCGAAAACTATATTTCCACCTTTTCCACCTAATTCTAAACAAACTCTTTTAATTGTGCTTGCAGCATTTTTTGTAATTAATTTGCCTGCCCTTGTGGATCCAGTAAATGAAATCATATCAATGTCTGGATGTCCTGATATTTGAGATCCTACTCCATCACCATCTCCATTAACTAAATTAAAAACTCCAGCTGGAAAACCTACTTCATCTATCATTTCTGCAAATAACATTCCTGAAATGGGTGATATTTCCGAAGGTTTAAGAATCATTGTACATCCAGTGGCTAATGCTGGAATAACTTTTAATGCTATTTGATTGATGGGCCAATTCCATGGTGTAATTAAACCACATACTCCAATTGGCTCATAACTAATGTAATTATTAGACTTTGAGTCAAAGCTTTCCTCAAATTTAAAATTTTTTAATCTTAGTATAAAATCTTCTATATGAGACTGACCAGATACAGCATGAACTGCTGTTGCATAATCAATTGGAGCTCCCATCTCCATCGACATTGATTCAGCCATCTCATTAAATCTTTTTTTATAAACGGTTAGAAGTTTTTCCAAAAAAATAATCCTTTCTTTCTTCGAGACATCTTTCCATTGAGCAAAAGCTTCTTTTGCAGCTTTTACAGCATTATTTAAGTCCACTTCATTTCCTAATGAAATTGTAGCAAAGGCTTCTTCTGTAGAAGGGTTTATTACTTTTAACTCATTTTTTCCTAAAGAAGAGACCCATTTACCATTAATATAAAATTTTTTTTTATCTAACATCAAAATATATCTTTATCATAAAATTTATATTTCATATCCTTTTTCTTCAGGTTCATTATCTATTAATTCTTCTGGAAAATTATTGGCTCTGAAATCTATATTAAATTTATCTTCTAATCTCTTTACCACCATAGAAGACCATGCTCTTGAACCATATTTTTTTTGAGCATCTTTAAATATTTCTAAAATAAAAGGTGATATTTCTAAAGGAGTGTTAAGTTTCTTTGAAAGTTCATTAAAAAGATTGATATCTTTTTCTACTAAATCCATTGTAAAATTAATATTATAAGATCCATTTAAAATTACCTGACTTTCTGTTTCATGCACAAAGGAGTTTCCTGAAGAAATAGCTATTCCTTTATATGTTTTATTTAAATCTAAATTAGATTTTTTAGCAACAGTCCAAGCTTCTCCTAGTGCAGCCAAATGTACAGATGCTAGATAATTTGTAATTACTTTTAAAATTGAAGCACTACCGAGGTCTCCAGTATGTAAAACTTTTCTCCCCATCGTTGTTAAAATAGGTAATATTTTTTCAAAACTTTTCCTTTCCCCACCAACAAAAATTGCGATATTGCCTGTTGTGGCTCTATGACATCCTCCACTTACAGGGGCATCTAAAGGTATTGCACCCTTATTTATTACAAGTTTTCCTAATCTTTTTACTTCAGATTCATCTGTGGTGCTCATTTCTATCCAAATTTTATTTTTTGAAAGACCTTGTATTATACCTTCTTTAGATTCCATTACTTCTGCACATATTTTAGGAGATGGAAGGCAAGTTATAATGATATCTGATTGTTCAGTTAAGTTTTTTGCTGAATTATTTACTTTTGCCCCATTTTTTTTAAAACTTTCAGTTAGTTTAGTTTCTAAATCTTGCACTGTTAGATCGAATTTGTTTCTTAATAAACTTGCTGCAAGTTTTCCTCCAACATTACCTAGGCCTATAAATCCAATTTTCATAACATCCTTTTATTTTAGTGATTATAAAACATCTTATGATATATTTATTTGACAAAAATGTATTCAACAAAAATAGATCCAAAATTCAACAATAATGAAAATCCAAGGATAGGTTTAATTGCACTTGCGACAGATTATATGATTGAGAAAGACTTTATTCATGTAATTAAAGATAAAAAAATTGATTTTTTTGTTAACAGAATTGAATGTTTTAATCCACTAACTAGTGAAAATTTAATAAAAATGTCCGAAAAGGTTACTGAGGTAACAAAAGACATTCTTCCAGGTGAAAAAATTGATTGTGTTGTTTATGGATGTACCTCTGGAACTATTGCTGCAGGATATGAATCTATAAAAGATAAAATAAAAAAAGCAAAACCAGAAGCCGAGGTTACAACTCCGAGCACAGCATCTATTAAAGCTTTAAAAAAATTAAATTTAAATAAAATTGCTATTTTTACCCCTTATCCAAAAAAATTAAATGACCAAGTAATAGATTTTTTTAATAAAGAAAATTTTATAATTACAGCAAATTCTTATTTTGATATTTCATCAGATATAGATATTGGCAAAGTTGATCCTAATTATCTATATGATGTTTTGTCTAAAATGGATTTAAAAGGTGCTGATGCATTATTTATTTCTTGTACAGCATTACCGGCATTGTCCATTATAGAAAAACTTGAAAAAAAAATAGGAAAAATAGTTTTGTCTAGCAACCAAACGCTTATATGGAATACACTTGAAACAATTGGGATCAACGAACCAATTAGTGGATTTGGAAAATTATTTTCAAATAATTAATTATGCTATTTACTAAAGAAGAATATAAGGAGAGATTAAAAAAAGTTCAAAAATCGATGCAGGATAAAGGTATTGATCTATTAATTTCTCAAGATACAAACAATATGAATTACCTAACGGGTTATGATGCTTGGTCATTCTATTATGCTCAATGTGTAATTGTTCATATAAATGCAGATGAGCCTTTATGTTTCATTAGAGCGCAGGATGCTGGAGGAGCATATATTAAAACTTATTTAAAGAAGGAAAATATTATTGTTTATAAGGAAAAGTATATTCATACATGGCCAATGCATCCTTATGATCCTCTCGTAGAGTTAATTAAAAATAACAAATGGGATAAGCTAAATATTGGTGTAGAAATGGATAGCCATTATTTTACCGCTTACTGCTATGAAAAATTAAAACAAGGTTTGCCAAACGCAAAAATAAAAGATTCTGAAAGATTGGTTAACTGGGTAAGATTGGTAAAATCAGACGTAGAAATAAATTTAATGAAGGGTGCTGCACAAATATCACAAATAGGTATGAAAGTTGCAATTGAAAGTATTAATCCAGGTGTACGTCAGTGCGATGCAGTAGCAGAAATTCAAAAAGCATTATTCAAAGGGACTCCAGAAATTGGAGGTGAATACGCTAGTATTGCTACATTGTTGCCAACTGGAAAAGGAACATCTGCTTCACACTTAACAGCAACAGATGAAAAGTTTGTAGAAGGAGAAGCAACAATTATTGAACTATCTGGAGTTAATAAAAGATATCATTGCCCGATGGCAAGAACAGTTTTACTTGGAAAACCTGATCAAAAAAAAATAGATGCAATGAAAGCAACAAACGAAGCTCTTGATGCAGGTATACAAGCAACAAAACCTGGAAATACAGCAGATGATGTTGCTCAAAAATTTTGGGCAGTTTTAGACAAATACAATATTAAGAAAGAATCAAGAACTGGTTATTCAATCGGAATTGGATATCCTCCAGATTGGGGAGAACATACCTTAAATATCTATAAAGGTGATATGACTGTTTTGCAACCTAACGTATGTTTTCATATGATTGCGGTAATGCAATTTGGTGATTGGGGAGTTGAAGCCTCAGAGTCTGTAAGAGTGACAGAGAAAGGTAGTGAGTGTTTTTGCAATTTTTCTAGAGAATTACACATAAAATAAAATAGCTTGAAATCAATCTCTACAAATGTTTTAAAACCATCTAAATGTCTAAGAATAAAGAATTCGTTAAATTTGATAAAGTAGATAAAAGCTACGACGGAAAGGTTTTAGTTGTTAAAGATTTAAACTTAAATATCGCTGAAGGTGAATTTGTAACTATGCTTGGACCATCAGGATCTGGAAAAACAACATGCCTAATGATGTTGGCAGGATTTGAGACGCCAACAAATGGTGAGATATATTTAAATTCAAATCCTATTTCAAATATTCCTCCACACAAAAGAGGAATTGGAATGGTATTTCAAAATTATGCTTTATTTCCACATATGACAGTTTATGAAAATTTAG
>MDSY01109365.1_pt1 | contig 15358 bp, 14 predicted proteins | sample 811131 | NCBI WGS metagenome assembly MDSY01 (sample SAMN05326643, study PRJNA326480) | marine metagenome | isolation source: seawater | place: Atlantic Ocean: South West | collected 2010 | reverse complement strand
TTAAAGATATAATAAATCTTGTCATTCCAATGTTTGTGATAGGAATTTTGCCTATTGTAGCTTTTTCTTTAAAGAAGGGTATGACTGATCCTCGTGAACCTATAACATTTCCATATCTTACAATGGAAAAATTAGTCATTTTTTCTTTTGTAAAGGTATTAGCTGAAACAAATAGTTTATCAGCAGCTAATTTTGTTGCTCCATATAGGTTGGCTGGATTACATGCCTTATCTGTTGAGAGAGCAATAACACTTTTTATATTATTTTCTATACTTGCATTAATTACATTCATTGAACCATTTATATTAGTTTTTACACACTCAAATGGATTGGTTTCAGCTGTTGGTACTATCTTTGTAGCAGCAGCGTGAACTACATAATCTACCCCTCTCATATTTTTTTTAAGTGTGTCGTAATCCCTAACGTCTCCTATAACAAACTCAATATTTTTATTTTTTGAATATAAGTTTCTCATATCCCATTGCTTAGACTCATCTCTCGAATATATTATTAATTTTTTTGGTTTTAGTTGTTTTAAAGTCATGGGAACAAAGGCACTACCAAATGATCCCGTTCCACCTGTAAGGAAAATTACTTTATTTTTTAATTTACTCATATTAAAAATAAATCCTTTTAATTAAATCCATTGTTTTAATATTTTCTTCTAGACTAACTAGATTATTTTTTTGCCCTGTATACACTTTTATAAGGTTTTTAACCATAAAATAAAACCCTGGTTTATACTCTTTATCATATTTTGAGTCCCTATAGCTAATGAGCTTACCTTTATTATTTTTTTCGAATAACTTTTCTATAGGAGACATATAAAAATATGACTTATTACATGAAACTGAAATTTTCCAAGGACTAGGTCTATTCCAGTAAGCATGATAAATACCAATATCTCCAGATGTGAATAATATTTTAGAAGATTTAAAATATTGCTGATTATTAATCTTTATTTTTTCATTATAAATTTTTTTGATGTTTCCTCGACAAAGAAATGTAAAATAATCTATTAAGTGTATCGAATTTGCATACATCCATTTTTTTATAAGTAAAGAATTGTGACCATTTTTTTTTGCATTCTCAGTATCTTCTTGATCAAATATACTTACTATTCTTTTACTTTTATCACTTGATAATTTTTTTAATAATAAATTTGTTGAATTTAAATATCTTCTATTTAAAGCAACAAAAGCTTTTCTTTGAAATATTTTAGCTTTAAATAAAATTTTCTTAGAATCTTGAGGGCTAAGTCCTAAAGGTTTTTCTATAAGGGATATACAATCATGTTTAAACAAATTAAGACAAACCTTCATAGTCTCAGTTGCAGTAACACAAACAATAACAATATTTGGTTTTAATTCATTCATCATTGTGTCTATAGAATTTCCAAAATAGGGAATATTAAATTTTTTAGATTTAATTTTAGAACTTTTTTCACTTTTACTAACAATTCCTACTATTTTTACATTTTTAAAAGATTTTAAAACTTTAATATACTGCTCTGAAATTCTTCCAGCACCTATAATTGAAACTTTAATCATATTTTTTAATTCTATATTGGACTAAATATTAATAATATTAATAGAAGTATTAATATAAAATAAGAGAATAATTTAAAGAAATAAAATGGATCTAGTTATTTTAGCAGGTGGAAAAGGTAGTCGAATTAAGCATATGAATCCTTATTTACCAAAACCAATGATTAAATTTAATAAAGTAAGTTTTCTACAGTTATTAATAAACCACTATAGCAAATTTGATATAGACAATATTTATATTTTAGCTGGATATAAAGGTGAAATGATAAAAAAAAAATTTCATAATAAAATTCAAAATTTTGTAAATATTAAATGTCTCATAGAGAGAAAGCCTATGGATACAGCTGGAGCATTAAACCTGGTAAAAAAAAAAATTAAAAATGATTTTATTTTAATAAATGGGGATACTTATCTTGATATTAATAACATTAATAATCTTAAAAAAGAAGCTAACAAGAGAAATAAAGTGGGTTGTTTGGCTTTAATAAAATCAAATAAAAAAGATATTAAGTTCAATAATTTATTTATTGATAGAACTTTCAATGTAATAAAAAAAAATAAATCAAAATATATAAATGCTGGAATCTATTATTTTAAAAAAAAAATTTTTCAGTTTATAGAAAATAAAAAACTCTCAATCGAAGATACGGTTCTACCAAATCTTATTAAAAACAAGATGATGACAGGTATAATGTTAAATAGTTTTTTTCTAGATATTGGTACACCGCTAGACTTAAAAAAAGCGAAGACTGAATTAATTCAACACCTGAAGAGACCATGTGTGTTTCTTGATAGAGATGGAGTTATAAACTATGACAGTGGGTATACTCATAAATTTAAAGATTTTAAATTTAGAAAGAATGTAATTAATTTTCTTAAAAAAGTTTTAAAACAAAAGAGATATATATTTATTATTACAAATCAAGGTGGTATTGCTAAAAAAAAATATAGCTTGAAGGATTTTGAAAAATTACATAAAAAAATTAAAAAATACTTGTCTTTAAAAAATATATTTATTAATGATATTGAATTTTGTCCTCATCATCCCAAAGGCAAAATTAAGAAATATTCAATTAGGTGCAAATGCAGAAAACCTTCAAATATGATGTTAGAAAATATTACAAAAAGATGGCTAATAGATAAAGAAAAAAGTTTTTTTATTGGTGACCAACTAAAAGATGAGTTGGCTGCTAAAAAATCTAACTTAAAATTTTATTATGTTAAAGAAGATATTTTAAAGCAGATATAGAATAGAAATATTCTTGTTATTCATAAATTTTACCATCTTTTAATTTTAAAATTTTATCACAGTTTTCTAGTATTGATAATTTGTGTGCAATAACTACTATTGTTTTAGTATTTTTAACTAAAGAGATATTATTAATTATTTCTGACTCATTTTTTTCGTCTAAAGAAGATGTTGCTTCATCGAAAATCAAAATTTCTGGATTTTTATATAGGGCTCTAGCAATTGAAATTCTTTGTTTTTGACCTCCAGAAATTCTTACTCCTTTTTCACCAATGATTGTGTTTACTCCATTCTTTTGAGTATTCAAAAATTCTTTTAAATTTGTCTGATTAATAGAGTTTTCAATTAGTTTATTATCTATCTCTTCATCCTCAACTCCAAAAGCGATATTTTTTTTTATTGTATCATCCATAAAAGTCGGACTTTGTGGAACATATCCAATAATATCTTGAAAACTTTTAATATTCCTTTCATTAATTAGAATACCATCTGAAATTATTTTTCCTGATGTGGGCTTAAGTAAACCTAATAAGATATCAATTAAAGTAGTTTTTCCGGAGCCACTTGGGCCAACTATCCCAATCATTTCACCTTTTCTTATTTCTAGATTAATATCATTTAAAATTAATTTCACAGTTTGTGGATATACAAATGAAATTCCTTCAAACTTAATTTCTTTATTTAGCTTTAATTTTATATCACCTTTATTTAATAAACTTATTTCATTAATTTCTTTATTATGCTCCAGTAAGTCATTTGATAGGCTCATGACAACTTTTTTTCTTAGCTGTATTGTTTGATAAGATGATGTAATTCTAACAATTGAGGGTAGCAGTCTATAAGTTGCAATTAAAAATAATGAGGTAGTTAATATAATAAGATTTGGATCATTTTTTCCTAATAAAAATATAATTAATCCACAAAATGACATAACCATTACCAGTTCATACACAGTCCTTGGTATCTGTGAAAAAAATTCATACAAAATTTTAAATTTTGTCGCATTTTTAAAATTTTTAAAGTAGCTATTAATAAAAAAGTTTTCTTTATTTAGTAACTTAATGTCTTTAATATTACTCAATCCTTCTAATAAATGTTTATTACTTTGACCACTGTACCGATACCTTTCAGATCCAAAATGAGCCATATATTTTTTTTGAATTCCATTAAGAAATATTAACAAAAATATTGATATCCCAATAATAACTAGTGTTCCTTTAGGTTCGTATAAGACTAAAATAGTTGAAATTAGTACTAGTATTATTGTTTCTGAAATAACAGTTAAGACACATTTTATGTTACCGGGGATATGTTGCACCTCATTTAAAACATTATTATTTAGAAATCCTGTATTACTGTCTAAATGATAGTTGTATGGTCTGTAAATATATTTTTCTAATAATTTAGTGGACAGTCTTAATTCGATGTCACCAATAAACTTAACTTGCCAATACAAGTAGTATGTGATGAAAATATTTTTAACCACAAATATTAACAAAAGACCTACTATAGCAAAAAGTGCTGATTTTGTGTAAGTATAATTATTTAAAAAGTCAATTTTTCCAAAATACGGTAGTTTAATATCCTGATTTAGCAAGATTTGAGTTAAAGGAATAACTATTAAAACAATTGAAGTTTCAATTATTGTATTAAAAAAAGTTAATAATAAAAAAAATGATGACTTTTTTTTTTCTTTATTACTAAGTATTTTCCAAAGTTGATTGAACATTTTTAATATTTCCCTCTACTATTTTTTACCTCATTAATTATATCACCAGATTCAATTACTAAATTTTCTATCTTTCTAACACTATCCGAGTTTGATTTATTTTTGATTTTGAACATGACTTTTAAATATAAATAAACAAATCTTCTTAAAAAATATTTTATAATATTATCTTTATTCATTTCAGGATTAGTATTTAATTTATTTTTTATCATTCTGTGTTTTTTTACCTCAAAATAATTAAAATAATTTTTCTTTAGTTCATCAGAATCTAAATTGGGATATTGCTTAATTATATTTTTTACTATTCCTTCTGAACATCTCATGTTTGCTTCTTTACTTAATAATAACTCTAATTTTTCCTTACTGTGCCAATTATATGAATTTGGCTCTCTAGACATATAAAGAATTGGTAAAGTTTTCATTTTTCCCATTATTAAACTAACTATGGTTGGAAAATATTCATTAAGAAACCAATCATTTGCATAAATAGATGTCTGTTCCCAAATAGTTTGTAAATTTATTGTCTCAAAGACTGCATAGAAAGTATATTGACTGTTTAGTTTGCCACTTAAGTATGTATCAATTCTGTCAATAGGACTATTCTCTTCACAACTTTCTTCAAGTTTGGAAAGGTTACGAAATGTAATCCCAAATTTTTTTACATACTTGGAAAAAATATGTGTGTAATATCTGCCATGACAGCTTGAATACTCACTGTTGTTCTTTAAAAAGTGTACACACTTAATAATGGATGATGGAAGAATAAAGTCATCTTCAGCACATAGAACACAGTATTTGGTTGAAGCATATTTTATTGCTTTAGAAATTTTTTGGGCAACTTTTATTTCATGGGGAAAGCTTTTGAATAATACATTATTTTTATTGATTAAATTTTTTAGTTCATCATTTATGTCAAGATTATTTGAGGAGTCAGCAATAATTATCTCAAAGGTTAAATCATGTGATAATAAAAATTTTAAATTTCTTAATAAACATTTTGGCCTATTAAATGAAGTTATTATAATGGTAAAATCACTCATTTTTAAATTAATATCTCTTTCAACTGTTTAAGATCTTTAAAGCCAACTATAATACCATTTGATTTTTTTTCAGACCAATTCAGAGCTTTTATTGTATTTATTTTATTTTTTATAGCAAAATCAATAATTTGTTTTGAAATTACTTTTTCTTTAATAAGTCTAAGATCTCTTTTATTAAGTGAATTAATAGATTTATATTTACCAGACAATAAGCCTTTTGCGAGTGGCATGCGTCCCCATACCTTTAGTCTATTTTTTTTACAATATGGGATAACTTTTTTCATAGATTCTTGACTAAACAAATTAAGTGTGGTCGAAACAATACTAATTCCATAATTCTTTGAATGTTTAATTTGTGATAAGGAGCTTTCTTTTACAAGACTATGCTTAAGAGCAAGTCCAAGGTTAAGTATTAATTTTTTTTTTTTAAGATCATTAAGATAATACCAAATTTTATCATCAAAAAAATCTTCATCACTTCCTGAATGAAAAAAGTAATTATCTATAAAAGTTGTCTGTAAATTATTTAAGCTATTTTCAAAATTTTTTTTAATAGTATCTAGTCTTTTCGTTTTGTTTAGAATCATTCTTTGATTTGTAAACTTAGTAGATAGCTTAAATTTTTTTCTGTCTGTTTTTAAAGCTTTTCCTAATAGTTTTTCTACTAAGAAATCTTTTCCATATGATGGTGCTGTATCAATTTGATTCACACCTAATTTTAAAGCTCCATTTAATAATAAAAAAACTTCTTTTACAGTATAGTTTTTATTTCTACTTCCAGAAAATAATTCAGTTCCAATAATAATTTTTTTTGGGTTCAAGTTATATTTTTATTTTTTTAATTTTATTAATCTGATCTAGCTTCTGAAGTCTATAAAAGTTAACACTTGAAAATTTTTTATTATTTAATTTATACTTGATTAGCTCTTTTATAAGTATCTTAATTCCTTTATCTAAATTAATGAATTTAAAATCTTTAAAAAGACTATTTATTCTTTTAAATGAAACTTTATAGCTTCTTTTATCAACCCCATCTTGAATTTTCTTATCAGATATCAGGTTATCTTTACTTTTTTTTGCCTCTCTATGTAGAAATATTATTTTCGAAGAAGGTTTAATTTTTTTAATAATTTTAGCAACGTCAATTATTCTATAATTATTATCATTACTACCAATATTGAATATATTTTTTTGATTTGTCTTAATTGTATAATCAAAAAATTTTACTATAACTTTAATTACGTCTAATATGTTGACATGTGGTCTCCACGCTAAACCATTAGAATTAAGCTTTATTTGATTTGATGAAACAATCATCCCACAAAGCATATTAATCACAACATCGAACCTAATTCTGGGAGATATTCCATATACTGTGGCAAGTCTAAGAATGATTGGCTTAAAGTCTTTATTTGTGATTTTGTGTAATTTTTTTTCTATCTCAATTTTATTTTTTGAATATTCTGTCAATGGAGACACTTTGCTTTCTTCTGAAAAGATAACTTCGCCATAACCATAAACTGAACAACTAGAAGGAAAAATAAATTTTTTTTTTAGTTTTTTACAAATTTTTGCAATTTTAATAGTGTAATCTGTTGTGGGTTGATAGAATTTCTTTGGGTCTAAATTTCCATATGGATCATTAGAAAATGCAGCAAATTGAATAACTACATCAAAATCTTTTATATCTTTTTCGTTGACTTTACTTGCTGATTTTTTTTTTATTTTAATTTTTTTTTCCTTGTAAATATTGCAATCACTAAAAAAACCAGTGTCTATTCCTTCGCATTGATAATCTTTATTAATTAGATAGTCAGATAAAGCGCTACCCAGGTAACCCATGCATCCAATTATTAAAACTTTTTTGTTAATTTTTTTTTTCATCATTGTAAGTTATAGCAGTTCCCTTATAATCAAATTTAAATTCTAATTTTCTCAATTTTTTTAAACTTTTTTCAAGTCTTTTTCTATAAATAGATTTTATATAAAATAAAAAGAAACCACCATTTCCTGCACCTAAAATTTTGCCTCCTAAAGCTCCATTTTTTAATGCTTTTAAATAATAATTATCAATTTTTGTATTAGATATTTTATTATTGATTTTTCTTTTTACTAGCCAACTTTCATGAAGTGTGGAGCCAAGTAAATCAATATCTTTATTTTTTCCAGTAATAATTTTATCTACTGGAATTACAAGCTTAATTAATTTAATCAAATTTTCTTTTTGAGTCTTGGTTAGTTCCATTTGTGATTTTAGAATTTTTGATGCATTTCTTTTTATTGAAGTATAGTAAAGCTGAAGATTATTTTGCAGTTTTTCTAAAATAATCTTATTAGATTTCAATTTTTTTACTTTTACAGTTTCATTTTTATAAAACGTTATTTGGTTAATCCCACCATATGTACAAGCAAAATGATCTTGTTTGCCTATATTTCGTTTTAAAATATCTACTTCAATTTTGGCTGCTATTGTTGCTATTAGATGTTTTGATATTTTTTTTTTTTGCAATACTAGTAAAGCATGAACCAAACCTACAGCAAACGCACTTGAGGATGCGAGACCTGTATTTGCTGGAATATCTGAAAATGTTGTAATTTCTAATGGATAATTTATTTTGAAGTACCTTAATGCCTCTCTTACGATCGGATGTTTAATACTATCTATTGAATTTTTAAATTCAGTTTCACTCCAATTAACTCGATATTTGAACTCAACTATACCTAATTGTTTTTTAACAACCACATAAATATATTTATCAATTGTCGTACTAATTACTTTGCCATTATAAAATTTATAAAATGATTTCATATCTGATCCACCTCCAACAAAACTAATTCTAAATGGTGTTTTTGTAATAATCATATGTTCGAGTTATATTCTATGGTTTTTTTTAAACCTTCAAAAATACTTAAGTTTTTTGTTTTTTTAAATTTATTTTTATAATTTTGCAAGCTAGCTTTTTCATTTTTAATCAAGAATTTTTTTGTTAATAACTTTTTATTTTTTTTAAAATAAAAGTTTTTTTTAAGTATTATTTTCTCAACAAAACTACATATTTTCCACACAGAGACTAGATTACCACTTCCAATATCATAAGAATCATAGTTTAATTTTTTATTCATTAGTTTAATTATTACTTCGATTACATCGTCGATATAAATATAATCATTAAAAACAAAGGGGTTATTAATTTTTGGTTTTTTATTATTTCTTAAAGAGTTATAAAGATAGGTAATCAGAGATTTTTGCCTTTGTCCTGGTCCAAAAACATAAAATATTCTTAACCAACCAAAGTCTATTTTTTTCTCTTTACATTTGCAAGTTAACCATTCTCTTAAGCTTTTTTTTGCCCAAACAAAATAATAGTTATTTTTATTAACATTTTTTTCATAACTGCTACCTGATACAATTATTTTTTTACAAGAATCAATATTAAGAATAGAATTAAGAAAATTTATAGATTGTGTTAAATTTTCGAAGGATTTTTCAAATGTAAAGTCTGGTATATCTTTCCACGCAAGGTGAATAACTATATTTGGTTTAAAATTTCTTATTACAGATATTTTCTTAAAATTTTTGATATCATGTTTAAAAAATTTAATATTTTTAGATTTAGATAATTTAGGTTTATTTTTATTATAAATAGCTAGTACTTCACAATTTGTATTTTTAAAATATCTGATTAAATTTAAACCAATAAAACCACTAGCTCCTGTTATTAGAATTCTCATTGTTTATTTTAAATCTTTTAGACTGAAAGCTTTATAAGATTTATCTTTTTTAGAAATCTTTTCCACTTTAATAGGCCACTTAATATTAAAATAGTTATCATTAAACAAAAAACCTTTATAATTTTTTTTATTTTCTTTTTCAAAAAAACTATCCATATAATAATGTATTATAGTATTATTTGATGTAGTTAAAAATGCATTTGCGCAGCCTGCTGGGACAAATAAGAGTTTGCTCGTCTCTACTTTTAACTTGTATGTAAATTTCTTTAAAAATGTTTTTGATTCCTTTCTTAAGTCAATTATGACGTTGTAAATTGACCCCGACATAATACCTATAATTTTATTTTCTGTATAGGGTTTAGATTGATAATGAAAACCCCTTATTGTTCCTTTCTTTAAATTTATTGAAATATTGCATTGTTTCAATTTAAAATTAATTTTTTTTTTTTTTAAAATATTTTCACAATATGACCGATGAAAAGAACCACGGGTATCATAATTTTTTTTTGGAATAATTATAAAACAATCATTAATATTTGTTTTTTTTATTTCCATTTTTTTTTAATTGGTAAAATAATTTTATTTTTAAAATTAATATTTTTCATTATTTTTACAATTTCATCTTTAAAGTTCCATGCTAAAAGAACCATGTTTTTATTTACTAAATTTTTAGAAACATCTTTAATTGATTGTATAGGTATATTTGTTCCAGGAGTGTACAAATTTTGCTTTAATGGATTTTGATCAATAATAAAATCTATATGTTTGTTTGATAATTTACAGTAATTTAATAGTGTGGAACTTCTTGCTGAAGCCCCATATCCAAATAATTTCCCATTAGCCTTGTAAGATGTTAAAATATCTAATTTAAATTTCTGTGCATGAATTTTTGATTTTTTTGCAAATATTTTCCATTTTGTTATTTTATTTAAATTATTTTTTTCCTCATCTTGTTCCATTTTTTTTAATAATATTTTTTTCTTTAGTTTTTTTTTTGAAAAAATTAGAACTAGAGAGCCTCCACTAATTGGGCTAGAAAATACATCAAAAGGATAAAGATTATATTTAGAAAATAAATTTGATATTGTTTTTATAGTAAAATAAAATAAGTGTTCGTGGTAAATTGAGTCATATTGAAGTTCATTTAATATGTCTTTTGAATAGTGAAATTCTATTGCTACAATAGATTCATCATTTGCTAAATTTGAAATTCCCTTGACTACAGAATGAATATTTTTAACATGGGGAATAACGTTTCTTGCAAAAATTAAATCAACATTTTTATATTTGTTTTTGATTTTGATGGATGTTTTTTCTGAAAAAAATTCAGGAATAGTTTTAATTCCATCTAGATTTGCTATTTTACAAATATTTTTTGCTGGGTCTACCCCTAATACTTTGTGTTTTCTCTTTAGGAATGGTTTTAAGAAAGTTCCATCATTACTTGCAACTTCTATAACTGTTGAGTTCTTTTTGATATATCTTGATGTTAGTTTATAAAATTTTTGAGAATGTTTTTTTGCAGTAGATGATGTTGCTGTCACCCAAAAATATTTACTAAATAAAAACTTTGGACTTAAAGAAACTGATAGTTGTGATGTTTCACATTTGTTACAAAAAATAACTTTTAATGGAAATTTCTTTATTTTTTCATTTTTTTTATGAAGGCTATTAGCTGGAGGTTGGTTACCTAAATCTAAAATATTTTTTAAATCTGAGGATTTACAAATCCTGCAGTTTTTTATTTCACTTAACATTATTTATATATCTTAAGTTATTATCTAATTGAGATTTTAATTTCTCTTTTATATTTGCTATTCTATTGGTTTTGGTGCCTCTAAAGTCTTTTTCTGTAAAATTAATCTCATTGAAAAAATTAATTAGCTCCAATCCACCTTTTTCTAGAGTCCACGAAGGCTTATAATATTCATTTAACTCATTTAATATTCTTTTAAAACTTACTTTATATGATCTTGGATCAACTAAGTGCTCTCCTGTAAATATTATTTCACATTTAGGCATTATTTTTTTTACTGCATCTGCTAAGTCTTTAACAGTATAGTTTCCATCTTTTATACCTACGTTGTATGACTTTCCAGAAATAACTTTGCTTGGTGCATTAATTCCAGCGATCAATGCTGAAACAACATCACGAACATGTATGACTGGTCTCCATGGTGTTCCATCACTCTTGATTTCAATTTTATTTGTTGTGTATGCGCAGGCTACTAGATTATTAAATACTATATCACTCCTTAATCTAGGACTAACACCAAATACAGTAGATGGTCTGAATGAAACAACTGTAAAGTTTTCATCATTTAAGGTATTTAAAAAAATTTCTGCATCCCATTTGGTTTTTGCATATTCTGTTACTGGATTTTTTTCACTATTAATTTCGTCAACTTCAATGCTTGTGTCTGATATTCCGTACATACTTTGTGAAGAGACGTACACAAAACGTTTAACACCATTTTCTTTTGATAAAATTGCAAGTTTTTTTGTAGATAAAAAATTTATTTCATTAGTAAGGCTTGGATTTAATTCACCTAATGGATCATTAGATAGAGCTGCCAAATGAATTACGAAATCTATTTCTTTAAGATCATCAATTGATATATCTCGTATGTCTTTATAAATTTGTTTATTTGGAGGGCTTACATCAACCAAATTACAATCTTTAAAGAAGCCCGAGTCATATCCTACCACATCAAAACTATCTTTCAAAACATCTGTAAGAACTGTTCCGATATACCCTAAGTTTCCAGTAACAAGAATTTTATTTGTTTTCAATTTTCTAAATTTTTATTTTGAGTCTAAGAAATCTACAAGTGACAGTAACCAAATATGATGGGTCATTTCTACTATGTTGTAAACTTTTGCATCAGTCCATAAATTAATATGACCAATTTTTCTTAGTGGGTTATTTGGTTTAAAACCCGACAAAGTGACTAGTTTCAAACCCATTTTTCTAGACATTTTTGCACCATTTGTTAGATTTTTAGATTGTCCACTACTGCTAACAAGTATTACTAAATCTCCTTTTAATGCATAGGCTTTAAGTGCTTCTGAAACCCAGTTTTCGTATCCATAATCATTACCAAAGCAAGTTAATAAATTAGGCTCATTAAAGTTAACTGCTCTAATTTTTAAAAACTTTGTTATATCAACCGCAACATGACTTGCCATAGAAGCACTCCCCCCATTGCCTACTAAAATTATTTTATTTTTTTTACTGACTTTTTTCATCAAATTACTGATTTTTAGTAATTTTAAATTATCAATTGCAGAGACTCTATTGCTAATATCCTTAAAATAATTATCGAAAAAATTATCTTTTTTATTCATTGAAATGATCCTTGTTACTTTTTAAAATATTTTTTACGCATTCAATATCATAAATATTATCTATTGGGTACCATTTATTGATATTAATAGCTTTAATTTTTTTTTTTAGTTTTATTGCTCTTGGTAGAACATCCTTTTCAAACGATTCTTTTTTAGATTTAATAAAATTAAAGATACTAGTATCAAGAATGTAAAATCCAGCGTTAATGTTAAAAAAAAAATTTTTTTCATATATTTTTTTTAAATCATAGTTTTTTTTAATATCTAAAACACCGTATGGAGTGGTATTTAAATAACTACTAATAATATAATTATCATTTCTTTTATATTTCAAAGCTTTTTTTGCCTTAAAATTTGCTAAGGAGTCACCATATGTAAGATAAAAATTTTCTCCTTGTGATAAATATTTTTTTATAAAAAGCAATCTACCAGCTGTAGTTGTACCAAGACCTGTGTTTATTACATTTATATTAAAATTTTTAATCTTTTTTTTGAATTTAATTAATTCATTTACCTTATAACCACCTAATAAATAAAAATCTTTATAACCAAATCTATTATAAATCTTAAAAATGTGTTCAAGAATAGATTTTCCATTAATTTTTATTAGTGGCTTTAATGGACCAGGTTTTCCTTTATTCATTCGTGTTCCATAACCACCACAAAAAATAAAAGTTTTCATTATACTGAGTTTAAAATTTTACAAATTTCTAAAATTTTTTGTTTTTTTAAGGTGGGGTAATTACCAATATAATATCCATAATTATGTACAATTTTAGTATTTTTTAAACTACCCACAATTTTAAATTTATTCTTAAAGTAATTTAGATAAGGTTGCTTAGTTTGATCCCCACCCCCTGCCAAGCCTCTTCTAAATTCTATATTTTTTTTATTTAAAGTATCTTCAAATTTTTTTCGGAATTTAAAATTTCTAAATTTCTCTTGTAATATTATTATAAATGCATAATTACATGATCCTTCTGAATTAAAATTTTTAATGTATTTATCATCATCTAGACTTTTTAAAAAAAGAGAGAAGTTTTTAACTCTATTTTTATTATTTTGATCTAAACGCTTAATTTGACTCAATCCATAAACGGCATTTATTTCTGTACTTCTTAAATTATAACCAGGATATAAAAATAAAAACTCTTTGTTCAGGTGATCAAATTTCTTAATAATTTGTTTTTTCATCTTTCTGTCTTGACTTTCCCTCAGCAAACCATGTCCTCTAATAATTCTTAATGTTTCATAAATTTTCTTATCATTTGTACAAATCATACCACCTTCAATAGTTGACATATGATGTGCATAATAAAATGAAAAATTTGAAATTGATCCATAAGAGCCTAATTTCTTTTTTTTAAAAGTTGCTCCATGTGACTCGCAGACATCTTCAATTAATAAAATCTTATTTTTTTTTGCTAATTTTATTATCCCATCAGTCAAACCATTCAAGCCCAATAAATGTGTTATAAAGATAGCTCTTGTTTTTTTATTAATAGCTTGCCTGATAAAATGTTCATTTGCTGCCAAATTTTCTAAATTAATATCCACAAATACTGGCTTAAAATTATTATATAAAACTGATGTGATATCGGAGACCCATGTCACTGTTGGAACAATTATTTCACCATCTTTATATATTGTTCTTAAATATGAAATTGAGGCTAAGTTTGCAGCTGAACCAGAATTAACAAAAACACTGTACTTTACACCTAGCCATTTAGACCATTTTTTTTCAAAGACTTTTACCATTTCTCCATTTGTAAGTCTTGGATTTTTTTTTAAAAAGCTAATAACACTTTTGTTGTCCTCGGGTATTATGTTATTATTCATCAATGCATGTTTCATTTTTAATTTCCTATTAAATATTTTTTGATTCTATTATTCTTATTAAGTTATTGAGTTCAACTGTTTTTTTAAAATTTTTAACTTTATATGAATCATATAAAGAAAATTTAATCTTTTTAATAAATTCCATTGGTAAATATTTTTTAACAAAATTTATTATAGATTTTTTATTATTATTACTTGATATATTGCTAACAACCTTATCAAGATATTTTTTTAACATTTTTTCTACATAATTATTTTTTTTAAAATTAAGAGTGAATTTTGTATATTTTTCTAAAAAATTAGATGCTTTTTTAAATTCATTTTCTTTTAGCCATTCTCTACGATTAATTTTATGATATATATTCTCAGTATGAAATTGCCTCACTAGATATTCAGATTCTAATTTAATTATTTTTCCTTTTCCTAAGTAACATACTGCCTGAAGGTTTTCACCAAAAATGAATGTTTGATAACGTCTATCTAGATCCATCATTGCCCTATAAGATTCAATGAAAACCTTTGACGAAATAACTGCAAAACACAGTGCCTTAGGATTAGAAAAATAATTCTCAATTCTTTTCAGTGTATCTTCATTATCATAGCTTTTTAAATCGTAATGTGATAATGACTTAATTGCTCCAAATGGTTGATTTGTAATAGTGCCTAACATATAGGCGTTTCCTAATGCAGCAACGTAGGAATTATTTTTATTCAGAAAATTTATTGCTTTGCTTAATCCATCTATAAGTAGGAGGTCATCATCTGGCAAGAAAACTGAGTATTTTGTTTGTATTTTATCTAAAATTGCATTGATTGCTGACTCACAATTTAAATCTGGAAAATTGAAAGTGTCAATGTTTAAATTTTTATAACT
>MDSY01091296.1_pt1 | contig 15365 bp, 19 predicted proteins | sample 811131 | NCBI WGS metagenome assembly MDSY01 (sample SAMN05326643, study PRJNA326480) | marine metagenome | isolation source: seawater | place: Atlantic Ocean: South West | collected 2010 | reverse complement strand
TTGATTATTTTCTACATACTTACTTATCACATTTGCGGTAGCTTGCGGCATTTCTTCTTTTCTGTGATCCCTTAATATTCGTTTATATATAGCGTCTAACGACTCTGCGGGAGTCATACGACCAGACATTACTGAATCCACCGTTAAGTCGCCAAACGCTTCTTCCGGAGTGTTTTCTACTTTTCGCTGTTGCTCGCTTTGCCATTCTCTAGTGCGAGGACTTCCTGGGTCCCAAGTAGTATCTTTAGCAGTAGCCGTCATGTCCGGTGTTTGAGCAGCACGGGGTACGTCATGTGTATCAGAAGCTATATCTTCTCTAAACGTTGGGTCTTCATTTGCACGTTGCACTATTTCGTTAGGTGTTAGTCCTGTTTCTTCATATACTTTTTGAACCTTCTTTTTAGCTGCCTGATATACTCCAGAAGTAGATTTTGATATCGGGGCTATAGCGGATTTTAAGCCAAAAATGGCTACGTTTGCGGCGACAAAATCATGAGCAGTAGGCACACGACCCTCTAAAGCAGCGCCTACAGCGGTAAAAGTGGCTACTTCTGCTTCGGTAACTGCAACAGAAGCAAGCACTTTATTAGATATCTTTTTACCTATAATAGGCTTAGCAATTTGACCAACGCCACCCGTAGCAGCTCCAGTTACGTAGGACCTAAACCCATCTACCGATACTTTTGTAAGCAAATCCCAAAATCGCTCTGGAGAATCTACATCTCCGTTTTCATAGGCGTCTAGCAAAGCAGTTCTTAAAATAGTAGGAAAAGCAAAAGCTCCCGCAAAACCGCCTACCGGACCGCCGCTAGCGCTTCCACCTAAAAAACCTGCAACACCAGCAGGAATATCACTAGTAATAGTACCCAACATTTCTGCACCAGCTTGTAGAGGCCCTATAGATAAAACGTCAGGGTCTTTAGTCATCGCTGCTACTTTTTTGGCTTTTTTAGAAGGCTCGCTTATAGCAAGATTTGTTGTGCCATACTCTAATCCAGCACTAAAGAAATCGTCTAAAGTGAATACCTCTTTAGTAAAAAGCTCTCCCTCCTTACCAAATACCTCTTTAGCTTTATTCACAAACCAATCTTGTATAGGGCCAGATTCAAAAGTAGATATGCCTAGTCGTTCATTAAATTCAGAATCTCCCATACCAGCTTGATTAGCAGCACGTCGAGCAGCAATAATACCTTTTTTTATTTTATCTTCTGATATGTTTTGCGATCTTAAAGTGTCAAGTATGCTAGGCATTGATTATTGCTCACCACGAAGAAGATTTAGTATTGCATCAGTGATGGATTGAGTTTCGGGGTCTACATTAGGCGCTGGGTCTACACTAGGCGCTGGGTCTACACTAGGTTCTTGTCCGAGATTTTCCATATTTGTGTCCTCTAAAATTTGTAGAGGCGTTCGTCGAATACGTTGTAAAATAGCATGAACTTTCTTATAATCATCATGATTAGGATTAAACAAATTATAAACAGGCTCTCCAGCCTCTTCTTGTTGATCAACTAATGCATCAAGTTCTATCATAGCCTTATTATATAAAGCATCACCTTTTGGATCTTTTATGCCCATTAAAGGATTTGATCTAGTAAGGGCATTTTTAAACAGAGTCTCAGTGCGCTTTCTAGCTTGATCAGTAGGCTTAGACACTTTCTTAAGCAACAAATTCATTTGTTGGTCATTAATAAATCTGTCGCTACGATACTGCAGTACTACATCTTCATACCAATACTGATCTTCTGGGTCTAAAGAGTCAGCAGAATCCATTAAATCCGCAAAAACTGAAGCTCTGTCTTCTGCAGCCGGGGCGGGATCACCGGCAGCATCCTTTCTAATTATATCTCGAATCCACTCTCTACCAGTAGCATCTAGTGTAGAGTTTTTTATTATCTCATTGGTTAATTCTCCATTTTCATGAAGCTTCATAAGTCTGTTTTTTTCTGTTCTTTGAGCTTGCGCGCGCAATTTTTCCGCCATATTAAATTTTACACGGCGGTCAGCTTCATGAGACTTAATCGTTGTTTCTGCGTATTTAATAAGCTTTTGTTTATTTGCTTTGTCTAAATAAAATTGAGTTGGATTTTTAGGATCGTTAAGCATCTTTAGCGCATCTTTAGCGCCAGTTTCGCTCATATCAATTAAGCCCTGTATAGCATCGAATCCTAGTTCGTACGTATACTTTTGACTTAATTCAACTTTCTCATTATCAGGTATCTTAAGCGCTATTATTTGTCGATTGGATGCTTCAATTGCAGTATTTAGTTGTGAAAAATCTTGAAATACTGCAGCTCTACGATCATCGTGTGAAACTAGTAAAGTAGTTTCTAACCTTTTAAGTCTAGCAGCGTCATCAGATATAATGGCTTTAGCCCCAAGGGTAGACCTTAGAGAGTCTAAAGCTATGCCGGCACGTACTCTTGCATCTGCGTTAGGAGCCTGGGCTAAAAACACATCTGTGCTAGTAGCCATATAGATATCAAGGTCATTAGCTATATCTGCATTAGCTGTCTTTTTGCGTTCTACATAATTATTAGTCCACTCTTTACGGGCAGCAGCAGCAGTTTTTCCTACAAATATATCAGCGTTTTCTTTCGCCTTTTTATCCATGTAGTCTATGGCAAAGTCGCTAATTTCTTCGCCTACCTTAACCATAGACCTGCCCCCCATTGCACCAAAGGTATCTGGAGTAGCACGAGGAGTAGGGACAGACCCTGGGCCTGGAATTGTTACTGTACCACCGGGGCGATATTCTGGAATAACAGGCATTTTAAATTCCTTATTATATCTTACTATATGCTAACCCGGCCTTGCCAGCGCCCGTTAGTAGCGTTGAACCAGCGCCAACCATACCTGCTTGAGCAGCTTGTTGACCTGTTAGTTGTGAAAGTTCTGCTTGTGACTCATACCCGGTTGCGCCTACTTCACCACCATATATAATAGCTTGAGCGTCAAGCTCGCCAGCTTCTGCCGTAGCCTCTAGCACCTCTAATGGCGTACCTTCTAACGCTACGCCACCTTTTGCAAATCCTGATCGTTGTCGCGCTAGGAGTGTTTCTACTTCTGACCGCTTTCGTCTAGCGTCAAAGTCCGCTTTTTGACGCGCTGCGATTGCCTGATTGCGTTGAATAGCAGCGTTATAAGCAGCAGACTTTTTAGCAGCTTGACCTTGCTGATACATACCATATGCCGATACAGCAGACCCACTAACTGCTGAAACTAATGCTGCTGTTGCCAGTGCCTCTGGGCCTAAACACATATTACCACCTACTCGTTTGTCTTAACATGCATAACTATGGCTAATATAGTCATTGGTAAAGGTTGATCTTGTGTAATTTTTACTCTACCTTCAGTCTCATACCCTTTTGGAAAAGCTACTTTTTTCTCACCTGTAAACAAAGCGGGAGGTCTGTCCATTAAATCGGAGCTATCCCTAAAAGGTACTATGTCTAAATCCCCACTTTCAGAACCAACTTTAACACCTAGAGAACGAAAAAATCTGACAAATACCTCATGTATTCTTTTTGTTCGACTTTGTGCGGTTCCATCATTAGCTGCAGCTTCTAAATTCATGGTTACAAGAGTACTAGTATAAGGTAGCCCCATATGCACTATGCTTGCTCTGGTAGATAACGTGATCGATCCAGACGATACCGTTTGGTTTGCTTGCACTGCCCCATTGCCAAGCACAGAGAGAGACTGCCCTTCTAAGTGATCTAACCCACTAATAGTACTAACAGCTTCTCGCGCTTTACCGCCAGATACATACGTTGTAAACGCACTACCATCAGTATTTAAATGTATATCACCACCACTTGTAAAAGTACCATATCCGGAGGAGTCAACACCAATAGAAAAAGTGTCGTCAGATATTTTTGTAACCGTATATCCATTGCCATTAAGTTGAGTCATACCGCCTACATTTAGAAACCCTATCTCATCGCCGGTTGATAGTCCATGAGAAGCAGAGGTTATTACGCATGGATTTGCTTTGGTAGCGGCAGTTACTGTTGTTTTAGACTGAGCCATTATTTCAAAAGTATTTGTAGTTGACTCTATTACTACAAAACGTTTGTTATTTAATTCAGTCATCCCCTCTATATTACGTATGTCTACTAAATCCCCGTCAGAAAACCCATGCGAGGATGATGTTATCACAACAGGTTTCGCTTTAGTAGCAGCAGTAATAGTCTTAGGAGAATCTAGGGTAAGCCCACTGTCTACAAAAAACGCATCTTCTTGAGAATCTTCTACTTCTAGCCCTGGTTGCAATATTTCAATGTACCTATAGGTATTACCGTTTACAAGACGTTTAACCGACAACCATAATTGATCCCTACCAGCACCATCCGTAGCGGTTGTAGGAATAACAGCGATAGACTCAACTTGAGCTTTTGTACCGGCTGCATCTGACACACCGCCTATAGTATGAGAATGCCAAGCTACTACCTCTTGATCTCTTTGATACGTTAACCCTAATAATGTACCATCTGTTAGACAAGCCCATAAAATAGAATCTGGTTCCTGTTGATACGCGATTTGGACCATACCTGTCGATGTAATGTGCTCTGCAAGCAAAGTTAAATCTGGGGCAACGTATGTATCAGATTCAAAACGATACACAAACTCCCTTATTTTACGTTTAGCACGTTGAACAAATAGCACAACATTAGACACGCGCAAAGCTGAAATAGCCGCAGACCCATATGTAGTTTGTCGTATAACCCTAATATTAGTTGGAGTTAAAGCTTCATCTTGACTGGAAGCAGACACTACAAATTCGCCGCCTACAGTGCCAACAACCAACACCAAACCGGGGTTAAGCCAACGAATAACATTTACTTGGTCTGTTGCAATTGTATACACCATAGGGTCATCGGCGGCGGTCCCAGGAGTGTGATTTGTATAATCTCCACTTGCACTAAACACCATTAATTGTGGAAAATCATTTGACCCACCAAATACTAGTCGTTGTTCATAAAAAGCAACTGTGCTTGGTTGGTTATTAGTATAATAATATCCTAATCGCCAAGTTGTAACTCCTGACGTTCCTCCAGAATTTACCCCTGTAACTGTAGCAGTAACATGAGTAGTATCGGTAAAAGCTGTAACTTTTAAATAAGTAGTTGTTCCACTATGTGTATAACGTATTAACCTGCCAACATCTGCTGCTCTAAACCCCGCATCATCATTTATACCAGTAACTGCAGATGCTGTAACCGTAACTGAGCCAGAGGTGCCTGATAAAGCAAGAGTAGTATCCGTAGTATTCTCAGCTAGGTAAGGCCCATCAATAAACTCATACTCTGTAACAGTCCATGACGTATGGCCTGTTCGTGATACTTGCCTAGGAGAATAGTTTGGATGCACTACGTATAAAATGTCAGCAGATTGAGTAAAAGATAATTCAAATAAATCATCTTTGTCCCAAGGCGTAGTTACAGTATATACTCTTTCAGCCGTGCCACCTGAACTATATGCGGTAAAAGCAGAAGAATTTACATTGTTACCGTCTAAATCAGTTAACTGAAATGTATTTGTAGTTTTGCCGGCAACTATATAGTAAGAGCCGTTTACTTCTGTCATTCCTACAACAGCAGAAACATACACCCAATCCCCATTACTATACCCATGAGAATTACTGGTTACTACTGCTGGGTTAGCTTGGGTAATACCGGTAATAGTTTTAGCGGCTTCTAAAATAGCTCCATTATCTCTATAGAAACGAACGTACTCATCTCCAAATTCTAATACATAAGCTTGGGTAGTACTAAATTCAAAAGGTACCAACCTAACTTTATCAGCCGCCGTTTTTGTTTGAGTTATAAATTTGGTGCCACCTCTTCTTTGAGTACCTCCGTGAGGGAATACAAACATATTATTTAATGTTTTAGACCCATTTTGATATTTAGAAAGATCAATGCGAGCGTCTAAACGAGGCGAAAGCTCCCCGGCAGTGAAATTAGTTTGAATGTATTTTGTACGAGCCATTAATTTTCAAATGGATAAGGAGAATTGTAAGCAACTCTTGAGTCTAACCATGTAGAAGCTTCTAAAAACTCTGGGTTGCCTTCGGTAGCATCAGCTGTCCTTGCTTCTCGTAACTTACGCTGATACCTTTGCTCCATAAAGTCAGATAGATTAACGTTATCAGCTAACGGAATAGCTAACTCAGCAGCTATACGAGCAGCTAACGTTTCGATAAATAATTCATCAAATTGGCCAGGGTCTTCTATTTGAGCAATGTACCGTATCTTAACAGTATCTGCATCACATACTAAAAACTTGCCCTCAATTTTCCAACTAACGTCATTAAGTAGATTACAGTCTATGATTCGTAAAAAGTCGTCTGGCAAAGCATATTTTGCTGTAAATCTATACTCTGGAGCAATTGTACTCTGAGCTAGTGAAGCTCGTTTTACAGCAAAATTCCAAGTATGTGAACGTAGAACTACATTACGTAGACGAGCAAAGTGTAAATTAGATAAACGACCAGCCTTGCTGTCTTCAGTCAAGGCTGTAATAGGGTCTTCACCTAATTTTGTTAAAGCTAAATTGCATATTTCAACGTTTGAAGTAGCTAAAGCCATGTAGCACCCTCCTATAGATATGGGGGAAAGGCACTAACCCTCCCCCCATGCTCTATTAGTCGACCACGTAGGTAATCAAAAACGAAAGATCACCAGCAGTATCACCAGCAGCATCGGTTTCAATGCCAATAAGATAATGCCCACCTGGGTCGCTGCTGTCACCAGCATCTTGCCAGACTTTTTGGCCCATTAGGTTGATGTTTCGTGCTTCAAAAGCTACCTCGGTACCTACCGTTACCGCAGCACGAAGATCAGTTGTTGCACTAGCATAGCAATCAACATCTTTCGCCGTAACGTTGCCGTCGTCCGTGTAAAGACCAACATGCATAGTTACAGTTGAGCCAGAGTCAAGATCATCGTTGAAAATCTTGATCGACACAACAGCTGCGTTAGTTGGGATTGGAGCCAACATAACCGTATCACCTGCGGACAGGTCACCCGCCGCAAGAGCAATTGTGCCGCAAGCTACACGCATTGATCCGTGTAGCTCCTGTGCTGCAGCTGGTACGCCCGTAGCAGAAATAAAGTTCGAAACGAGGGTTGTGTTAACGTTCGCCATCAGTCATCCCTCCTTAGCTCGGGTCGCATTCAATATAGCCAACTTTTTTCTCTTCCATGCGAGTTGCCCCGATAGCCATAGAATAGAAAACCTGAGTGGCATAGTTTTTGTCGTCACGCTCGCTGATTCGCGCAACTGGTTCGGCCCCAATACCAAGTTTGATGCCTGATTTGGCATAAAACAGCACTTTGTGATCAGAGTTACTATCAACTCCGATACGCTCTGACCGAATAAAGTTAAATCCCATAAAGGTATTAACTTCTCCTTGAACAAGAGCTTTGACGGTATTAAAGTCGCTGCTCGTGATCTCAGTTTCTGCAAGCAAATTATTCATTTGCTTAGCATTTAGGACGACGTACCTGTCCATGTCATCAACTTCGTTAGCATCGAGCTTTTCTTTTGCGGCACGAAGTTTACCTACATTAAGACCAGTATCTGCGGCAGGGCTAATGCCAACTTGAACATCAACAACCATACCGGATGTGTCAAATGCAGTGCTAGTAGACCCATCTACTCCGGTAAAAGCTGTAGCGTCTGCTGCGGTGATGATAACGTCGTCCATTGCACGACCCATCGCGTTAGAAGCAGCTTCAGCATACGGAGAGGTAGGATCAATAAGCATACGCACTTGGTCTTCGCGATCAATAAGGTCGGCCCAATCATAATCGATTAGACTTACCCGACGTCTCGCATGAGGGGTGTCCATTCTAGGAGTGTCAGAATGGCGGCTAGCGCGAACTCTGGCAGAAGTACTACCAATTTGCTCAAAGAACGCATTTTTGCCTGTAACAGTCTCGACAGATACAGAGGAACGAAGACGCGAACCCTTTTGTTGGGCCAAGTGTTCAACGTTTCCACGGTACTGCTCGACAAAGGCTGTAGTAATCTCAAGGCTCATTTGTCATTTCCCGTTTTGAAAGTTTTCACTAGTCCATTGAGGGTATCGGAAGTCCGGCCTCTTTGGAGTGGGCTATACGGGCGAATATTTATTCGGTGTCCGTTTTACGCCACTTTCGCAAGGATTATAACCTATTAAGCAACCACGTGTCAATTATTCTGATGCCTCTTTTAATTGAATTAACTCGTGAACCTTAGCTACCAATTTAGGTCTTTCAAGAGAATCAGCGTCCCAATAAGCAGGATTTGCCATAACAGCGCTAATATCGTTGTCTATTTGAGCTACAGTAGGTTGTGTAGACTCGACTCCCATAATTTGGCCATCTTCCATCATACCTTCAGCAATCTTTGCAAAAGCTCGAATCATATGTGGATTGTTCCCTAATTGAGTCTTTTCAAGATAATCTACAAACTCAGGCGAAGCAAATTGACTTAACGCAGCCTGAGACTGCGTAATTTTTTCTTCATACGCAGGCCCCCACTCTTTTTTTAGTTCGTACTCGGCTTGTTGCTCAAGCTCAACAGCTTGTTCTTCAAGCTGTTTCGCATTATCAACGTTGCCTTCCATATACCATGTATATAGTCCGTCTGCTTGTTGACTAGTAAGACCAAGCTTATGGGCGCTTTCTTTAAAAGACTCAACCCTACCTTCAACGTAGCCCTGTAGCCCCTCAGGAACTTCAGCCGCATACGTAAATTTATACCCTTCGTGACTCTCTGGTCGTCCCATATCGTTATAAAAATCATTCCACTCATCATCACTTGAGGGTTTTACTAATTTGTCTTTTCCAAGCATTGATGAAGCGTTAATATACCCTTTTGCAAGATTTTCTACAGAAGTGTACTTTTTAAGAGATGCATGATCCCGCACTTCCTCTGATAAGGATTGCTTCCAATCATCGGGAGTTGTTTCAACAGGTGCACTTTCAACAACGGGTGCAGGTGCTTCTTCTACGGCTGTTTCTTCTACGGGTGCTTCTTCACTCATCTTTGTTCTCCTCTACATTACTGGCAAGTTGTAAAAAATCGTCTGGCCGATAATGTAAAACAGACATTATCTCAAGAACCGCATTTCTGCGCCCTTCATTAAAAGCAGATTGAATTGCATCTACAGAAAAGGTAGGTTCTAGTATGTGGTTTGCGCGTATTAAATAATTTAATACACGTTTACCCTCTTCGCTGCCGAAAGTTATTTTAAAATCACGTTTCCGCTGCTGTAGCTTGGTTAAGGACATCTACTGCTGGGGCCGCCTTATTAAGGACATTTGCACCTTGTTCAACCATAGCCATCTGTTGCGCCATTTGCGCTTGTTGTTGCTCAGCTGATCGACGGTCCGCCGTTTCCTGCCGTGACTCTAGAATTGACATTGGTATGCCAAATAAGTCTGAAAGCCACCGCATCGTGTCCTCACCTTTAAATACACGTCCGGACTCAGGTTGCATTTGAATTACTGTTGATCCGATCTCAAATACTCGCAAAAGACTGTTAGCCTCAACTTGTCTCTGTGCACGAGCTAAGGGAGATACGAATTCTATTGTGTAACTTTGATCTTGTAGCTCTTCTGGAATTGGTGGTAGCTTATTTTGTCTGCCTAATAGGCCAAATACTCTATTAATCAATGGTGAAAGCAACTCACTTTGAAGCCTTCCCATTACTGGCCCAAGTAACCGTAATTTTTCTTCCGTTCTTTGTAATACTTCTGTAGCCGTCATTTGAGGACCTTGTTGAAGTGACAATTGGTCTAGGAAAAACCCTTCACGAATTCGTAAACGCACATCTTGCATCATCTCAAGGCCGATAGGGATATTACCCCCTGTAGCTAAAGGCTGAATTGGGTCAGATCCCGATCTACGGTAATTAAGACCGCCAGGAATTGTACGCACTGGTAGCATAACACTGTCGTCTTCAAGCTGTAAAGGAGGGTCAACTATCTTTTGCGCTGCTTTTAATATAGTCTTGCTCATCTGTTGAAGCATTTTAACATCTGGCAATGTAGCCATTCCAGGACCACGCCCATAAACTTCACCACTAGCTTTAGACCATCGTGGAGCTAAAATAGGGGATTCCTCAAACCCGCCTTCATCAAGTATCATTTCAGATTTACACAATACATACACAGAGGCAATGGGTTTATTTTGTCGAGTTTTTTTACGTTTATCATAATCATATCTAGGAAAGATAGCATGAATAATTTCAAACTTGTCTTCGAGTTTGTCATTATTATAACACTCTAACACTTCTTTACCAACGTCATCTTCTTTATCACCGAATTTTTGAACAATTTGCCTAACCGAAAGTTCAAATTTGCGATAAAGAGTATCAATTCGACCATCAGAATTTTCAGACACATAACACTCTTTTAATGGTAAAGCTGTAAACATAAGGTCTTTAGTCTGATCGCTTTCACCAATAAACATTACCGCTGTGCCAAATGCAGATAAGTCTAAGTACAGTTCATGTATGTGGCTTGAAAAGCTAGATTCAGAGGACGACAGTTCTTCATATATAATACGTTCTACACTTTCAAGCCACATTTTAACCGCTGCTTCTTGGTTTAAAGCCTGATTAGATAAACGCAGGGTAAACCATTTAGATGCAGGATTAGTCATCATACCATGCAAACCTGCCGCTAGAAGCTCATTAGCAATTATACCTGTACTGTCAATTGCTTTAAGATTTCGTTTATCGCCGGGTGTACGTGATCCTACAATATCAGTACGGCGGGGCAAAATTACTTCAGCAACTTCTTGCCAATGATGCTCCCAATTACGTCTGTCACTACGTAATTCTTCGTATCTTTTTATATAAGATTGTGCATCTGTTGGCATACACTTATCCTCTAATTAGAGACTAATTTACCGCCTAAGCGTCTATAACTAGACCGAACACCAGCAGGTTTAGCACGTTGTGCTTCTCTAAAGGACTGATCGGATTCTATTGGCACAAAAGCTTCATTAATATCTGGCGTGGCTGGGTCATCCGCCTTAAACGTGCCATCAGCTTTTTTTGCCCTTGTACGTCTACGAGCGGGTTCTTTTTTAGTAGACGTTTTTTTCGGTGCTTTTGCCATTATTTTTTACCCGTTTTTTTCTTAGCAATAGCTTTCTTAACGCTGGCTGGCATACTACTTTTGCCACTTTTTTTCATACCAGATTTTCCTTTTCCATAATGTCCAGGCATCTTAACTATCCTTTCTTTTTAGATGAACGTTTTTTACCAGCTTTTCTCATTGCAATTGCAATTGCTTGATCGCGTTTATACCCTTCAGTAAGAAGAGTACTAACATTTTTTCGAATCGTCTTACGCGATGATCCTTTCATTAAGGGCATATTATGACCCTAATTTTTCATCATTTCGTGATCCAGTAAGTAAAGTTCCTGGTGATCGTGAACTGAATATACTGCCATGAGATCGTAGTCCCAAAGCCCTTAACCCACCTATTACAAAACCGCCCGGTAGTGCAGCTTGAGCGGCTGCTGCAGCTTTCTCACCCGGTGAAGACAATGTAGATGCAGGGTTAAAGGCGATATCTAAAGCCTCTGAAGTAGATAAACCACTATGACCGGCTTCACTTACAGGACCTTTTTGTTCCGTAGTGTGAAACGTATCAACTTCTGATTCACGCTCGATGGTGTTCATATCGTCTGTGCCACCATTAGAACCGCTGCACATTACGCACCCAATACTTGTTTGCCTTGAGTTCGCTCTTCTCCAACGCCCATACCGCCAGTTAGAATGGTCGAGCTACGCCCTGCGGCGGCTATCCGCTTTTTCCTTTCGTTTTCCCGAGCAGCCTTTACTTCTGGATCGGCAACGGTAGGAGGCGGAGGAGGGGGCGGTGGTGGTTCTATGTTAGGTTGTGAAAAACACACTAACCGATCTCCTTTTCCATAATCACAGCAGTAGTGCTGTAATCTAGTCTAGAAAGAAAACACGAAACGCTTTCGGTGTCAATACCTGAGCTTAGACTAATAGTGGTACTCTTTGCCCCACATAATTTTGCCCATTCTTCCGATGCTTTTATAAGTCTATATGCTGCAGGGCCTTTTCTATGATGAGGATGTACAAAAAGTACTGTATCATACACTTTAAGATCATCAGAATACCATAAAGAGGATATATACCCTGCCCACATACCTATTATACTGTCGTCTTTTTCATATACAAAACACGCAATAGTAGGTTTGGTTAAAGCAGCAATACACATCTTTTTCCATTTATCAATATTTACCCTATATTTACTAAAGTAAGCCGACTCTTGGTGCATAATCTGGCCAAGTTGAAGTAACTGAGCTTCATCGCCAACACGCATTTCTCTTACCATGGCCAATAATCCAAATCACTAGCTACAGCCTCATGATTGTGAGTAGACGTAGTAAACATATCATAGTCTGAAACAGCCATAGAAGGTCTGCGCCTATGCTCCACTCCGTCACGAATAGAAGTAGCTAAATATCTAAAAGCATCACTTGCGTGACTTGTCCAATCATGATGAGGACGCTGCATAAATGTTTGGGTTTTATCATTAAATTGAGTGCGATATTGTCTTAACGCCTCTATCCCCTTATTACATTTATCTTTATCGAACCAACACCGGGGCAGTATCGCCCGTACGGCATTAATACCATCGTCTATCGGTATTTTCGGAACCACTCTCCCTCGTATCCCCAATCCGCGCAACATTTCAAGCCTGGATCGTCCAGAGGACAATTCCTTAACTTTGATATCATGTGGTAAATAATGATCCGCATATATATAATCACGCTCTTTAAGTATCTTAACATAGTGATCCAAACCTGCCCCACTATTCTCATAAAAGTCAATAAGGCGTATTTCACGGTCAGCCACTTGCGCAAACCATATAGCCGTACTGTCATCAATACCCAAATCCCACGCCGTATGCACTTCAAGAGTTGGCTCATAAGGCACAGACGTAATTCTTCCAGCAAGGGTAGCCGATTCCATAAGCCTACCATAGTATGCACCCCTAATAGCAGCTTCCCAAGAACACTCATATTCTTGCGCATACTCTTCCTCCGTCATTTCAGACTGTGCAGACAGTAATTCGCCTTCGTCTACGTAACCAGTCTCACTAGCCTTAAACATATGCGCAGACCAATTGTCCTTACCCGTGTCGGCGGCATCAAAAAGTTCAAAGAAAGCATTTTTACCCTTAGGAGTGCCAATAAATCTAGCTTTACCTAGTCGATCAGACAATGCGGGGCGCAACACCTCGGTCCACATCTTAGGGTTCATTTGCGCGTATTCGTCCATTACGGCAATATCGGCGTAAATTCCTCTAACGGAATCAGGGTTATCTGCACCGATAAGATAAAAACGACAATCGCCAAGAAAATCAATGCGCAACTCAGATTCATTTACTTTATAATCCGGCAGTTTTTCACAATAGAACTTAGCATAGTCCCAGGCGATTTGTTTAGCTTGTCGATATAAAGGAGCTACATATATGCCTCGTGGTCTTTGTAATCCTCTTATTTTGCGCTCTACTACTTCTTTTACCGCATCATTTATCGACCATACTGTTTTCCCGAATCTCCGGTGACACGCTATCACCGCAAACCTCGCTGACTGTTCGTGAAGTGTCTTCTGCAAGGGCCTGGGTCGATACGGTATCGTTATTTTCATGGTCGATTATCTCTCCAAAAGCTCCATCAGTTATCCAACCGATTTGTAAATTTCCATCCGTTTTAGTCTCAATAGGGGCGTCTATACCTAACATTTTTGCACGGCGGTCCATCGTCTTTAATATAAATTCTGCTGCCTTAATATCGCCATCTTTAGCAGGGTCCCAATACGACTGATGTAACTCATCTAGCCTTTCTAGGTCCATTTGCCGTGCAACTGCTGCTTCATCTTCTACATGTAATGCGCGGTATGCGGTTTCGAGAGCACTAGATATAGCTGAAGCGCTAGAATCTAATGATTCTGCAATTTCTGAAACCGTCATTCCTTGACGCCTATATCGCATTATAAGGCGTTGACGTTCGGTAACAATTGTTTTTTCTGACATGGGCTATAGTGTACCAGCAGGGGGAAGTACTGTCAAGTAGTATAACTTGTCAAGTAATGTTTAGAATAAATATGCTAGCTTTTCGGGTCCCATCATATTGCTGTGTCGTGGCGTCGTCTTGGGGGTGGGGGCTGTTCCGCCTTCCGTCGCGCGTTCTTTTCTTTCCGTCGCGCGTTCCGCCTTCCGCCTTTTGTTGTGTCGCGTTCCGCCTTTCGTTGTGTCGCGTTCCGCCTTCTGCCTTCTGCCTTCTGCCTTCTGCCTCGTGTGCCTTGCTTCTTTCTGTTTTGTTGCCTTCTGCCGGTGTGGTGGTCGTGCCTCTGCCTCGCGCGCCTCGCCTCTGTCGGGTTCGTCTCGGAGGGGGGTCGACGGGGTGCTGCCGCGCCTTTTTTCGTCCGCTTTTCTTTTTCTTCTCGTCACCAGGACGACCCAAGGCAACGCGAGGCGCAAGAGGCAAACGACGACGACCAGGGCCTCGACCACGCCTCGCCTCGCCTCGTCAGGGCCTCGTGCCTCGTCTTTTTTTCTCCTCTCCTGGTGCTGCTCCTCGCGCGCGCGTTCTTTTTTTCTTTTTTGCCTCGCCTCTCCGCCGCCTCGTGCCTCGTCGTCACGAGGGACTTGACAAGGCCTGCTCCGTGTGGTACACTTCTTGGTGCGGACGGGGAACGGCCTCGCCGCCAGACACGAAAGGAAACACGCCATGACAGACCGCAGCGACAGACCCATGACCTGGACCCTCACCGCCGTAGGAGTGGGGTACGAAGACGCCTCTGGACGCCCCGACGCCCTGGTCTGGGTGTACGGCGAGTACGAGGACGCCAGGAAGGCCTTCGACGACCACGTCAAGACGTGGGAGAGCGAGGGTCACGACGTCAGCGACGTCGAAGAAGAGGAAAACGGCGACGTGACCTGCTGGACAGACGAGGCGACCCTGAGCCTCGAGTTCCAGGACGTCCTGTGAGCCGAAACGCCCCACGGGGCGTCGCGCCGGGGTCTGCTCCCGGTGCCTGACGACGAGGACTGACGCCCCAGACCAGCAGCGGACAACCCGCCCAGCCCTGGAGCCGCGACGGAATGCGGTGGCCAGGGTCTGGCGGTGAGAGGGGTCAGTAGCGCCCCAAGCAGACAAGTCAAATAGGAGAATGACATGACTATCGATCAACTCGTGGAATACGCCAACAAGAAATTCGCCAAGAACACGATCTGGGAAGCTTTGTCCCAGGAAGAAAAAGAACAGCTGCTCATCAACGTGCAGTCAAAGCGCTCCGTAACCAAGACGATCACGGA
>MDSY01097138.1_pt1 | contig 15366 bp, 6 predicted proteins | sample 811131 | NCBI WGS metagenome assembly MDSY01 (sample SAMN05326643, study PRJNA326480) | marine metagenome | isolation source: seawater | place: Atlantic Ocean: South West | collected 2010 | reverse complement strand
GGGGGGGGGGGGGGGTTTGGTTTGGGGGGGGGGGGGGGAGGTGCGAGATGGGTCGCCTTCCAGATTCGTCGTCGGCGGCTCCATCTCTCCTCGAGAGTTCGTGCTAACCCTCGTCACGGCTGGTCCGCGAGCACCAGAAACGCCACGCCAGGGCTGGAGGTGGGCCCGCACGCGAACACCAGGCGCCCCGACCGCCACGCAGCGCAAACACGCACGCATGCGTGTGGGGACAGTGAGGAGGGGTCGGTGGAGTAGAGAGGAGGAGAGGAGAGTGGAAGATGTAGTTTTTTTGGGGACAGCGAAAAAAACGAAAAATAATACGCTCACATCCTCGTCACAAAGAATAGTCTACTCGGGTACGCTCTCCCTTCATACTGTCAAAGGCACGTCCAAACGACTTTGATAGGAACCTTACATTTTGGATAGGATCAAGCTTTGAAAGGATACCTACAGGCCTTCGATGGGCACGCCGAGGAATTTCGCCAAATCAGCCGCTTGCGACTCCACCTCCGCCAGCGTCATGGGCTGTCCGATCCTGGTCAGCGGGATGTCGCTCTTGCCCTTGCACCTGACGTACACCACTCGTCTGGGGTTGACGCCGTCCGAAATTTCAACGCGAACCGCCTGGACATCCGCCAGCTGGCTAACTAAGTTGATGCGTCTGTTTTTGCCCGGGAATCCGTATCTGAAGATCCTCATGATCCCCTCGTCTTTGTTGAACTCGTTGTACCCCGCGCCGACGTCCCAGTTGATCGTGAGCCACAGGTAAGTAGCTAAAAGTGAACCCGCGACGCCGTAGAAGCTCATCACAAGGCCTTGGGGGAAGAACTTGATTTCGGAGGCGTCCAGGAACCACAGCAGGTTGTGTTCGAAGTATGCGCTAGCGCCTGTGATTAGGAAACCCGTGGCGCCCGTGGTAACCACGCCCGCCCAGAAGTAGTTGCTGAAACGTTTCGCGCCGACGACAGGGTCGATCATCACGGAGTCGGTGCTGACGCGTTCGGTTACGCTGACGTCGTTCTCGGCGCGGACCTTCATAGAGAGGCCTCGGGTGGTGGAGGTCCTCCTTGAGGTCCCGAAGGTGGCGCGTCGGGCGCCGAGAGACGCGGAGGCGCCTAAGCCTTTGGGGATGGACGAAGCCTTGCGGCTCTTCGCGACGACGCGCGCGGGGCGCACCGCGGCGACGCAGGCCGTGGAGGCGGACATGGCGAACGCCATTTTGTCTGCGGGCCGTGTGACGTCGAAGACGTGCGAGGCGCGTTGCGAGGGCAGGTGCGGGGACGATCGGAGTTGGATATCGCGTCGCCAACTTCACTTTGGATCTTTGTTTTGGGAAACGCGTCGACCAATCACAGATTTCCATTTTCTGTCAACTGTTTACCATACCTCGGACATAGCTGGCGCATTTTCGAAGTGTTTTCATTTCAGTTCTTTTCCTTCCCGCCGCCCACTACTCTTGGTGCGTCCCTAGCCAACCTCCGTCACATCGACCCGCGACGTCGAGTCGGTTGTTCGCGGCGGCGGAGCACACACTACCGATGTCATCCGCGGCGGCGACTGCGAGTCTATGTGGTGTGCCGATCTCACGAGCGCGTGGTGCTGGAGTAAGCAATCGAAGTGAGATTCGCGGCTACTCGAAAAAACACGTCCTCCCGACGCTTCGATCGGCGACGCGTACTGGACCACAACCTTCCACTCATACGTCCCGACCGTCACGCGGAAGCGTCACTACCCGCGCTACGAGCGATGCGAATGCTGATGGCACTGAGGGTGAAAACAGCGAAACCGGCAAGGCATCCACTTCAGTCATGAACAACTCTTCAGACGATGAGCTCCCAGCCTTCATCAAGGATCGTAAAAAGCGACGCCCGAGGGTAGCGGACGTGCTGAAGAACCCGAAGAAGTTCGTCAACGATGTCAACGCGGCGATACCAACCGGCGCCTCGCGGACGGTGGATGAAATCGTCATGGACGTGGTGATACCGTGTAACCGGTTGGATAACCTGTACCGAGAGTACACGGGCGAACAGCTGAAAGAGAAAACAGCCGAGTTCAAGAAGAGGCTAGAAAACGGTACATCTATCGACGACTTGTTAGTCGAAGCGTTCGCGGTGGTTCGCGAGGCCGCGCGCAGGGAGCTAAACATGCGGCACTTCGACGTCCAGCTAGTTGGCGGTGCGTTGCTACACCGGGGAAAGATCGCGGAGATGGCCACTGGTGAGGGAAAAACGTTAACCGCGACGTTACCGGCGTACCTCAACGCGCTCACTGGGAAAGGCGTGCACGTCGTGACTGTGAATGACTACTTGGCGAGACGAGACGCGGAGTGGATGGGGCGGGTACACCGGGCACTTGGGTTGACAGTGGGGGTTATTCAGAGTGACAGCGAACCTGAAGAAAGAAAGTTAGCGTATGCGTGCGACGTGACGTACGTGACGAATCAAGAGGTCGGGTTTGACTATTTACGCGACAACATGGCGACTGAGGCGAACGACTTGGTGATGGCAAGAAAATTCAACTTCGCGATCGTGGATGAGGTTGATAGCGTGTTGATCGACGAGGGGCGGAACCCGCTGTTAATTACCGGCCCAGGGAACGAGGGCGACGAGGAGATGACTAAATACTCCTACGCGAGCGAAGTCGCGTCGCAATTAAAAGAAAACCTCGACTACACCGTGGATTTGAAACAGAAAACCGCTGACTTAACGGAAAGGGGGATGATGGTCGCGGAGCAGTTGCTTGGGGTGGGTGATGTGTGGGACACGTACGACCCGTGGGGGCGGTACCTACTCCTAGCCGTCAAAGCCAAGTCCCTTTACCTGCGAGACGTTCATTACATCGTGCGCGACGGCGCGGTGATGATCGTTGACGAAAGCACCGGGCGCGTACAGCAGAACCGCCGGTGGAACGATAACATCCACCAGGCGGTTGAAGCCAAGGAGGGGGTGGAGATCAAACGGGAGAACACGACCGTTGCGTCTATTTCTTATCAATGCTTGTTCAAATTATATGGGAAGTTATCCGGGATGACGGGCACGGCTTCCACGGAGAGCGAAGAGCTGTTCACCACGTATGGGTTGCAAGTTGTAACAGTGCCTACGCACAAGCCGAACTTGAGGCAGGACAAGCCGCACGCCATGTTCAGGACGGCGGAGAGCCGGTGGAACGCTGTTGCTGATTTAGTGACTTCCTGCCACTGGGAAGGAAGACCCGTGTTGGTCGGCACGACGAGTGTGGAAAATTCAGAAATCCTTTCGCAAATGCTGAGCGAGTACCGGTGGCGGTCGCTGGACGGGACGCTGGTGACTGGTGTACCGCACAAGTTGTTAAACGCCAGGCCTCAGCTCGCCGCGAAAGAGGCCGATATCGTCTCCCAAGCTGGACGGGCCAATGCCGTGACCATCGCTACGAACATGGCGGGCCGCGGGACCGATATCGTGCTAGGCGGTAACCCGAGCGGGTTGTGTAGGTCGTATTTAGAGCGGCTGTTGTTGCCTCAACTCTCCCCAGGCACGCCTGAGTCCGATTTCGCCAGTGCACCGGATCCGATGGCGAGGGTAGAGACGAGTCGGAAAACAGAAGCATCCGCGCAAGCCGCGGTTGGGCTGGCACGCCTCGTCGCAGAGGCGGACAAAGCCCTCCCCGTCGACCCCCCGTCTGTTTTCGAGCTCATCAACTCCGCGGTGGAGTACGCGGAGAACATTGGGAGAGGCGGAGCAGTTAAACTAGCCGCGGAAGAACAAGCGAAGGTTGAAGAACTGAAACAAGGAGCGCCGAACCCGGTGGTCAACGCGTTGAGGCAAGCCGCGATTGATATTCTCGGCGATTGCGAGAAACAGTGCGATGGCGAAGCTTCTTTAGTTCGCGGAAACGGCGGACTTCAGGTGATAGGCACGGCGCTGCACGACAGCCGACGGGTTGATAACCAGCTTCGAGGCCGAGCTGGCCGGCAAGGTGACCCTGGAAGCACGATTTTCTGCCTATCAATGGAGGACGACTTGATGCGTGTGTACTGTCCCGGGTGGGCCAGCAGTTCGGTTTGGGACTGGAGCGGGATGGACGACGACACGCCGCTGTACTCGAAAGTCGTTGACGACCAGCTGGCGCAGATTCAAAAGCAAATCGAAGACTTTCACGCCACGCATCGAGCGAGCACTTTTGACACCGACCGGATCATAGATGGTCAGCGCGAGGCTATATACAACGTTCGACGCAAGGTGCTTGAAGATGGGCAACAGCCGTTGCGGGAACGGTTAATACGGTACGTGGAGTGGATCGTGGACGACGCTTGTGATAATGCTAATATCGACGGCCGCAAAAACATCGAGAGTTGGCGGATTGATGAGTTGCTCGAGGATTTGAGGTCAGTATTTTCGAGCCGACGAGACCAGTGGCTACGCGAAAACGCCCGAGAGACAGGTATACATCCGCACTTCCTGCCCGGTGTCACTGCTGTCGATATCTTCGATGCGCTGGCCACGAAGAGCGACATGCCGAGTGGGATAAATTTGCCCTCGTTGGAAACTCCGCCTGAATTAGTAGCCGCCGCGATTTCAGGCGTTGACGTGGTGGACATGCGTATGGGCAAACAGTCTGGGGTCAATCCATCGAAAGTGGGTGACACGGAACCCGAGGCGAGTGTCGGGCAAATCATGACACGCGTGGAAAAGAGGATGTTCAAAGAAACGGGCAGCGCGTCGCTTGAAGAGGCGATGAAAAACCGCGGGCCCAATTCTGAATTGTCGCGGGTTTTAAGAACGTACCTATCGGAAGCGGCTTTGAGTCTTTATTTTGATAGGTTCGCCCGCCTTTCAAAATCCTATGACCGAAGCGATTTAGAAGCGGTGGAGCGCGTTTGGGTGTTGCGCGCGATCGACGAGCGGTGGCAGCGACACCTCGTTGAGATGCAGGTGTTGCGCAACTCAGTTAACGTCCGCGCGTTCGGGCAACTGGATCCGATGGAAGAATACAGAATTGACGGCGCGCGGGCGTTCGTGGATATGGTCCGCGACCTTCGGCGGAAAACAATCGCGAACGTTTTCTTTTTCGTTGGATCCGCGGTGGAGCCTACGTTGGACTTTGCGATGGAGGAGAGGGAACGGCAACAAGCCGCGATGGCGGTGCCTGGGCGAGCCGCGATGAGCGAGGTTTTAGCGGAAGAGGCGGGGAGGGAAACGGTTGAGGTCAATTTCGAGGAACAGGCGTTGAAAGAGGAGCTGAAAACCGCGGCTCGCGACGCCGCCGTGGCGGAGCAGGAACTGATAATCGCGGAGGAGTTCGGCGTGAACGCTGTAGATGCGCGAACCAAGGAGAGCGACGGGGAAGGGGACAAAATGACGGGGTAGATATTATTTTTATTGAAACAAGCGCGTTAAGCGTTCAATTACAAAGTCTAACCGAGTCTTACTCGACGGAACGCTTACACTCTGCGCACCGATATTTCCGCCTACTGTGAGGGCAACTGTTGCCTGCCGTGGGGACACCCAACGCATTCTACGCAATTGTTTTTCACCTTGCCGTGAGGACAAGGGGTGCACTCAGCGCAGGCGTGTTTGAATCTACCGTGGATACACCGTTTGTTGTGAGCCAACGCAATCTACCGACAACACCATCGAAGAAACTCAACGCGCGGCTCTTGCATCACTAACTACGCGCCGTTGGTTGTGCGGCATGATAGATTGAAAAACTCTACTTCCAAGGAAAAGCGACAGAAATATTTCAATTCACCTCTACATTCGCACTGTTGCCCGCACGCGGCGGTCGAGTCGCGGCGCGCGTTTTGACGCGCGGGGGCGTGTGGCTGTGTGTCAGTGGACCGGTGCCCCAGTCCGCGATGGATTCAGATTCCGAGGATTTCGTGGTGATTGGCACGTCGTTCGAGCGCGAGGAGGAATCTCGGTCGTACCGCCAGAAAAAAAAAAAACTCGCCACCACGAAAGCGCTCCCCGCGCACCTTCAGGTCCCGACCGATGCGGAGGGCCGCAGACGGTTCCACGGCGCCTTCGAAGGCGGGTTCAGCGCCGGGTATTTCAACACCGTCGGCTCGAAAGAGGGATGGACGCCTTCCACGTTTCGCTCCAGTAAAGGAAACCGCGCTTCAAATCAAGAACATTTAGAACGGCAAAAAGCCGAGGCGTACATGGACGACGACGAGCGCGAGGAGTTAAACGCCAGCAGATTAGAAGCCACAGACCAATTCGACACGTTCGGGGACGCGTCGCGACGCAAAGCGCAGCGACAGCACGCCTCCGCAGCAGGCCCGGGACGCGAACACGGAGGCGGGGGAATCATCCCCGGACCAATTCCGGAAGATCTCGTCGTCGCCGTAGCACACCCCGCGGCGCAAAGGCTGCTGAGGCTGATGGGCTGGAGACCTGGCAAGGGGGTGGGACGCAAGCGAGAAATAGGTTCCATTGAAGCCACCGATGAAGGCAAGAATACGTTCCAATCGGACATGCTTGACCGGGCTTTGGGGTCGAACGAAAAGCCATCCACCTCGGAGATTGACGACAGCAACAATAACATCGAAAAAACCAACCCCACCCGCCTCGAGCTTCTGGACGATACCCTGGTCCCCACCACGATAATAACGAAGATGAACCGACACGGCGTTGGTTATGACCCGTTCGAAGGCGCGGAGGAGTTCCGTTCGGTGGCGGAGCTGCGACGACGGAAACGAAATCAAGACCCGCGAGGACTGGGCGCCGGAAATAAAGCCGACGTCGGCGAAGCGTTCGGAATAGGCGTGTTTGAGGAATCCGACCCGGACGACGACGCGTTCCACGACCGAAGCGGCCGGGACGACGTAGGGCATTACTACGAAATGACCGATTCTGAGACGGTGGACAGCGATGACGGGAACGGAGGGATGGGGGGCAGTACAGCTGTCGCGGCGAGGCTCGAGACGGCGCGACGACGTCCTGAGGAAACCCAAAATAATAGCAACGCGTCGCGCACACAAAAATCCGCGTCCCGCGATTCTGTCCGCGGCTTTCTTCTCTCGAAGCACACGTTGGCGCCGCAAACGTGGTACCCCGCGCCTGACGTACCGCGATCATTCGACGGTAATCACGTGTTTCCCGACGAAAACGCGGTTCCCTTGCCGCCGATACGCGCTGGGGATACGCAACGCCTCGGGAAAGTTTACGGGACACAAAAAATGCAAAATGTATCGGTGAAACCCGGAAGCGGCGCGCCCCCCCCACCCCCCCCTCGAGACCCCGAGCAGAGAAAGTTCATCGACACCACTGCGTTTTTCGTCGCCAAGAACGGAGTGTGGTTCGAACAAATGGCGAGGGAGAAACAAAAGGACGAACCCAAATTTAACTTCTTACGAAAAGGCGCCGGGTGTTTGTACTACGCGTGGAGGTTGGAAAAAGCGAAAGAAGAGATTGAAAAAAATACCGGCGACGCGTTCGTGTGGGCAAACAGTCAGGAAACGGTCGAGCAGCAGTTCGTGCGACGGACACCGTTAGATGCAGACGACAGAGCACGGGCGCTGGGGGAGATAATGCTGGCGTCGACTGCGAAGACACAACAACATGGAGATAACTCACGACTAATTACTGATATGGGATTAACGCATACTGGTCACCAAAGAATCGACGTGACTCAAATCGCGCGTGGCGACGCTTCGAAACTGAAGTTGGCGCTATCCGGGGCGTTCACTAGTGGTATGGTTGAAGGTGGTACTAGTAATACCAGCCAGTCCCTACCCGCTGGTCTCACTGACGCCGCTTCCTTAGCCGTGCGCAACGAAGTGCTCCGGGTGAAGGAATTTTCAGAGGCGCAGAAAAATGAAGAGGAGAAGAAGCAACGGGAATTAAAACAGCCGATGCTTTCCGTGAGGACACAAACTGACTGGTCCCCTGCTGATTTGCTGTGTAAACGCTTCGGAGTCCCCGATCCGTTCGAGCTCGGGGACGGGAGGGTAAGGCCGGATGACATTAAAACCACGTTCCGCAGTGACAATTTGACTTTGAGCGAGACGAATCAAAAGGAAAAAGAGGCGGCGCCAAAGTTTTTAGCCAAAGAAAAAAGGGAAGCGCCGAAGACTACTGGCAAAGAGTCAGGGAAATCCGTAGGAGTACTTCAGCCGACCGTTACACCGACCGTTACGTCCCTTCCAATCGACCTCTCCTCCGAAGCGGAAAAATTCCTTCAAGGCTTATTCTTCAAAAAGCAAATCTTCGAGGACAGCGATGACGAAGTCGCGGCGGAGAAAAGAGCCGATGCATTTGAAAAAAAGAAAGCGCAATCCCCGCCGCCGCCGAGACTAACTGCGAGTAGACTAACTGTTCATACGATGCCTGAAATGCCACATCTACCTCCACCTGTGAAGTCGACTTTGAAACGCGCGCGAGAAACGCCGGAGGCCGTTGCGGTCGGTGGTAGTGACCAAGTAAACACCTGCGTAAACACCGCTCTTCCAGATTCCGGTAACGATCGTACCCAATCCTCGAAGCGAGCCAAAAAAGAAAAGAAGAGGGAAAAGAAGGCTCGTAAGAAGGCGCGGAAAAAGGAGAAGAAGGCGGGGAAGAATTCGAAGAAACGACGTCGCAGAGACGAGGACGCGGACTCCTCAAGCGGGTCGGACTCGAGCGGGAGCGATGACGAATGACTCCTTTGGGTGGGTAATAAAGCTTATTATGAGCGGCGTGAAGAGTACGAAGAATACGAAAGAATTTCAATAGAAAATTGCACGTAAAGTCACTCGTCGTCGTATCATCTCATCGTTTCGTGTCATCGTATCGTCGTGATCGTTGCGCATACATTGTCGTGGTCGCGTTCAAAGCGTCGCGTGTTTGTCATACATCTCACCTGAGGCGAGCGCGCACTTTTTCACACAGTTCGTTAGTAGCTTCTTACGTTTGAGAGGCGGCGGTGTTGATAACTTGAAGTTTAGTAAGGAAGTTCGCTTTGTACTCCTCGCTGGCCGTGTTCTAGCCAGTCGTACTCTCCAAGTCCATCTCTTCTACGGCTTTTGCCGCTGTCTTGTGCATCGAGAGGACCAGCTCCGTCGCCTCATGGCTCTCTGCGAAGGTCATCATATCAAGTTAAGGAAAAGCCGTGTGGAGAACCTCTGTCATCTTGGTGTCTATGCTTACCACTATGGGCGCGATATCAGCAGGCAAATAGCTTAGGAACCCATGCTCCTCAAGGAGATCGAATACGCCAGGAGGTGCCATGTGAACTATTGAGAGCGGGCGTCGAGGGCGGGGGCGCTCGCGAAAGTGCCAAAGTTTTTGGAAAACTGCACGGCCAAATATTTCAAATAAACTTACTATTCGCTCGTCAAGCCGTCATGTTCCCTCTCCTCTTTTCTCGTTTCCTCGCGCTCCATTTCTGCCAAATCCTCCACGCCGCGGTGACAGCCGCGACAGCGGTGAGCACCGCCACGGCGAGTCCTTCCCCTGAGGAGTCACCCACGACGATAGCTTTTACCACGTCGTATATAGTATCAACAGTAGCCCAAAAGCCAAAAAAACGAATCGCGAATACCCCTACAAAAATCGAAAAAAATACCGAAAACAAGACACCGCTCTCGCGTTTTGTCTCATCCTCGATGTCGTCGTACCCCCAGGAAGGGTCTTCTATTTTGTTCAAAACAGGCAGCTCAAACGCAAACGGTAGCACCTTGTGCAACACGTTTAGCCAAAATATTTTGAAAAAGAACGTGACGTTTTCGATTCGTCGTTCAACGCCGACGTCGCCTGACCCGAACCCGTGCTCCGATAACCGGCGAAGGGAGTCGACTTGCGGTTTCCGCACACGCTCGAAGTAAGTCAACGCGTTTTTCTGTTTCCCCGTGTCGGTTTTTAGTCTTGAATTTTTGGTATTGGAGTTTGGGGTGGCACTGCCTTGACTCCCTTCACGCTTGGAAAGAAACGCTTCCTCGAGCGCCGCCCCCAAGTACTGCGCGGTTTCCAAATTCGCGTTTTCGTTCGAAATTAACGTCGGCCAAATTGAATGCCCCGACGTTCCGATCAAAACACAAGAGCCATTTATATCGCTAAGACGGGAACATGAAGTGCTCAAGCCGTGTGGAGTAAGGGGGCGGTCTATCAACGAATCGATTAAATCAGATACGTCTGAGTCAAGAATCAACTCAGGACACAAATCGCGGAGCATCTCTTCGGCATCGGACGCGTCGAGCACGGAGCTCCAGGTCCAGTTTTTTTTCGTCTCATTGTTACGTCTTCCGGACTCTTCCTTTTCCGGCAACGTCACCGTGATTTCATATGTCCCGTAAATGCTCGGAGTAGCTGTGACACTTCGTATCCCGTGCGCCCACGTATGCAGGTGGTTTGGTTGCCAGACAGTATCCGTCAAAGACTTGTTAGTCAACTTTATTCTTTTCGAAAACAGCCTGTCGCTGTTTTGCTCGAAACTTATAACGTTGTTTTGGCACATCAAGTTTCGCGTGGCGCTGTCTAACCCGTCAGCGCCGACTAAAAGGTCATACGAGGTACTGCTTACCTCTGCTATATTACTCTCGAACTCAGCGACTTTATTCGCAAAGTCTATGTCATTCAGGCTGGCGCCGTATACAAATGTAACCCCGCCAGATTTACTTTTTACTTTTTCGATACTTTTCTTGATACTCGCGACTAAATCGCGCTCGCCAATCGCGACAAAGTTTTTGTACTGGGTGGTGGTTAGTTTATTATTGTGTCCATTGTGCTGTACTGCACCTTCTAATGTTACATATCGCTCCGAATCAAGAAACCCCCCCGCGTCCCTCAAAACGCCTAGCCCGCGCCTGGAAAGCATCACTACTTCATTCGTGTTTTCGTTTTCGTTTTCGGTGTTTTTGTCGACAACGAATACGCTCCATCCAAGCCGCACGAGGTACAGCCCGGTGAGCGCGCCGGAAGGACCCGCGCCGACTATCACGGCGGAACGTGATGTGACAGTCGGTGAGGTATCCGAAGTGGAACTCATGACGACGGTGCGTCGTGAGGGAGTAGACTCCCAGGATGTCGTCCCCACATTTCGTCGCGAAGAAATCAGGGGGCGAGCAACAACGAATGGGTTTGGGTGGGATTTGTGTCGCGGGCGATTCGGCGCATGGCACGCGACGCGACCGCACTTCCTGAGGCGCCACGATACTGCAGACGAGACGCTTGGCACGCACACCGCCGCGCGGTCGATGGCGTGCATCGCGCAGGGGACAGTGAGATTAGGTTGGACGAAATTGGACGTGCACTTTTTGCCAGTCAGATGCATTTTTGAGGTTGTACTTGTCTATAGAGGTCCTTACAGGTACTAGAACTAGCGAGCTAGCAATACTGCAATACAGCATACAGCTATACAGCATCGATACACCGCACCCCTCACGTTTTCTTCTTTTTCTTCGCCCCGTCCGCGGGGTCGGCGACCATGGTGTACAAAACGAGACAGGCCATGATGAATGCTCCGTACGCAACTCCGGTTGACCCAGCCGGAACGTTCTGCGCGTGCATGTACGTCGCTGCCAGCATGGGAAGCAACTGCCCCAGCCTCAGCACCTTCGGGAGGTACCCCCAAAGCGCGGCGGTGCCTATTAATTTACCGACGCCGATGAAGCCGAAGAAGAGTTTCGTGCGGATGGCCATGCCGGCCAAGGCGCTCCAGAAGGCAACCATTTGCTGCTGATCAGCATCAGCACTCATCACCCCAGCTCCGATAGCTGCCATTTGCGCACCCGCAGCCGCGGTGGGGAGCGCCAGAATCTTGCACACTGTGGAGGCGGAAGGCATTTTGGTTTGTGTAGACGTGTTAGTTGTGAGCAGAGCGCGTCTGCGAGAGTGGCGGGATGGCATCTCGTGACAATGCATCCGAACTTTTTCGATAGCGCGATTATTGGAAATAACAATGCTTGAAAGAACGACCCCTTTCAATCGAATGATTTCAAACCCAGTTTAACTTCGAAAGGCTACGTTTGAAAGCATTTTCCTTTTCAACGCCTCGGCGCGAGTCGGCGGCTGCGGCGGCGGTTAGTTGCTTTTCGCTTTCCAAATCGCGGCACCTCACAACAAGCGACGCTTCTCGTTGGGAGAACGCTGGCACGATGAGCCCGCTCGGGGAGGTGCTCCGCAGGGGGCTGGAGCGGCTGGTGCGACGAAGACCTGATGCGTTGCAGGCAAGTAGCGCACTGGACGCGGTATTCGACAAGGCCGGCAAGGCGAAAACAAAGTCGCAAGATGCAGGGCAAACCGTCCGCAAGATTCGCAAAGGGGCGACTGATGACGCCCTTCTGGCAGCCGCGGGTGAGGTTCTGGTGAACCCTGACTTCGCGGTCGCAGCTGGTGGGTGTCTCCGCCCTGCGGTGATGCACGTGCTTTCAGTCGGTTTGGACGCATTGCTCGCCGGTGCGGATGCGGACGCCAGCAAAGAACGCGCGGCGGCGGAGGGAAAAGTGAAAAAGAAAGTCACGACCAAGGCGAACAACGTTGGTGACGGGATGACACACGCGACGCGGCACGAACGCGCGTGCGCCGCGCTCGGGGCATTGTTAGAACTGCTACCCCACGTCAAGCCGATCGTGGCGCGGTACCTCCGCGCCACGGAACCGCCGTTCGCGCGCATCACGCGAGCGTCGTTGCGGGGGGGCCAAGAGGGCACTGACGTAGAGTTTTTCAACGCAAAGAACGAGAGTGGCGCCAAGCAAAGCAAATTGACTGACTCAAACGACGACCCCGTCCTACAATCAAACAAACACGTGCTGCTCGTTGTGCGCGCGTGCGTGCGTTTGTTACGCCAGTTCGACCACGAAGGCGCTGGCGGCGGTGACGGAACTCCAAATCGAAACGGCGACGACGACGAAAACACAAGAGTCTCGACATCATCAAGCGTATCGTCTCCTTTGTCAAAGTGGGACATGACACCTTTGGTTCGTCTGTTGCGACACGACACGCCTGAGGTCAGGTGGACTGTCGCTATGGCGCTCGAAACCGTGTTCGGGCTGCCCCCCGACGCCGCGTCCCGATTGAAAGGGAAGCAAACGCGCGACGACGGCGCAAAACACTTGTTTGCCGAAAACTGGAACGAACTCAATTGCGAGATTGAATTAGAACGAGCCGCCGCGTTTCTCGATACTTCTACTGAGGCGCACAACGCGTACGATACTGAAGTACGAGACGCTAAAGCGCCCTTACCGGGGTCATTACTTCCCGCCGCACCTGGACACGCAAGAGTGGGGGGCGTGGAAGTAAGAGTGCGTTTAGAGGAGGATCAGATTAATGAAACTTCGATGTCGAGGAGTCATCAAACCGGCGAGACCGAGGTTGAAACTGCCACGAGGGTCTCAACCTCAAGGACACGACGAGGCCCTCCCATGGTACGCACCGCGAGCGCCGTGCGTAACGTAGAGGCCACCGCGCTGGCGTTGTGCCAGAACCGCCCGTTGTTATTAGAAGGCCCAGCAGGTTCGGGTAAATCCATCGTCCTGGAGGAAGTCGCGTCACGCACGAACAACGATGACTTTGTGGTTTTGCACTTGGATGCGCAGACGGATTCGAAATCGCTGTTAGGGTCCTATGTAATAGGGTCTACGCCTGGCGAATTTAACTGGAAACCAGGCGCCCTGACGCAAGCCGTGAAGCAAGGCAGGTGGGTCGTGATTGAAGACGTGGACCAGGCGCCGTTTGAAGTGTTAGCGGCACTGGTGCCGTTACTCGAAGAGAGGAAGCTGTACGTTCCTGGAAGGGGGGAGAGCATTCCCGCCGCGGAAGGGTTCCAGCTGTTTGGGACGGTCACGACTGGGGCGGGGAGGTCAGGCGGCGCTATAGGCGCGAGCTCACGAGCCGACCCCCTTGCCGGGCTGTGGGCGCGAGTCGCGGTGGAGCCGCCGCGAGGCGACGAACCCAGTTTAGTGCTAACGGGCGCGCACCCTAAACTTTCCGCATTAGCGCCGCTGATGCTGAAGACGCTGAATTGCGTGCAGCGAATGTGCGGCCAGGGCGGAGCCACCGCGGCACCGGGAGGGGTGGTTGATGTGGACGAGGAAGAGGATGTGGATATGGATCAAGAACACGCGAACACTGACCAAGCGGCTGCGATTGACGACAACCCCTCCGCGTCTCCCGGCGTCGTGCGCGCGCACGCGGGGCGGCCGTTCACGTTGCGTGACTTGTTGCGGTGGGCACGAAGGTTGGAGCGACTGCGCGCTGGCGAGTTATCCCTACTCCGAAATGGAATATCAACGCACGACCACCTGCCTCCGAAAGTCAAGGTCGCCGCGTACGAAGAAGCGGCTGATGTGCTGTGCGGGATGTTACCCAGCGGGAGCGGACAGAGAAAGATTCTACAAGCAGTCGGCGCGATTTGGGGCCTCACCGTGGATGACTGCACGCACCGCGATTCAGTGTTCAAGCCTGCGATGCGGCAAGGAAACAACGCGGTAGGGGTTGGCCGAGCGACTCTTCCTGCAGAACGGGTTTCGGTAGACAACCAGTCACAAAAATCCTCCTGGTCCAACACCGGGCACGCGATGCGCATTTTGGAGCGCGTCGCGACGGCGGTGCAGTGCGTTGAGCCTGTTTTGCTTGTCGGCGAGACGGGTACGGGTAAAACAGCATTGGTGCAACAACTCGCGACCTTGACTGGCGCGCCGTTGACCGTGGTGAACCTTTCAAACCAGTCAGAGTCATCGGACTTTCTGGGTGGGTTCAAACCAGCTGGGGCGAGGCACTTGTGCTTGCCGCTATTGCCCCGGTTCCGAAAGCATTTCGATTCAACGTTTCCAACGGGCGCGAACGACGAGTTCCTCACAAGAGTTCAGCGGTACGCGGAGAAACGAAAGTGGACACACCTGTTACATGCGTTCCGGGTTGGAGTAGAGCGCGTGGCCAAACTGGCCAAGGAGGTGGAGAACGAGGAGGAGGGTGAGGAACAAGTCAACGCTGAAGAAGGTAAACCGCAAAAGCCCAAGCCGAAACCCAAGCGCGCGATGCGCGCGAAGGGTAAGAAAGTTACCGAAGAAGAGGATGTTGATGGTAAACCTGAAGAGGATGGATTTTCAAACCCTAAAGACCCTAAAGGAATCCTCGAACGAGCCTCGAAACGCCGAAGACGCGCTTTACCAGAGCAATTAGTCTCCGACTGGAAATCGTTCGAGCGCGATTTATCAAACGCGGAGCGCGCTGTGAGCGGAACGAAGAGCGGACCGGTGTTCGCGTTCGTGGAGGGTGCGTTGGTCACAGCTCTAAGAGAAGGACAATGGATCCTGTTGGATGAGATCAACCTGGCTCCGGCAGAAACGCTTGAGCGACTGTCAGGAGTTTTAGAATCAGCGAAAGGATCCCTCGTGCTTTCCGAACGCGGCGACGGGTTCGCGATTCAAAGACACGCTCGCTTCCGAATTTTCGGCGCAATGAACCCCGC
>MDSY01057148.1_pt1 | contig 15367 bp, 14 predicted proteins | sample 811131 | NCBI WGS metagenome assembly MDSY01 (sample SAMN05326643, study PRJNA326480) | marine metagenome | isolation source: seawater | place: Atlantic Ocean: South West | collected 2010 | reverse complement strand
GGGTACGATTACGCGAGTAGCGGGCCTAGCGATGGCAAACCGGACGGACCTGACGCGCCGCCGTTAGTGAGGTGTCACTTCGCCGCAAAGAAACTCGAGCGCGGGTGCCGCGACGCGTTCGTCGCGGTGGAGAGGGGCGTGCGGCGCGGGGATATCGACCCGAGTGACGCGGCTGACAAGTTCAAACCACTCGCGCAGACGTGCGAGCTTAAACTGGAGGAGCTGGTGGATAAGTGCGCGGAAGCGTGGAGTAATGGGGGTGATGAACCTCCGGGTGATGAGGATGACAACGAGGATGATGAGGATACTAATCACGTGCCTTCCCCCAAGTCCAACAAGCCCAGCAAGCACTGCCTCGCCGCGATCAGCGCGATGACGATGCCGTGCGTGGATGAACCCGGCGGCATCCTACAGGCGTACAAAGCCAAGGAGCTAACCCCAGAACAGACCGCGAAAAGCTTGGGGGAAGCTGCCGAGCAGTGCGCGGACGCTTCCGTTTTCGCGATCAAGAAATGCACGGAGGACGAAGCGGAGTAGACTAAATGCCCATACGACGCTGAAAATGCACAAACGATGTATTCTTATGAGAACGATGTGCTTCCTTTCGTAGATAGTCTACGTGTAAATGACAAAGAGAGACGTTAATACCAGTGTGAATGAAAATGATGATGTACTCGTTGCACGGGTGACGTCAGATCTCTGCGCAACCTCTCTTCTCGTCTCCCATTCAGTCTACTTTGAAAGAAATCTCCTTTCAAACTCCCCTTAATGCACCGCGTTGACCACAAGTTTCCTCGATTTGATCGGTGACCAGATCCACCTCTTGTAGTACACCGCTTGCACCGCGACGAGGCACATGGCGAACATGAACTTGGCGCCCATCAACTTGCGGTCATCCGCTTCTGGCTCAGCAGCCCACGCCAAAAACGTGGTGACGTCCTTCGCCATCTGCGTCTCCGTGGCGGGCGTCCCATCGTCATATTCAACGCCCCCGTCCACGAGCATCTTGGGCATCGCGATGGCGCCTCCTGGGAAGTACGGGTTGTAATGAAGGCCTTCGCGGATGTTGATACCGGCGGGCGCTTCCCTGTACCCGAGCAAAAGCGAAAAGACGTAGTTTTGACCGTCGTGCCTCGCCTTGGTGATCAGGGATAAATCGGGGGGGTACGCGCCGTTGTTCGCATAACGCGCGCCTTCCTCGTTCGCATACGGGCTGGGGAGCTTGTCGGAAATCTTACCAGGGCGGTCGAACATCTCGCCGGTGTCGTCGGGGCCGTCCACAACCTGGGTTGGGGATGGGTTGGGATGAGAGGCAAAGAGGTAAGTTTTGTTTTTTGCGAATCGACAACAGTCTCGGCAGACTGTTTGCCCACTGAAAAAGATATTCTGTGTTTTGGAAATCCCCAACGGTGGGGACACTTGGGGATCGGTGTCGGATCGTCGACCCTGACGCCGCGTTTTGTCCGTCAACCGATGATCTAAGTGCTGACACACCCACTACCCGTATACGTACCTCGATCTCTTCCGCGAGGAGCTTGACTTCGTCCTCCGTGTACGCCACGCCCACGAGGTTGCGGTACGCCACGAGGTTCAGGGAGTGGCACGCGGCGCACACCTGTTGGTACACCTGGTGTCCTCTTCTGATTGATGAGTGGTCGTACGAGTCGAACATCCCCTCATGCGGCCACGGGTACTGCGCGGAATGGAGGCCGTGCTCGGCTTCGTCCGTCAAAGCCACGCCCGCCACGCCGAGCAACGCCGCGCTGGTGAAACCCATCGCGGCGAACCCCTGCGAGGGAGCGACCCATTGAGGCGTGCCCTCGACGCCGGCAACCGCGGGCCTCGCAGCCGCGGAAACCGCGGTGCGCGTCGCGCGCGACAGCTGGTGAGCGATGCGGAACATGCCGACCCGTCGGTGTGTCGCGCCGATCGACAATGAGGCGGAGAGAGAGCGATCGGGGATGACGTGATCGGTACAGAGTTTGGGTTAAAAAAATCTTCTTCGATTAAAATCCAGACGAAGTGTCTATGAGTTTGTTGCTCTCGGCGCACGCAACGCACCACCCCAACGGGTGTTGCCCCAGCTTCGCTTGCGCCACGGGGTCAATGATAAAAGCATCCACTTTCAGCCCTTTCTCCTCCGCTTGTTCTCCTAATTTCATCGGCGAATCACTTGAACACAAAGGACACAAACCCTTGCGTCGCGCCGCCGCGGCTTCGGGCCAACTCCCCCCATTTCCGAAGTTCCTTTCATTGACACTATCTCGCACGTCACTCAACACGCTTTGAAACCCTTCCTTCTTGGCTTTTTCCTGGCCTTTTTTTATCCGCAACGCTACGGTTTCAACACCGGAAGGCCCCTTACCTCCCTCCGGTTCCGGTTTCTTCGCGAACGGGTTGCGGAAGGGGGCCATCGCGACGGGGGTTGGTGGACAACGACCTCGACTGGATCGCGATACGCAACATGAATGATGATGCGCGTTCCCGACACTCCGGTCGCCATGCAAATGCGGTGAGAACCTCGCAGCGAGAGTGCCGGTGTTGACAGTAGTCGTGGCCATCGGAGCGGGTACTCGTGGGTGACGAAACCACAGGGGGGGGTGCGAAGTGCTCCAAGGTGTGTGCTTCAGTTGACGAAGATTCGTGCCAAGTGGATTTTGGGATTTTTGCCTCGTTCGCCCTCGATGTGGCGACCTTTCGCAATTCTCAAACCGCGATCTGCGCCATTGCACACCGCGCGGTGTCCTCCGTGAGTCACACGGCACGTTCTCGGTCTCCGAGCACATCAAGGGATTGGAGCCAAGGTTGACGAAACACTCCCCGATGGCGCGCGCGATGCACGGCCATTTACCCCGCGGCAAACACGAGCCCGCATCATCGAAATCAACCTCATCCGCGGCTCTTTTTTTCTCAATTCTTCTCTGCGGAATGCCTCTGATCGCCGCCAAGGTTGAGCAAGGCACGTTGTCAATCGACTCTGTCACCACCGAGCATCTCATCGGCAAGTTCGGCGTTACGGAGTCCGGCGATTTGAACTTGAAACTCACCACATCAAGAGACGGGTGGGAACGGGGAAGACACGAATTACACATCCTGTGTTTCAACGACGACAACTACAGAAAATGGGAGAAGGAGATGCAGAAAGGATCGCTGTGCCGCGACCGGAACAAGCTGGCGAACATACAACACAAAGTCGACCTTCCCCACGAGCTCGCAACGCACCACGGCCATGGGTGGGAGTACTTCGTGGACCCTGAAAGTGGGAAGAGCTACAGGGTGAATTTGGACACAGGGGAGAGCGAGTGGAACAGCGCACACAACGCTACAAGGATGAGAGAAGAAGGCCCGGTCAACAGAGTCCATCACAGGGAAACTACGTTCACCACGAAGTTGGAGCACCACTACCCGATCCGCGGGCGGAACCCGACTGGTGAGAAGACACTGAAAGCGGCGCACTGGTATATCGTTATTAGTGATTGCGCGTTGGAGTTCTACGAAGCGCACCCGCCGCCCATGCATTATGAATTGACGATGTTTAATGGCGGTTCTCATTTACCATCAGATTTGAATGGAATGGGCATCTTGTATGGATTCCTTTTCATTGTATTATCTCTGTTCCTGGTCCCTGGCTTCACCCTAGCCAAGCAGCAGTATAAACGACTGGGACGGGTACACGTGATTCTAGTGCTGCTAGGCGTGGCTTACGTGTTACAAACTTCGAGTTTCTTCCTGGAACTGCTACACTTAAGGGCGTTTACTAAGGACGGAAAAGGGTTGCAGTGGAGATACACGTTTTTCGCCGCTGATTTCGCGGCGGAGATGTTTCAAGGAACGAGTGAGTTTTTAGTCTCGAGTTTGTTGCTATTTTTAGCCTGCGGGTGGACCACCGTGTCTACGGGGAGCGTGGGGGCTCGGTTGTTGCACTCGCTCGAGAGTGGAGGCGTCGACGCGAGTGAAGACCCGAGTAACGTTCAGACTGGCATGGGAGGGAAAAAAGCTTCTGTGAAGAAAGGTGCAAAGGATTTGAGGGACGGCGTAGTTGCTGTTGTGAAGACTGCCATGCGCCTCGACGAGGACAACCCTGAAGTAAAAAGACGAGTGGCGAGCGTCACGAGGGCGTTACAATCACCCGCGCGGTTAGTAGGCGTGGCGAGTTCCGGAGGTGGGTCTGTGGCAAACGCCGTTACCTCATCCCAGTTTACGCAGAAGATTGCGCAGAAAATTGACGCGGGAGGTCTTTTCTTGATTACTTTCTTCTTGACCACCATGTACCTAGAGTTCGCGTCGAGGCAATACAGTGACAGTTTCCGGGCTTTCCACGACCACGAGCACTGGCCTGGGTATTTCTTGGTACTGTTACGGTTAGGGTTGCTGGTCATGTTTCTCGTCGGCGGGAAGGTTACGATCGGCGCGGCGGAGATGAGGGACCCCGAGGCTGCGGTGTTTTTGAAGAAGTTGAGGAACCTTGGGGGGTCTTGGTTAGCCGCGTTTCCGGTGTTGGTCATGACCGCTTGGTGCGCACCCCCGGCTGGGAGGCATCGTTATGTGACAGGTGGTTTGGCGGTGTTGCAGAGTGCTGCGCTGTTAGGGTTGGCCTACGTGTGTCTCGTGTCACAGAGGTTCTTGGCGCTGTCCACGGTGGCGCCCAAGCAGGCCGCGAGCGCGGGGAACGTGGTATCGAGCAGGGGCATCGGAAGCAAGCTAGCGGTGGATTGAGTCGAGTAAGTCAGGGTGGAAGACATTTAATACAATCGTAAATCAAGTATAAAGTCTTTTGCAATCATGCTCAATACGATTTAGACTACGTGTAACGCTTCAGACTAAATACGCATAGCTACTCCTAATACTCATAGCTACTCCAAATACGCATAGCTACTCCTCGGCGTTCAACCCAAACGCGCCAACTTTAACTTCAAACTCGCTATCCTTCGGCTGCTTCAGAAAGGTAACCCCGCTTGATGTATCGTCGTTTCCTGAGTCATTTCCCGAGTTAGAGTTATCCCCAATATCACCCTTACTACCCTTCAGTCCGTCTATGTTCAGCACTTCATCCGGCGTTTCCAGCCCCTCAGCATTGTCGTCGTTGTACTCGTCGACCGTCTGCGTTATGAGCTTGACGAAACCGTAGGTGCCTTTCATAATTCCAAACGGCGTGGGCAACGGACAAGCGCTTTGGTACTCAAACGTCTGTCCCGGCAACAAAACAGGCTGCTGACCAATAACCCCCGGCCCCTCTACAGTCTCGATGGATCCATTGTCATCTTCAATAGACCAGGCTCTGTTTATGAGTTGCACTACTGTACTACTCTCGTTCGTGATAGTAACCCGGTAACTAAACAGAAATTCGTTTTTACTTATTTCGGAACGCTCTTTTACGTAGCGTGAGATGACTTGCACGCGGACGCCGTCGGTGACCTCGTCGGAAATATTAGAAGGTCGTTTAGGGGTTAAATTGGTTACTTGGTCTCTGTACACAGCAGCGTCGTCGTATCGCTCTTCGGCTATCGCCAACTGAAGAGCGCGCGTCGCTACGTACAGGGGATCCGAGGCTTGTAATTCATTTAGCTCGTCTCGGAATTTCGCAGCTTGTTGGAAATCTTCCGCCTCAACTGCCGCTGCCATGGAGGCTTCCAGGGTTGTGATTTTGGCTTTCAGGGATGCGGGGGTGAGAGTTGATGTGGATGTGTCATTGGCATTCGAAGTGTCTCCGCTGGATGCGCAAATCCACGTGCCTAATCGGTGTGGACTTCGATGACTTCGATTCCCCGAATACCGATAAAGTGGTTTACGGGCTTTACGACATTTGGACGAAGACCCTGCGCGGTGTGGTCTGTGCGCATTGAACAAGGAGACAGCACGCATCACAGTGCACGCGGTGGTGTTGCGGGACATCCTTCAGTAGGCGTATCGCACGCGCGGGTTCCCTTGGCGCGTAGCGGTCTGTGTCACGCGTCACGGGGGACCGACGCTTTTCAGGGATCAGAGATAAAAGCCTCGTCATCCACGAAAACCTCAGTCAAAATGCCAGGTCAGCTTCCAGAATCACACGCGCGTGCCCGGAGCGCGCGCCCCGTTCCTCGCGAGCGTTCGCGTTCGCTCGACTTACGTGAAACACGTAACACCAATCACGTCATGGCTTCCATCACGTCCGTTTTCAACGTATCAGCCGTGGCCCTGAACTCTCCGACCAAGGGTTCACGCAAGTTGAAATCAGTCACACTTCCGAGTCAGAGTTCCGCCATCATCCCTGCAGCTCGTTCCGGAAACCCTTGCAACAGAGGAAGAGCGGTCATCACCTGTGCGAAACGTGAGGAGTCTGGTAATGACAAAAACAAACTGGAACTGGAACACGTCAACACTAACGTCACTACGACGACTCGCCGAACCGTAGGGCTCGGCGCGGGTGCTTTCACTTTCGCAATCGCAAATGACTTGCTCAATCCGTCCAACGCGAATGCCACCCCCCCGCGCGCAACCTTCCAAGTCGCCGAGAGCGACTTCAAGCCCTTACCCGGCACCAAGCCCCCGATCATGTACGCGGACATCAAGGGCGGGGGGGGCACGGAGGGTGGGGCGAAGGATGGCAGCCGAGTAGCGGTTCACTTCGACGTCAAGTTTCGAAGAATCACGATTGCGACGTCGAGGCAAGGTGCCGGCGTAACCGGCGGCACCCCCTACGGCTTCACCGTAGGTGTACCAGCAGGTACGCCAGGAGGCCCGTTTATTAAGTGTCTAAACGAAGGAATTAAGGGTATGGGCCCCGGGCAGTTCAGGCGGCTTGTTGTTCCGCCTGAATACGCGTATGGGGCTAATCAAGTTCAGGAGATTCCTCCGAACGCGACACTTACGGTGGACATCGAGTTATTGAGCATCGCCGCAAGAGCGTGATTACGTACAGCTGTGTGCAGTACTGATGATGAGTCGTGCAGTGTAGAGTTGTGTGTCGTGCCGTGTACAGCTGTGTGCCTTGAGTTATTTACGATTTATTGTTGTCTATTATTTCTCAACGTATATCACCTCACCGCTTGGCTCTGTCCAGGATATCCGAAACGAACGTCTCGGAAAACTCCTTGTCCCGCGTGAAGTCGCGCATGTGCAGAATCGGGATGCACCCAAGGCTTGCAACAGAAGACGAACCGTCACCTGCAGTAGCATACTTCTTGGGTTCAAACGGAGTCAACATTGTTGCTCCAGCTTCTGACCCGATTTTGTCGATCACCGAGAACAGCGCCGCGAGCGAGTTCATCTTCATGTACGGACACGACGCGCACCCGCCGTCCGTGGAGCACCCCTCGCCCGCCGCCGGGCCCGGAACGATCGTCAAGTCCCCTAACGCGCCACTTAACTCAGCATTTCCTGATTCAACACTTCCGTCGGACACTTGCGTAATGGCATCCGTTGAAACGGGGAACACGATTTCGCACTCCACGCCGTCAACGCCGTTCGCCTTAGCTTCAATTAATTTCTCCTTCGCCGCTCGTACAATCGCCGTGACCATTCCCGTCTCAGTGCCCAACACAAAGCTCAACCTCTCGCCACTCGAAAGGTTCCTTCCAACCGCTTCGTCAACCTTGTCAACCACGAAATCCAGGATGTTTTTAGTACTACCCACGACGCCCATGTTTCTTTCTCTTTTGGCCTTCATCGCAAGCGCGAACATCTCACCCGGAACCTCAAAGTGCGCGGTTAAATATGCGTCACCGTAATGTTTCGTGACTGCTTCGCACACGTCTGTTCCGAACATGTGGTGCACCATGCAGGTTCCGTCTTGGTAGTATTTTAATCGAGGCAATAAACTCTTAATTGTCTGCATGTTATGTTTCGGGTGTACTTCGGCTATTTCTTCATCCGTCCATTTACTCATCATCCCGAACAGATGCGCTAGGTTTCCGCCCATGTACGTGTCCGGTCCGTAGAAGATTTCAATTTCCGGAACCTGGTGGGCTAACTGTAAAACGGTCTGTACCACGTTACTAGACGTGCACGTCACGGTAGGCACCACCGCGTTCGCGTTGGCTTTGGTGTCAAGCGCGGTGTTGATGTAGATGACATGCGCCGCGGGAGTGCCGTCAGTAATAACCTTATTAGCTTCGTCCAAGTACTTGTAGTAAGAATCAGTCTGCGCCGCTTCCGCCAATGAGCACCCGATGTCTTCCGCAGCCATTCTATAAACCTTGGGCTCAGTCAACCCCGCGTCGTCTAATATAGCCCTTACGTTCTCACTCATGAAGTCAACCCCAAGGACCGCGATGGAGTCGCACCCAGAGTTGACCATCTTCACCGCCGCGTCCGCCATGACTAGCGAATCGGAAATAAAAATGTGCTCGTACTTTTTCGCCGCCGCCATCAAAACGCCTTGCACCTGCGCGTCCATGTAAAAGTGCGCCACGATGCCTATATGTTTTTGTTTTAAAGTGGTGACTAGCTTGTCCACGGTTGCTTCGTCGGGCTCCAGGTACTCCCGCTGTGTCTCTGCGAACACTCCGTTGGCGGCGACGCCGTCGGCGGTGACGATGAGGCTCGGGAACGGGGAGTTGTTTTGTTCCGATGACTCGTCTGCCAACCTTCTCGCTTGCTTCCGCGCGGTTTCTAACATGTTCCGGAAACCGTTAGCGCGTGAGGTTGGAAGGTTGGAGGGGCCAATGTTTAACTCGTTGACCACGTCCACTGGCACTGCCGCAACCTCTGCGGGGATCAAGCCGGTCAAGCCGGTCGCCAAAAGTCCGCAAAAGCCTTTCGTGATCTGCGCCTCGGCGGCGCCTCGCACCACTACCGTTCCGTCCTCGCCCAAACTCAAATCGATCCACGCCTCGCTGGCACATCCCATCACGCGGTTCGTCAGAGACTTGTCTGCGTCTGGGAGAGACGGCAACGAAGTGCTGTACGCAATCAAAGCCTTGAGCCTGTCCGTGGCATCAGACACACTCGCAACTTTCGAGACGGCATCATCGAGCGCCGTCACGTTCGAGGTGCCTCCCGTGGTGGCGACCGCTCGGGGGGTCACACATACGCGCGTTGAATTTCGCACACGGCTTTGCGTCGCGCGGAACCCACCGACGGAACCGACCGCTGAGGCGACAGAGGCGTGAGACATGCTGGCACACGCCGTCAGGTGTGACGGCGGCGAAGCGATGATGAATGAGATCGTGCTTTCCGAGAGCTGGAATCGTTCTCGTGCGCTCGTTTTCGCGCTGAATTATCCTCAACTCGATGAGTCACAGACCGTCGAAAGTGTCATATAAAGCATTGACCAGTTATTAGACCATAAAGGGACAAAACAACCGGGACATCTACTTTTCATTACATTTCCTCTCTCATTCCTCCTCCCTCTTCCTGCTGTCTGAAACGGGCATGCTGAACCCTGAATTTTTCCCGAACGGGTTCACCCCACCCACGGTGGTGCCAAACACGTCGTAGGTGGGGTAAGCACCAAAGTCGTGCAGCTGCGAGTACACAGAGTGCCCTCTTCCCAGCGGGTGTGCGTTTTCGCTGTGACTCTTCTCATTTTCATTCATCCATCCACGTTCCAGCCGCCGCGCGTCAACCTGTCCTTTGGGTTTCCGAAGAATCTCGACCGCGAAGGAAGCATCGTTTTTGACAGGGTCAACCGCAATTCCGTCTTGCGTGTACATCACTCTCGCGCCCGGCTTGACGAACTGTTCTGAGCTCGGCGCAGTTCCTGTGAAATCCAACTGCGCCACACTCTTCACGCCCGCTTCAGCGTAACTGCCCGTGGCGTGGTCGTTGACAGAAGCAGGAGGCTCTAAAGATGCTTCCATGAGCATCTGTTGCATCAACGCGGCTTGCCTCGGCCCTAACGCATTTGGCAAGTCCACCGGTTGCGGAAACGCGGTGCCTTCCCCAGGTACGGGGTGCGCCTCTGACGTTCGCGCGCGCCAATTGTGACTTTCCATTCGCTCGGAATGAACAATCGTCCGCTCACTAGTTTTCATAGGGGACGGGCGGGCGATGGTCGTGCGGCTCGATAACTCCGCATCCCCATCAGGCGCGTTCTTGGGAACCCCCTCTTCTACCCACTTCTTGTACCGAAACACCCCAGTGTCGTGCTCCAGCTGTCGCTCCTCGACCCAGTTGCCGACCAGCGTGGAGTGGAGATCCTTGGAGCGCGAATTGTTGTAGCCCGCGAAATCCTCGACGGCGGACGCGGTCAGGACGTCCAGACCAACGGACATCGTGACTAAGGTTGAGGATATATACCCAGTCAAACCCTGAGATAAGATGCCAGGTGGCAAGTTCTCAGACGCGCCGCCGCACGGGGCTGTGACGAGGGTACCGAGTCAGGGGTACCAATGGCGAATTCAATTCGTCAACGAGAGCAACGTTGATCGATTCAGACTGACCTAAAAAGAATGCATTAAAAAGCGCAGCATCATCACTTGTCGGCGTCTCCGCCCTCTGCCCCTTTACCCGTCTTCCCCCACATCGGCCGTCCGTCCTCCGCACTCTTCTCAAGCGGCGCGGTCTCTTTCTTCTCCGACTGTTTGCCCACAGAGTCAGATCCAGAAAGTTTAACCCAAGTCGACGCGCCAGAATCTTTCTCGTCTTTTTGCTTCCGCTTCCAAAACGCACCCGGGGATGATGATTTGCCATCTGATGCGTTACTTCCCGACTGGTTGCTCTCTCCACCTCGCCTACCCCTCCCTCTTTTTCCCGCCCACGCCACGTCCCTTTTTGAGTTTCCGCCGGTCATTGGGCCTACTAAAATGACGTTCTTGATGTCCTCGGTGAGCCCTAAAATTTTGAACGGCAACAGTTCGCCCGCCGGAGGTACGGAATCTCCCCGGTAGGGGCGCACGCACTGGTTCGGCAAGAACGCTACTAACCCGGCGATGCCTACAGCATAGCCTCCATTCACGGCGTTCAGTATCCGCCCCTTAATGTGTGTTCCATTTCTATAGTGGTCCTTGATCTCCCTCCAGGATCCCTCCGAACGTTCGACTCGCACTCTGTCGGCATTAGACACCTCCATCTCGCCCATCGGATTCTGTAAATACCGCACGTACAACTTCAGCTTGTCTCCTATTTCAGGCACCGGTTCTTCCTTCAGCTTCGTCCCGATCCCCCGTCGCAGCTCGGTTTCGTGAAACACGGACGGTGCTTTAAACCCGATGTTCACGGTGTAAAAACCGTCCTCGTTTCGGGACTCCACTCTTCCAAAGATCACCTTGGTTTGAAGATGGGGGAGAGACACGTTGTCCGTGCGTAAAGCTTTGCGGCCGAAGTTGCCGAACTTAGTGAACGTCATCTGGCGCAGGGAGTGGCGTAAGGGGCCCATCGTGGGGGTAGGGTTTGTGTTTGGGTCACTCCGGAACGCCCCGTGGTCCGATCGCCCTTACGAACCCGTCTCGCGCCGGGAAAACTGGCGGTGCCTTTGGGGCTGAGATTGCCAAAACTTGAAGATCAAAGAGCCGCTTTTCACTTTGACATCACGTGAAATATCGCCAAGACGCGTCGCGCCCCTACCTTGCCCGCCGCCATGTCCACCCTCCTTCCCGTTTCGGCGGGTGGGTCCGGGGTTGGGTCGTGCCGCTTACACGCGTTAAGCCAGCGCACCACCCATGGTCGTGGAGCACAGGTCGTCACACCGCACGCCCCGACCGCCCCCACTGGAATCAATTCGTGTCGTCGTTCGCGACACTTTGGAATTCGGTCGGGCGCTTCTGGTTTCCCGAGCACGTCCGATCGCACCTCTCAAATTCGCGGCGCCCAGTGTTCCACCAACGCGAAATCAGACGACTTCGAGATGGACCTGGTATGGGACCAATCGCACCCGAAGTACCTGCAGTTCGCAGGCGGGTCAGTGGATGATTCGGATTCCAGCGACGACGAAGATGAGAAGGATGAGAAGGAAATAATAAATGAAGGAAGAAAAACAAGTCCAGACGACGTGCGAGGCTCAATCGCCTCCGTTGCGGCCGCCGCGGCTGCATCAAGACGACGGGGAAGCACGCCGTCTACGTGGGAAGAGAGCAAGCTTCAACGACGGCTAGGGGGAGTAGGCGGAGGCGAAGAATCTCAATCATCCATCAACCTCGGCTCGGCGTGGGATCCCATCGAGGCTGACTTAAACGACCAAAAGAAAGTCAACCCTAAAGATACGCAAAGCGGGTACGAGTGGAGCGATGGGGACCCGGTTTGGGACATAATCTGTACGTTAGCCAAGAAAGATGCGGCGAGTGAACCGTTGTTGAGTTCGTACATGTACATGAGTATTCTGAGCCACGATACGCTGGAACAGGCGGTGAGTTTTGTTTTAGCCAACCGGTTGGCGGACAGCACGCTATTACCAACGCAGTTGATGGAAATTTTCAACTCCGTGTTGTTCGCGGATGACGACGAGGGGGTGTTTGTGCGGTCGGCGTTGAGAAAGGATATAAGGGCAATTCGGGAGAGGGACCCCGCGTGTAGTAGCTACGTGCATGCTTTGCTCTACCTCAAAGGCTTCCACGCGTTACAGGCACACAGAGTCCAGCACGCTTTGTGGAACCGGGGACAGAAACTGTTGGCGTTGACTTTACAGGCGCGGATATCAACCGTGTTCGCGGTGGACCTCCACCCAGCTGCGAAACTGGGAAAAGGAATTTTAATCGACCACGGCACCGGCGTCGTGATCGGCGAAACCGCCGTGGTCGGGGATAACGTTTCCATATTACAAGGTACGTCTTATTTTCTTTTTATCCCGTAAAATCCTGCTCGCCTTGTACTGCGTAGTGAGGGTTGATTCTGAAGGTTTTAGTATGATCCTGTGAGGATTGCTCATCATCCCTAGGTCTACTGTACTTGATAAATCGCCCATACAAAAGACTGACTTCGATTTCCAAAATTCTCCAAGGCGTCACGCTGGGCGGCACGGGCAAGGACGTGGGTGACCGGCACCCTAAAATCGGAAAGAACTGTTTAATAGGAGCGCACAGCACTATTTTAGGGAATATCAAGGTTGGTAAGGGGGCTATGATTGCAGCTGGTAGCTTAGTCCTGAAACCGGTCGCGGCGCACACCACGGTTGCGGGCGCGCCGGCTCGAGAAGTCGGAAAAACGCTAACGCAAGCTCCGGCGCTTGATATGAAACAGATGCTGGGGCAGTCGAGGAAAATAAGCGAAGACCACGGGAAAGAAGACGAACCGGTGCAAGAGGAGAAGTTCACCGTGAGAAGGGGGGGGGGGACAACGTCGCTGGCCGATCAGTTGCCGGAGGGCGATGGGAGTTGGTACATTTGAGACTTGTGAAAAGTGTATTTTTTTCTTTTTTCTTCGCGAGTCTTCTCCTCCAGTGACTATTTAGTCTGGTATTTTGTTTTTTTGTTTTGCTCGACTGTTTGCTCGCTTGATTTTGCTGTCCAAATGGGAGATTTTGCACTCGATCTGAAAAGCGACCAGCGCCGCTCACGCTTATCCACAGAAGCTTTCCACGCTCTTCGCCACTCCTCTCCGTACCGCCGCACACACGGCAGTCGGGAGGTTCCCATTCGGTGAGATGGCCACCGTTTGTGTTTCCACGGGGTTGACCGCGAGATGCGCGGTGCGAACCGTGCGAGGGAAGCGAACCGCGCGGTCCTATAGATGCGCGGCGTCACCCGTGAAAGGCCTCGGGCTCGGGCTTTCGATGGGAAAGGTGGGTGTGCCGCGCGGTGGGCGGCACAAGATGTGCGCCTCTGATTCCGATGCCGACACCGACACCACCACCAAATCAATGGACGAAGAGGTGATGATGGACTCTTCCGCGTTGCCCGAGAACTTCTGCATCATCGAGGGGGGCAACCCTGGAGCGGGAAAGGTAAGGGACTTCGCCGATCTCGACGCCAGCGAGCTGATGAACAACATCGAGAGCCGCAAAAACAGAATATTCATCATGCTTGAGGAAGTTAGACGGTTACGGGTGCAAGCGCAGTTGAGGACGAAGACGGCTGAGGAGCTGACGGCGCCTGCCCGGGAATATCCAAGTGTGGTCCCTGGCTTCCCCCGACTAACCGAAGAAACCTTCACCGATTACTACATCTACTGGGGCGCGTGCGTGATTGGTTTCCTCGTGTTCGGCGGTTTAATCGCCCCTTTAGCGGAAGTCAAACTCGGCATAGGAGGCACGACCTACATGGACTTCATTGAAAGTGTGCACTTGCCGAAACAGCTAGCGATGGTGGACCCGATCGTGGCGAGTTTCACGGGGGGCGCAGTCGGTGCTATAAGCGCGTTTTTCGTCATTGAGATTGAAAACTTCAAAGAACAGGAAAAGAAGTTGTGCATGTATTGCAAAGGGAGCGGGTACCTTCAGTGCGCGGAGTGTTGTGTTTCCGAAACTCCGGGGAGGTTAATAGACCCGGTGTCGAACACGAAGGTTTTTTGTGGCACGTGTTCCGGGACCGCGAAGGTTATGTGTAGCAGCTGTTTGGCTACTGGTCGCGAAATCGTGACGGAACACGACCGGCGCATCGACCCGTTCGATTAGATTGACGTGTATGAGTATCTAGTCGCAAGCGTCCGACGTAGTGTTTTGAGGTCTATGAACTGTCTACGCACTGTCTACACGTCGTATCGTAACATCTATCTACCCGTAAGCACTAGTCTACTTCTTCGCCACCTTCGCGAACACGCACACTGAAAGTTTTTCCATCTCCATGGCACACGAATTCTTGGGAACCTCGGGGAGGTGCGTCTGAACGCACGCGCCGTACGCGGCCATCTGGGTGGGGTGGGAAGGAGGATGGGTTAGGGTTAGGGGTTAGGGTTAGAACTTGGAGCATCGAAGAATGTCACGTGGAGGTGAAGTGAACATCCCCAGACTGCGAGATTATATTTAGGATCCAATGACGTGCCCAACTCGACGTTTACAGATCTCTTCAACGCGTCGAACGGTCGATGCACTGTAAAACAACGCACCTGCGACTTGCACCGCGTCGCGCTCGACATCAGCCGCGACGAAATCGCGGTTGCTTTATCCGGCGGAGCCGCCCGAGCACCGCTCATCGCGCGAGACAGTGTGCGGAAGAAAAGATAAGTGGCGCGTATATTTTGGACCGCTCTTTTTGTTGAACGAATGAATCTAGGACCTGCCCACGTGCTTCCGCCTTTCGACGCATAGGTGCACGCGCACTTTGGGACTTGGTTTATCACGGTACACCATGCCGCCATCGCGCGCCCCATCAGGTCGAGTCCGCGCGCAGTACAACGGGTTACATCCCGCGACTCGAAGCTTGGGCATCGATTCGCCGTGCTGCACGCGGTTCGAACGACGTACGTTGTGCTTCGCGCACGCGCTGGTGGGCACCGTGGTGTGCGTGTGTGCGGGCGTGTTACCCACGTACTGGAACACGTACTTGGGTCATATTGGGCCTGCGTCAGTGATGTTCAT
>MDSY01133144.1_pt1 | contig 15368 bp, 12 predicted proteins | sample 811131 | NCBI WGS metagenome assembly MDSY01 (sample SAMN05326643, study PRJNA326480) | marine metagenome | isolation source: seawater | place: Atlantic Ocean: South West | collected 2010 | reverse complement strand
TCATCATTATTGGTTTGATCATTATTGGTTTGATCATTATTGGTTTGATCATTATAGTTACAATAATCATCATTAGAATGAGATGATTTTATTAATTTGTCTATAAAGGTGTTATTTTCATTGTATATATTTTTGATATAACGATTAAAGAGGTAGATATTCTTGAAGCATGTGAAGAATGGACTTCCATAGTATAGATATTCTTTAATACTATCTAATTTACGATCGATATCTTCAATGATTGGCTTAAAGTTATCTGTTTCGAGGAGTTTGTTACATTGATTATTATCATACATGGAATCGATTGCTTGATCAATTTTGGATAGAATATCATATTGATAAATATTTTGATAATCAGTTAAGAAGAGAAGTTGATTGAATGTAAAATAGATTGCATATTCAATTTCGGTGGTATTTTCTATTTGTACATAATCATCTTGAATATTGATTGATCCATTGTTCGCAATAAGGTTATCATCTTTATCTAGGTTAAAGAGGATATCAAGATTCTTTTGAGCTTTTTTATTTAATGAATTCATTTATTAAATGAATAGATTATTTTTTGTTTAAATACTTTGTTATATATATATAATTGTATTAGAAAAAGAGAGATTAACCTCTGAATAGACCATTCTTAGAGTAGAATAGAGGTTCAAAGATGTATTGAATTGATAAACCGAGTAATACGGAGAATACTAATGAGTGGAACATAACGAGATTGTTCCCTTCGAGGTTGAATGAGACACCAATTGCTTTACCTACTTTTTTCATTAGATCAGCGACATAGTTAAATACTTGATCATTTGCTAAAAGATAGAATAAGACACCTCCAACGAGGGAAACTTGAACAATTTTTTCGTTAAATAGATCCGAAACACTTTCAACAACTCTTGACATTTTATACTTTATGTTTAGAAAAAAAATATAATTAAATTAAATAATTCTTATGGATGTATAAATTTTCTATTTTCAGATAGTTATTTTTTTTTAATATTGAATCCATTTGTTCAATATTTTTATCAGATTCAAAAACGATACAATTAAATTGTTTTTTTGAGAAAATTGTCCAGATTGGAAATTTAGTATTGATAAAACAGAGGTCATAGTTTTGTTCTTTTTCTTGAATTAATTTGGATAATTCTTTTTCTTTTTTTTTATCATATTTGATTGTTGTTATTTCCCAAAGATTATTTTTTAGATGGGGGACTATTTCAGAATGAATACTTAGTACTTGAATTTTTTGATTAAAGAATAGATCATTAATTTGATATTTTAGTGGATGATCATTAATTGTAATTGAATTTAGAATATCGGGTATATTGATTTTCATATTTTCAAGTGTAATTTTAACAGGTTGATATTCATTCATATTACGAATACTTAATAATTTGATTGTATCATAATAATTTTCCATAACACGATCAATACCTTTATTATAATAGAATGAAACTGCTTCTGATTTTATATCTTCCCATTTGAATCCACTTTTTTCCCAGAATTGTTTAGTATGGAAGAGGGTCGATTCATATCCTGCGATATTATTTTCTGTTTTATAGAGTTCTTTTCCATAGATATCATAACATAACATTTTCTTACAATAAATACATTCTAGACGATTTTCTTTTAAAAACCTTAATTTTCTTTGAATACATTTCGGTTGATAGAGAGTATCGATATCAAGATGAAATATATAATCATGACTTGATAATCCAACAGCATAGTCTCTTTTGAATCCATTTGGTAGTATTTTCATTTTATGGAAATAATTCCATATAGATTTATCATCATCTTTAGGAAAAGTAATTTTATCTAGGTATTCATCTGATGATAGATGGATATAAAGGATATTTTCATGAACTGGTATTTTTTCCGTATAATTATTTTTTGAGTCATCAACGATGATCCATTCAAGTTTATGTTTTGGATAGTCTAGTGTATCCCAGTGGTGTTGTAGGAGAGGGAAAAAATCGGTTGAATCATGTAGAATAGTGATTAATGATACATTTGGATCATCTGACATTTATAAGAAAGGATACTTTATTTTTTAAATAATAATTTTTTTGGACGTTGATTTATTGAGGAATTCGGCTGGTATTTCATCTGGACATTTTGCTATTTTTTCTCTTAGATAGCATACGAATGTTAATCTGGTATATTTATTATAGATGCCTACAGTGCCAACTTCTGGATTATCTTTGAAAGCAGGATCTAGTTTTTCATTATATTTTCTATCTTCATTTGTTTCATGGATCGGAGTATTTGAATGCCATTGGTGAACATCCATAGCTAAGAAGTCACCATTTCGAACGTCAACTGCGACACCAAATTGAGGGAATATGGTATATCCTCCATGATATTTACCTCTTTCAATAACAGTGAGGTTACCAAATCCATCTTTATAATCACCCGCATCTCGATGTAGAGCTGTTCTAAAATTACGATTAATAGTGATTGTTGAAAAGGCTGTTTCTGGTATTTTGAGATGAGGTTTTTTGTTTGCTTGATCGAGTTGTTTTTGGTAACCATCTGGAATTAGTTTTTGGAACATTTGATCAATTCTTTGGATGAAGGGTAATCCTTCTTTATATTTATCATAATTTGTCCTTGTGAAGTGAGTTAATCGACAGGGTAATTTACAAAAGTTACTTGATTCTTCATAGAATCCAATTGGATTAGATGCAACTTGATTATTGACTTTCATTCTTGAGAAACCTCCTTGATTTTTGATGATTAAAAAGATAAGATCATTTTTTTGATTGAAAGTATTGTCTGAATATTTTAGATTTAGATCAATTACTTTGAGTTGTAGTTCTTCAAGTGACAATTTCTCAAGATTATCTTTCATGATATTTCCTTCAGGTGTAAGATATCCTGTAGACCATTTATTTGTATTAACAATTGTCCTTTTTTTCCAATATGTACCATTAGTATCAATTGGACCTGCCGATGCCCCTCTACCACGACTTGGTTTTGCGAGATCTTTGTATGATTTCCAACCTGTCCTGATTAATGAATTTTTGATTGAATTTTTCCGATATTTTAATAAAAGTTTTTCAGAACCATCATCATCTATATAGTAAACATCTACATTAAAATCAATTAGAGGATGTTTCATATAGGATTCATCGATCCATTTACCTTCTAAATTTGAAGTTTCTTCATCTGTGAGATATTTTTGAACAATTATTTTTCTTGGTCTTCCCATTTATTTAAAATAAAGAAAAAAAATTTATATTAAACGATAAATGATACAATTAAAAAAAGACATTTCCCAATTCGAAGAATCCTTCTTTAAAGAGGTATCAATTTTTAAGGAATCATCAAATACATTCAATATAAATGATAATAATGATTCTAATTCAATCAACGAGTTAGTTACATATTGTTATAATGTATTGTTAGAGAATAATATCGTATGTAAAAAAGATGGTTGGATCGGTAGGATACATTATACTGAATTATTTGGTGAAAAGGTTATATCAAAAATATCTAATTATGAAATGAATAAGGTATTAAAGTGTGATGTATATACAATCGTAATATGGTTTCGTAAGGGTGAATATATTATCGGGGGAGATATATTAGTATATGAGAATACTGAAGGTCGTGGGAAGGAGAAGTATAAGAGTCAGATAGAACCTTATACACATTTATTGATTGATGGAGGTATTCATTTTAATATTGATACCTATGAAGGATATGGAGAATATGGATTTTTGGAGATTTCATTTAGAAAGAAGGAGAGGATGTGAATTAATTGTAGGGTTTATTTTCTGAGATAGAGGAAGATACCGATGATTGTAAGAATAAGGACAACTATACATATTTTTATTTTATTATCATTTAAGTTTAGGACATTATTTTGATTATATAATTTATCATAGATATCATAGACTTCTTGATAAGATAGTTTAGGTTTTGAATTATAGATATTTACTTGATTATGAATATCGATTAACCAATTTATTAAAGATGTTCTATCTTTAAGATTGATGGGATTACTACGAATATTTTTAGCATAATGTTCTTTACATGTTGGGCAAGGGAGGATGTGTTGTAATGAATCAAAGAAGATACGATAATCTTCTTTATCTTGAGGAGTTGGATTATTTGGATAGTTTAAGGTAACAGAATGTAAAAAAATCCAAGCCGAAGGCCCCCAAATTTTAGGTTCCATATTATAATAAGATTTATATAATATTTAAGAGAAAAAAAAGTAATATACCTATGGAAAAATATTGTAATAATTGTGGGAATTATGGACATGTTTATAAGTCATGTCGTCATCCAATATTAAGTTATGGGATCCTTTTATATCATAAAGATGACGAAGGAAAGATACGAATTGTGATGGTTGAGAGGAAGGATTCATTATCTTATATTGAATTTTTACGAGGAAAGTATAAATCAATACATAATTTGGAGTATTTGGAATTGTTGTTTTCAAGACTATCAAATAATGAAAAAAAGAAGTTAGTTAAGGAGGATTTTGATACTTTATGGAAGGATTTATGGATCCATACTGAGACAATTAATCAGAGAGTTAAAAGAGAGTATTCGAAGAGTAAAGAGACATTTAATAAATTAAAAGAAGGAATACTTATAAATCAAGAAAATATTAAATTAGAGGATTTAATTCATAGGATAGAGACCGATTATCATGAGAATGAGTGGGAGATCCCAAAAGGTCGACGTAAGAATTTAGAAAATAATCGCGAATGCGCTATCAGAGAATTTAGTGAAGAGACGAATATTTGTAGTCATCAATATAATTTATATAATAATATTATTCCTTTAATTGAAGAGTATACAGGTATAAATGGTGTAAGATACAAACATGTATATTATATTGGTGAGATAAAAGATTATTGTAAACTACGAATCGATTCTAAGAATAAAGATCAATATACTGAAGTAAAAAATATTCAATGGTTAACTGAAGAAGAATGTTATGATAAGATACGTGAATATGATACAAAGAAGAGGAAAGTGATTGAGGATCTTTTTTCATTTTTACGGATCCATCATAAGTTGGTTATATTTAAAAAAAAATGAGTAAATAGTCATGGTAAATAAATAAAAGAATAAATAATATTTAATAAGTATATAATGGAAAAAGATAAGAAATATAAATATCTTATACAAAGAAACTTTGAAGAACTATACAATATCTATTATAATAATAAACGAAAGATCATTCAAAAAAAAGGTAATGATGAAACACGACGGATGATGAAGATGATACGTGAGATAATTGATCGGAAGGAATTTAATGAAGATGAGTTAGAGAGGATCAAAAATAATAATAAAGATTATTTATCTTATCCTGACATCCACCATCCGGATTTTGTGTATGAGTTATCGAGAAAGGCTGAATTTTTTCATTGTAAGTCTTTATTAAATCGTATTGACCTTGACCAGAAATGTTATTCAAAAGATTTTGAGTTGGGGAATCATCAACAATTCCTGAAAGCATTTATGAATCGAATGACACCTTATAATGGATTATTAATATTCCATGGTGTAGGAGTTGGTAAGACATGTTCTGCTGTAACAATAAGTAATTCATTTCGTGATATATATAAGAAAGATGATAAAAAGATAGTATGTTTAGTATCAAAGAATATCCAACCAAATTGGAGAAAGACAATATATGATCCAAGTAAAGGAGAAGATCAATGTACTGGTGATACTTTTAAACATATTATTGGAGACTTGGATGGTGTTGTTGGGAAGGGATTAGAACGAAAGGTGAAACGAACAATTAAACAATATTATGAATTTTATGGATATCAGCAATTTGCGAATAAGATAAAGAATTTAGTAAAGAACAGAATGGGAAATCGTAAGGATATTCCAATCAAAGAGGTTGAAAAGAGTGTAATTAAAAGTTATTTTTCAAACCGATTATTAATAATTGATGAAGCACACAATTTAAGAGATGATAATCTTAAGGTCAATCAAAAAAACAAAGATGGTCCATCAAAAGATACAATCAAATATCTAGACAAAGTTGTAAAGTATAGTGATAATATGAGATTAATACTTATGTCAGCAACACCAATGTTTAATAAACCATCAGAGATTATATGGTTATTAAACATGTTATTGAAGAATGACAAGAGAGTTCCAATAAGTATAAAACCAAAACAGATTTTTCAATCCGATGGTAATTTAACTGATTATGCTCGTGGGATAATTAAACAAAAAAGTAAAGGTTATATTTCATATTTACGAGGAGAGAATCCAATTACATTTCCAATACGTATTTATCCCGATGATTATAATGATAAATTATGTATTTCTGATAAGTATCCTATTTATGATATATGGAATAAAAAATATAATTTTAATGAAACGTATCAATTTAAGTTTTTAAAGATGTATTATAATCAGATACGTGATTATCAGTTATTGATATATAAAGAGTATATAAAATCTTTATCAATTGGACAGAAATTACAAATTGAATCGACTGGTCCTGGAAAGCAAATATCAAATATAGTCTATCCATCGATTGAAATACTTAATGATGAATATGATGAAGAAGATGATATTAATTTTTCAAAGATGTATGGAATTGAAGGATTTAATAATTTAATAAAATCAAAGATAAAGAATAATCGTAGGATCTATGAATATCGGAAGGATGTTCCTCCTTTTTTTAGTTTGGAAATGATTCATATGGTTTCATCAAAGATCCATACAATATTATCTGGACTAAAGACGAGGAAAGCGAAAGGAATTATATTTATTTATTCAGAGTTCATTACTTCAGGTGTAATCCCATTAGGATTGGCATTGGAACATATGGGATTTGAAAAATATTCGGGGAATCATTTAAAATATCCTGAATGGAAGAAAGGAAGTAAGAATACAAAAGATGAACCAATTGATTATTTATGGAATCCAATATCAAAGAAAAAACGTGAATTCAAGAGGGCAAAATATATCATTCTCTCAGGTGATACAGATATATCACCCGATAACGAGAATGATATTAAAGCCCTCGTATCAGATAATAATAAGAATGGTGAAAATATCAAAATAGTGATTGGTTCAGTTGTAGCAAGTGAAGGACTTGATTTAAAAAATATACGAGAGATACATATTTTAGATCCATGGTATCATTTATATCGCATTGAACAGATAATCGGACGAGGAATACGATTTTGTTCACATATTAACTTACCGAATGAGGAAAGAAATGTAACAATTTTTTTACATGCTGCATGTGAAAGAAGAAATAAAGAATCAATCGATACATATCTTTATCGTATGGCTGAAGAGAAAGCAAATTTAATCGGAGGTGTTGAAATGATATTAAAAGAAAATTCAATTGATTGTTATCTAAATAAACAGATAAACATGATAAAACCTCAAGATATTTTACCCGTAAAATTAAGAACAAGCCGACGTCGATTATTGAAATCATTTGAGGTTCATGACAAAAAATATACAAAGATCTGCTCATTTTCGAAAACATGTGATTATTCTTGTGGAATTAATTCAATTCAAACAAAAGATATTAATTATGATACATTTACATTCAATAATTCAAAAGACCTATTACTATCAATTCAAAAGATCATTCGAGAATTATATGAGATTAATAATTATTACAATTTAAATGAATTTGAAGAAATTATTACTAAATTAATAGATACAAATAAAATAATTATCTATTATGCTTTATTTAATCTTATTGATAATAAGATCACAATTTGGAATAAATTTAAAATAAGTGGATACATTATTAATAAAAATAATTATTACCTATTTCAACCCCATAATAATAATGATCGAAATGTTCCATTATATTATCGTAATAATAAAGTAAAAGATAATCTTACAACACATATTCCTTTAAAAGGTGTAATTAATAAAGAAAAAAAGAAGAAAAAAGAAACAGAAAAAGAACAAGAAAAACAAAGAACAATTCAAACTAGTTTTAATGATATCTATAATAAAATTAACAAGAAAAATAAATCAAAGTTAGAATTAGGAAAAAATAAGTATGATTTCCATCCATTTATATCTTCCTTAAATAAGGATATTTATTTAGATTATTACATCGATCAATTAAAATATCAAGAGAAAATTATACTTTTAAAAGAAATAGTAAAAGAATATATTAAGACAGGGAAAATAAAAGATAAACTAAATCAAACAATCTTTAGATTATTCTCTAACAATCTAATCAAAAAAGAAAATGAAGATTATCATATCATTGAATCAGATAAATATGATGTCGTTGGATTTTTTATCTGTAATACAGATACCTTCTATGAAAGGAAAAGAAAAAATAAAAAAGAACTCGATAATATCGAAGATAATTTTAATTATTATATCTTTAATGAACAATGGAATGAGATCAATGATTTAGATGATGGATTATTAATTAAGAATAATATTTTAAGAAATATAAGAAAGAAGGAAATCTCTATTTTTAATGTTACAAAGGTTTGGGGATTTTCTTTCAAACTAGAGAATCAAAAACACGTGATTAAGATTGTAAATAAGAAATTTGGAATGAATAATTTACCTGGGAAAATCGTAGAAAATATTGCCCAAAGAAATAGCATTAAGAAAATTATATCCGATGAATTTAAAGATGAATATAAAAAATACAATCAGATCATCTCAAATTTAACATCCGAAGATAAAAAATATAGTAAATTATTAGAATCAAAAGAATTTTTAGCACTATTTATTGAAATGATCTTAAGAAATAAGAAAAAAAAAGATCGATATTCATTCATCCCCTATGATCTAATTTTATTTAAATATTTAACCTAAATTTGAATTATTTAAACATATATAGTATATATATATAGTAATAATAATGTCTTTTATTAATTCACAGATGATTACTTCAAAATTAATATTAGATTCAAAGGATATTAATAATGATATTGATAATACTATTAAACATAAGTTAAAAGATAAAAATGAAGGGAAATGTTATGAAGATGGTTATATTGTAAAAGATTCGATTCAAATTCTAAAACGTAGTATTGGTAAGGTTGTAACAACAAATAATAAGAGTCAGATTAAATATTTAGTAACTTATCAAGCGAATGTAATCTCCCCTTCAGACGGAGATAGAATTGAAGTAATTATAAATAATATTAATAAAATGGGAGTTCTATCATATATAAAATTAAATAAAAAGGAAATAGAAACCCATGAAGATAGTCCAATTATTATTATGATACCTCGTGAATATTTTAATGAATCTTCAAGGAATATTGATGATTTAACAAATGGTCAGAAAATTGAAGTTATCGTGGTAGGGTGTCGGATAAGATATGGTTCTGATAAAATTCAGGTAATTGCTAAACCAATTTAATAGGTTTAAAATCGTATGATATAATATTTCTATAATGATATAATATATATATATGGAGATTAATAAACGACATTTTATTTATAAGAATATTACACAGATAGATAGTCATAATAAGATCATTGATTTTTTAAAGGATACGAATACCAAATATACAGAAAATAAAAATGGTATCTTTTTAAACTTAAATACAATTGAAGATAATAAGATTGATCATATTTATTTGATTGTAAATGAGATAATGTTAAATATTTATGAAGGAGGAGATTTGGACCCTAAGGATGAATGTGAATATGAGATGAATGAAATAGTCCTTCAGAAAGAAGAAAAAAAAGATGATTTAATTAATCATAATGATATTTTTTTATCAAGCTTCAGTAAAAAAGATCAAGAGATAATACAATATTCAAAACTATATTTATAAATTTGATTTCTATTTAAACAGACATGATAAATTAACAATTATAATATGGATTTTATTGAAGATTTTGAAAAAAGTACAAATAGTTTTACAAAGAAGATTAAAGAATCAACATTTGTTGAATGTAATAATACAAAGTTGAAAGAAAAAGGATTCAAAGATATAACTGAAGTAATTATTGGTTCAAATGAGATTGAATATTCATCGATTGATAAGGGACATAGAGATCAATTTATAGTGAATAAAAAACTAGAGATAGCTTCAACGTTTAAGAAGAATGAAAAGTACAATAAGAAATTTTCGGTACAATTGGTTCATAATGGATTCCAACATAAGAATTATTTATCAACAATCTTATATTTGAATATCTATTATAAGATTCATTGTATTATTTATAATCACGATACAAATAAATTTTATCAAACAACATTGAAAGATTATCCAAAATTGGTATGTAGTTATAAGAATGATACTTGGAGTGAAATGAAAGATGAGATCCCTGAGGATATTAAGTATTCAGATATAAATGAATTGAAACATGTAATTACAATTGATATTGATTGGTTAATTGATAAACCATATTTATCAGTGTTTTCAAAATATAAATTAGTAGATCTGGAATCGATTGCTACGATGAATATGATTGAGTTAAAAAAGATGAATAAGAAGAAAACAAAAAAAGAGTTATATGATGAAATAAATTTGAAATATTATAAACAAGATATTTAAAAAAAAAAATACTCACTTAATATATTTATGAAATTATTAAATGGATCAAAAGAATTAAATTCTTATTTTGATTTTGCGGTATTACAAGAAGATACTGAATTAGAATTGATATTTGGTTCAAATATTTCAAATAATCCGATTACAAAGAAAGTATTTTTATCATTACTGGAAAAATGTAAAACAAATTACCATCTCCTTTCAGAATCGAGTAGCTTAGATATCCGATATGAGTTTAAAGGGAATCCATCAAATGTAAGGTGTACGATTAATGGACTTGAATCGATTAAAAAATATTGCCGGAAGGATTCATTAGAATCGATCGATGATGAAAATATTGAATATATAATAAAAAAATATTTTAAGGATCCAAAACAACCCGGTAAGAAGTTTTTCCCTCTAAAAGATAATGATTATAATATAAGATTAAATATCAAAAAGGAAGAACCATTATTAAAGAATAGTAATTATGTAATATCCTTTTTAAAGGACTATCAAGATAAGAAAAAACATTTCCGATATAAGAAGAGATATAGTTTTCTAACAGAAGATAAATTATATCGTATTGATCTAACAATGGTTAAATCCACCAAATTTTCGCGAGGCAAACATCAGTTTGAAAAGACTTTTCGCGAGGCAGATATATTAAATAACCGCGAGGAATATGAATTAGAAATTGAGTATTTAGGACATGAAAAAGAACATGGAATCAAGAAAATTGATTTACTTGCAAAGAAATTAAAAAATGAATATATTATTAGAGAACCTGATAATAATCCAAATGGGAACATTTATGATCCACTCAACTTGGGTATATCTATAGAACATACTGAAGAAGAAGAGATAATTACAGATGAAGGAAATGTTAATGAGTTTGGATCACCAAGATTTGCCCCTAAAGGGGATTACTTACCATATACAATTTCATCGATTAAATATTCTCAAGAGGAATATCGTAATTTGATTGGTAAATATACTCATATTCGAGATGAATATTTTACAGATTATAATATTGATTTAGAATTACGAGATTCATTAAAAGAATATTATAAGAAAGGAAAAAAAATAACATTTATTCGAGAAGTCTATGAAAAAATTAGTAATGGAGATTATATAGAATCATCTGTCAAGATAGAACTTATACATAAGATGGGGAAATATACAGAATTGATTGTTCCTATTCAGTATTTATATAGTGGATATTTTACGATTGAAGAGGAAAGAATCATTCAGAGGTCGGATGATGATAATATACCCGAATTAAATCAAATGTTTCCTGATGCTAAAGAAGAAAAAGAAAATATAATTAATCAATTAATTTCCTTACTTGAGACACATGTTATTTATTTATCTAAGATAATTTATGAGACAGATACATTATTATCGTATCAATTAAGGGAAAAAGTATTAAAATCATATATGAATTTAACTGAACAGAAATCAAGATATTTTAATTTTATTGGTCCTCAACCGGTAACATTAAATTTTGATGATATTCAAATAAATAATCCAAAATCGATTTTGGTTGATTATGCCGTAACAGAAAAAGCGGATGGAGAAAGATATGAATTATTAATAAATGAAGGCCGTGGATATTTAATTAACTCTAAATCAAGTGTGATTGATATGGGAATTACATTTAAAAATATCACAGATGATTGGTTATTTGATGGAGAATATATTACAAAGACAAAAAATGGAGAAAATATTAGATTATATATGGTCTTTGATATATATTGGGCAGGGAAAACAACACCCCAACCAATACATACATATCCATTTATATCACGTGATCCATTAGATATATCACGAAAATCGGTCCTCGATGATTTCTTTCAAGCGAAGGATGAATATGAATATGATGAAAATTCGATAGAATTGAATGTAAAAACCTATGAATTTGGATATCTATCAGATGAGAAAGCAAGAACAAAAAAAAATAAATTAGAAATTTTTAAAGCATCAAGAAAGATTCTGAAGAGAGAGACTGAAGATTATTATCCATATGAGATTGATGGATTAATCTATTTACCTGTTCGTTTATCTGTAAAAGGTCATAATGAAGGTGTCCAATCAAAGTATATTGGTGGTACATGGCCTGAGAATTTTAAATGGAAACCCGAACATTTAAATACAATTGATTTTCTCGGTAAGATTAAGAAAACAATGATAAAATCAAAAGTTGTTGATGAAGTATTTCCAATTGTACATAAGAATAATGAAGGTATCGAAGAAATTAGTGAATATAAACAATTAGAATTATATGTTGGTTACAATGAGAATGATGATGATTCAATAAACTTCTGTATGAAAATCCTCGAAGGAACAAGAAAAAAAGATTCTAAAGATGAAATAAAACAATTTAATTTTCATAGTGATCAAGATGAAAAATACAATTTCACAAATATTCTACTAAAAGATGGAAAAATGATATGTAAAAATGGAGATGAAATAAAAAATAATGATATCATTGAACTAAGATTTAATAAGGAAGCAAAAGATTCAATGTTTTGGGAACCATTACGTGTTCGTTATGATAAACTAAAACCACAATATTTTAATGTAGCAAATAATGTATGGGAAACGATTCAAACACCTATCACATCACAAATGATACAAGGTCTAGAAAAGTTTAATACAATTACAAATCAGTCAGAAGAAGAAGGTAAGTACTATATCAAAGATAGTGAAGATCAGTTATTAGAATCGAATCAACTAAGGCAACTCCATAATTATATTAAATCAAAATTAATTGGAGGAATTACATCTTCTTTTAAAGGACCAATTCGAGTCCTTGATTTATCAATTGGAAGGGGAGGTGATGTAAAAAAATTTAAAAATTATTCATTTATACTCGGATTAGATATATCGTCAAATATACATGAAGCATGTAAACGATACTATAATACAAAAAATAATATAAAAGGAGTTTTCTTAAGGGCCGATACAAGTAAAAATATAAAATCAGGAGAATGTTCAACAATCATTGATAATCATGAAGAAGATAGGAAACATTGTGAAACAATGATAACTATATTATATGATCATAAAAAACCAATTCCACCTCAATATACAGACATTAATTATCGTTATCGAGGATTAGCTAAAGATGGATTCGAAGTTGTAAGTTCTCAATTTTCAATGCACTATTATTTTGAGAATCAATCAACATTTAACGGATTTATCCTAAATTTAAAAGAAAATGTTAAAAAAAATGGTTATTTTATAGGAACGTGTTACGATGGATTAAAGATCTTTAATCACTTTAAAGTAAATAATAATCAATTAGAATACAAAGAAGATACAGGTAAACTTATCTATAGTGTTAAAAAGAAATATGATATTGAATCATTCGACTATAATAAAGAAGATACATCTAATATGTTAGGAAATGTAATAAGCGTTTATATGGAATCAATTGGACAAGAATTAGATGAATATTTAGTTAACTTTGATCATTTAAAGGATGAAATGGAATCAAATGGATTTATTCTTATGAATCCAACAAATATACCTAAGAAGTTCTCAAATATTTTTAGATATGATTATTTTGGTCCCGATGGTCTAGGATCATTCGAAAATGTCATTGATAAAATTCCAGAAATTGATCAGTCTGATAATGATTTTGGAAAATACTATCCCGAGGCACGATCAATCCATCTAGAAAAATCCAAAGAACTAAGGCTACTGAGTGGATTCAATAAATATTTTATCTTTCAAAGAATTGATTAATAACTATTTAAAATGAAAGTAATTAGTATTAATTATGAAATTATATCGTTTAGGTATCCATAAAAAAGAGCTACAATTTTCTAAAAAATCACTTAATGAGGTTACCTATAAAAGAAAGGATGAACTATTAGAAAATAAATGTAAAATTGATAAAATTGATCCGAATCAATGGGATATTTCAAAAAAGAAAAATAATAGTTATGAATATATCTATACATCATCTAAAAGAAACCATAATATCTGTAATATTATTCCTGTTAGTCGTTCATATTTTAAATTACATGAAATCATCCGAGATTTTCAATTACTCAAAAATAATATTTATTGTGCTTGTCTTGCCGAAGGACCCGGTGGATTTATACATTGTCTAAACGATTATTCAAAAACAAATGATATCTTAATCAATAATATTTATGGGATTACATTAATTTCAGAAGATCGAAGGATACCATACTGGAATCAATCAATATTAAATAATAAAAAAAATATCATATTATTTGGAAAAGATAAAACAGGTGATCTATATAAATACAAGAACATTGAAGATTTTATCAGTACAATTAATAAAAATTTATGTCATTTAGTAACGGCTGATGGAGGTTTTGATTATTCAGATGACTATAATTCACAAGAACAATCTTCGTATCAATTGCTCTATTGTGAAATATTCACAGCATTAAATATTCAAAGTATAGGAGGTAACTTTGTACTAAAAGTATTTGATTTATTCCATTACAAGACCATCCAATTAATCTATTTACTATATTGTCACTATTCATATATAGAAATATATAAACCATCCACAAGTCGTTTATCAAATTCTGAAAAATATATTGTTTGTTCGAATTTCCTAGGATTGTCTAAAAATATAAAGGGAACTTTAATAGAATACTTCAATACTTGCGATGAACTACATATCAATGTTCCTAAGAGCTTCATTCAAGATATCAATAAAATGAATGATTCATTTGTTGATACACAGATTAAAATGATCAATGAAGTTATTTCCTATAAAAGTAGTGATTATACTCCATCAAAAGAACAAATCTCAATCGCAAAAAGATGGTGTGAATTATACCAATTACCAATTAATACAAAATGTATCTATTTAGATTGAATAATTTGGTCTTTCACTAATAT
>MDSY01016877.1_pt1 | contig 15368 bp, 10 predicted proteins | sample 811131 | NCBI WGS metagenome assembly MDSY01 (sample SAMN05326643, study PRJNA326480) | marine metagenome | isolation source: seawater | place: Atlantic Ocean: South West | collected 2010 | reverse complement strand
GGCGGAGACCGAGCTAGGGACGATGGCGAAGGCGGCGATGATCCCGCGTTCATAAACGAAGACATCGGCGGCGGCGGCGACCTCCCCACGTTGAACCGCGTCAGCCCGCCGATGCTCGAAGTACTCTGTTGTTCCGGCGGTGAGGAAACGTCGTCATGACCCTTTTTTCGTCGAACAGGCGACCTGTTACTCGATCTTGCACCGAACTTCGAATCCCGCTTCGGAGACCCACGAGGCGTGACTAAACTCGGCGGGACGTAAGCATCGCCGAATTTGACGTTCTTCTTGCCGGAACTTTTTTGGTTACTTTTTCCAGCATCCAATCCAGCATCCAATCCAGCGTCCAACCCACCCCCACTCCCTCCAAACCACGAATCCCGGTCGAACAGAAAGTCGTACGTCTCGTCCGTGGCAAACGGGGGTCTTGAAGACAGTGTCCTTCGTGCTGCGGCGGCGGCGGCGGCGGCGGCCGCGGCGATATCCGCGGGAGGCGCTCTCAGGCTCAAGCGCTTATTCGCGACAGTGACTTTTTTTCGATTCCCTAAATTTGACATCGTGCTCCCCGCGGTGACGCCGCCAAACCCAAACACGGGCTCGGGGTCGAAATCAAGCGGAGGTGTGGGTATCTTATCACCCAACTGGTACGAAATCTGGTTATCCCGTCCGCTTTTCGAAGCGCTTCGCATTGAGTTATTCCACTCGTCGGATGAGCCAGATGAATGGGACGCTCGTTGTTTTCTTTCCAAAGTCTCAGTTCTCTTCGCGGTAGTCCTTCTCGGTGAAGGACTTCTCGACCGGATCGTACTTCTCGACCGGATGTTCCTTTCGATGCGGGGTACAGTGTCATCAGTCTGCGTTTCCGTGGTTATCGCCTCCGCAGTCGGTTCGGAGTGTGCATCACCATTTGAAACGCCTTCGCGGTTCGATTTTCTTTCTGAAAATCCACTTTCAATCTCCTCGACGAACTGGTCAAACAAATCGCTCACCGCCGACCCGTCTCCAGAAGTAACCGCTCGTTGCGCCGCGTGTCGAAGCTCGGACGCGATTTGTAAAAGTGAGGGCTGGTCCGGGACATCTAGAGATGCATAAGCAGCTTGCAACGATGCTTCCCTCGCCGCACTCGGATGCACACCCGCTGCTCGTCTCGACAACGCTTCGGCTTCCAGCTCGTGACACCGCGCTTCCGTGCGGTGCCTCTCCGCATTTGCCCGGTCCACGTCCTCCTCGGCGTCAAGTAGATCTCGTCGTGTTTGTGCAAGCTCGTGTTCAGCATTGGCTCTCAACGCATCCGCTCTCGCCGCTTTCAAATTCGCCTCGCGAGTAGCCGAAATAACAGAACTGTTTTTTGACTCCAACTCCCGCAGCCGTTTCATCTGTTCCTCCCACGCGCGTTCCTTTATTTTTATACCTCGCTCGCGTTTTTTCAGGAATTGAAACTCAACCTCAACCTGACACCGCTGCTCTTCTGATTTCCGTAACGCGGCGCACAGCCGGTCCAGTCTTCTTTGCACGTCTCGGTTGGCTAACACGGAGGCGATGCCCGCCTCCGGACCGAACGTCTCTCCCGTCGTCAGTACCGCCGCCGTTCCGTCAAATCCGAAATATAAGTTGTTCGGGTACGCGTTTGATGTTGTTTTTTCAAACTCACTCAACCCGATGTGCGCGTCCATGTTCTCCTTCCGTAACGCGTGGAGTTCTTTTTGCAAAGTATCGATATCAGTCTCGTAGCGGTCGAGTAGCTCTTTGAAATCGCCCGGAGTGCTTTGAGTCAATAACTCGACTCTTCGTCTCAATTCAACCGCTTCTAATCTCGAAGATTCTTCGTTCGCCTCGGTCGCTAAAACTTTCTCGCGACATTGAAATTCTGTCTCCGCCAACTTTTCCGCAAGGTTTTTCTTTTCAATCGTCTCGACTCTTTGTCTCCCAAGCGACGCGTTTAAACGTCGTCTCAACTCGTCAACGCCCATGGATGAATCAAGCACGGATTCAAAGGAGGAAGGGTCCTTTTTGATGTCGAGTTTTTCCGATCCGTACTGAACCCCGTCAACTTGGAAGTATTCATCGTAAGCGTCTTCATTCTTGGCATCCTCCGCGTCTGCTTTGTTTTCTTTGTCCTCCGCATGGTCCACGTTTTTGTTAGTATCCCCCGTCGTCGAGGCGTACAGTGTTTCGAACTGCGAGCGGAGATTTTTAAGCCGGGTATCAAGCGCACTAGGTGAGGACAACTCCGTTTCGGGTTCCTCAGAAGAAGAACTGACAACTTGATGCACCTCGGTGGGCGGGACATCGTCGTCATCGAGAGGTCGGGCCACGCCGCGCGGCGTCGTCTCGCTTCCGAACCCAGGCGCATCCGATTCAAAATCCTGCAAGGAGTTCGAGCTCAACGCACTCAACGTCGCGCGTTCGTTTCGCAACAGGTACTGTGTAACCACTTGTTGTTGTGCTTGTTCCACCGCCGTTTGTTGGGAAGACCCGAAAGAGTTTTGCGCTCGTCGCAAATTCAAACCGCCGAAAGCGTTCCTCATAAGGCTCTCCGGGAACCGCGCGGGTTTGTTGGGAGACAACGTGTCGGACGATGAAGATGGTACATCTTCGTTTGGTGTGTCGACCTCAACTGGTGCAGAGTCTTCCACTGGCATTGAGTCTCCACCTTTCGAAAATAACTCTCCAACCGCAACAGCGCGCTCTGCTAACACATCGCGCAGCGCCTCCACGCGTCGGTTCCCAACAAGCCCTTGCTTATGTTCAGGCGCGAGGTGTCTACGCACGCACGCGGCTTCGATCCGCCCGCATCGCTGTGCGACTCGTAACGTCTCTAGCGTGTCCAAATGGTCCACGTCAAGTGGCGACACGCAGGCGAGGAAAAACGTCCGAGCGCCGGCGCTTAACAGAGGCGCTAGGATTTTCGAAAGCCGCGTGGTTTTAGCCGAGGGAATGTGGACAGAAGATGTACCGTCATCTCCCGCCACACCGATTTCTTCCTCAGCACTGTCTCCGACAACCTTCCTCCCCCCCGCGATCTCTTCAACAACACGGCCGAAGCTCAAAAGCTGCTTCGCGACGTCGCGTTTTTCTTGGTTCAACTGAACAGAATTGCGGAACTTCGAATTGCTAAATTCATCCGTCAACCCAAGACTCTTGGCGCCAATCAAATCCACGACGTGCATTTCGTTCACGGTGTTGCTACCCGGGTCAACCACGGTGATTCGAAAGAACGCGTGCGTCCGGTTGGGTATGGGCACCGCCGCGGTACCGGCGAAACCTTCCGTCGCGTTCTTTCCGTTTACCCGCTCAGGAACCCGCCAGTTTCTGGACGACCGCCGAGCCAACGTCAACGCCGCTTCCACTTCGGACGCGTTTTTAGTCTCAACCGTGCGTACAAGTAAGGAGTCGGTGGAATATGAACCGTCAAATGCAATACCCTTACCTGTAACACCCCCAAATCTGTCTCCGTTCCCTCCGAAGCTTCCACTCCCAGTCACGGCGAAGCCCTTGCCTTTCCCGGTCGGGTCCAGTAAATCTAGTAAATCTCCATTAGGAAACAACTCCCACGCGGATACAAAAACGCGCTTTTGTTGGGGTATTTTTGACTGCGTAAAGGTACTTGTATTGTAACGTGCATTAGTACGTGTAGTAGTAGTGTCAAACCCTTCAGCAGTAGTACGCGTCACTCCCTCAATCGTGTCGCTTTCCATTCGCTTGAACAGCGCTCTTGAAACTTTTGAGATCAATCCCGGTTTATCGATCTCGTAACTCCCGCCGCCGTCGCCGAAAAGCGCCCTGGATTTACCGCTCCCGCTCTGACCGTGCGCCACGAGTAAAGCGTCGAACCCCCTGTAAAGCCAGTGTGTGATGTCCCGCCACATTTGGTCGGGGACACCGCCGGTTGGGGAGACGCCGCAGGTTTTGTACGTACGCGTTCGGCTTGATTCGTTTCGATTACTAATTTGTCCCGCATTCTCGGACGACTCACCGGGCTCACCCCTGCTACTCGTGGCATCCGCGTTCGGGTCGTCCACCTCTAGGACCGCGCGCGCTCCTCCGTCAGCCTCCGCAACCGCTCTTACAATTTCTTTTTTAGGAAACACCGCGGTTCCCCGCTCGCGCAGCACCGCAGCACGCGCTGGCGCAGGGCACACCGAGACGTACACAGATGCGACACCAACCGCGACGTCTTTCCCTCCCCCCATGGCTTCGAGCTCCTTCGCCAACGCGCGCGTGTCATCCGTGGGGAACGCGAAAGCAGCATCCCGGGCGCCGCCGTAGGATCGGTCACCCTCCACGGGCGACATGCCCGAGCCCCGCCTGTGCGTGCCGATTTGAACGTCCGTTCCCAGAAAAGTGAGAAACGTGCAAACGTCTCGGATGCTTTGACCGATATGACGATGAAAGTGAAACCACGTTTTTCGTCGATACGGTCAAGACATCTTTCAAGAGCTGCCTATGAGATTTCTGAAGATTTGTTCGTCGCGTCGGCAGGCGAACAAATGTCGTGTTCGTTGTCTTGTGTTGACGACGAAACACAGTAGGCTGCGCCCAGGGGACGGCGGGACAGCAACAGCGGGACAGGTGGAGTGATGCCGCGCAGCACGCACGAGCGCCGGTCGCTTCTCGGGGAGAGCGACTTGGCGAGTACCTCTGGGGCGGGGTACGTTGAGCCGAGAGGAGGTGGTCATGGTTCTTCGATGGGCGACTTTGGAAATACGAACGAACGACGATCGAACGACTCTGGTAGCGTGCTTGGTTTGTGCAGACGGCTGTTGAGAAAAAGACGAGTACCGCCCGAGCTGTTGTTACTATTAACGGCGTTGATATGGGGCGGGTACCACCCTTGCATGCGCGTGCTGTTAACCGAAACGGCGGAGGGCACCAGGTCGCCGACGCCGAGTGAAATCAACCTCGCTCGATTTTCCCTGGTCGCGGTGCTGTTCGTGGCGCAGGCGGCAGTGGCGGACAGCGCGGTGTGTTGGGCACTGAGTTGTAGTAAACAGAAACGTGCTGGAGGCACTTCCAGAAGCACGAGTCCCGATGGGCAAAGCACCGGTACTGGGTTCGGCACCACGGACGGGAGATCGGGAGAAACAACAACCAATGATTTGGAAAGCGGAACTAAAATAGAACGAGTGCTTTCGCTTGACACGTGGCATGTTTCTGGCCAGACAAAAGCAGACGACCGGGAGAGGGGTAGAGGCATGGCCCCAGACTCACAATGGCAGCACTTTCCGCAAATGCCCAATACCAAAAGAGACTCGCCAAAGGGTTTGACGAGTGTCGTATCTCAGCGCACCGTTTTGATTGGCGCCGCGTGCGAGTTAGCGTGGTGGCATTTCATCACCATTGCGTTGCAGTCGACGGGTGTGCTGTACACGTCAGCCACTCGAGCAGGGTTCATTTCGACCTCCACCACGATGATGGTCCCTGTGATGGAGATTTTGTATGGGCAGTCAGTCAGCACGGTTACGTGGACAGCGGCGGCGGTGACTATGTTTGGAACAGCGCTGATTGTCGTTTCGAAAAGCTCAGAGCAAGCGACGCAGCCCAGTGTTGAGAGTACTGTGAGTACCGTGCATACTACGCATACCCACACTACTCATGGTGGTCATGTCGAGTACGAGTATGCTGATAATACAACTACGGATGACCTGTTCCTCGGGGATTTCCTCACCCTGTTAGGGTCGTTCACATGGGCAATATTCCTGCTGCGGCTCTCGAAAATCGCTAAGAGCGTGCCGAAGTTTCCGTTGGTCGTCGCGCGCAGCGTGTGTATGGTCGGGTTTGTTTTTATCTGGTTTATTTTAGAGCGGGTGTGGGTGTTTACCCAGGGTGTTGAAGCACAGGGTGTTGGGGACGGAATTTTAAACGATCAATTCGGGCCCAACGTTGAGGGAACCGCGTTTCAAGTCAGAGGTGTTGGGGGTGTGGAGTTTACAGGTGACCGTTCTTCTTTGGAATCATCAGGTAACGCACAAGATGACACCCCCCTGGGCTGGCTCGGTACCTCCAAAGCCGTGGCGTTGATTCTGTTCATGGCCATCGGGCCCGGGTGGGCGTGCTCGTGGTGGCAAACCATCGCGCAGGCTGAAGTGCCAGCCGCGAAAGCAACGGTGCTGATGTCAACTACGCCGCTGTGGGGCGCGTTGTGGGCGGGGCTGATGATGGGAGAAACCATGAGCTTTTTCGGATGGCTCGGGGGGTTCACTATTGTCGGAGGAACAGTGCTCGTCGCACTAGAAGGAGTCACTAGGTAGATTTCGTTGATGAATATGATCATTTATTCACTATTAATAAAGCCACACTAAACCCTCTACGGTCCCCATTGCGTGATCCACATCGAGTAGTGTAGCCATCCTATCACGACTCCGACCATGGCGCCCGCTCCGACTTCCACCGGGGTGTGTCCTAGGCTATCTCTCAACGGCCGCGTATCACTCACCGGGTGCTGCGTCGGCAACTCCAGAATCATCTGGTTTAGGATTTCTGCTTGTCTGCCTGCTTGCAGTCGAACGCCCGTAGCGTCGTACATCACCACCAACGAAAACACCAAACATAACGCGAAAATACTCGAATCTAAGCTTTCCTTTAGGCCTACTGCTGTCGTCAAGCCTACTACCAACGCTGTGTGACTACTGGGCATCCCACCGGAACCCACGATACGGCCCCAGTCAAGTTTGCCGGTGGAGTACCTGTTGTGTTTGGGTGAGGGGGGGAGGGTGACGGTCAGTGATGCGTTCCTATGCCTCATGCTTAATCACCCGAAACGTTCGCATCGCTGGAGCTCGCGATGGCGCTGTTTCCTTCCACTCGAACTGTGGTCTATGCCCGTCTAAACACCCTAAACGGTGTCAGGTTTTCCTTTGTTCCAATACATACCAGTGCGTGAAGACCTTCGCGGACTGCGCGAAGCTGTGGAGGGAGGGGAGATAGAGACATCGGCGAGGTCAGTCGTGCGTTCGACGACAGGCGTGAAAGGCGGACAGGTGGCAGGATGAGCAGGGAAGGGTGTCTCCCCAGCGTTCCATCAAACCTACCTGAACGCCAGCAACGCGCTCATCAACGCGGGCGAGGATATCAGCGCGGGTACGCCGGTGCCAAGAGGGGCCATTGCGGCGGCCGGTCGGGAGGTCGCGCCGAACGCGCACCTGCCCTCTGCCAAGTCGGCGCTCCTTGAACGGCTAGGCAAACTAGCGGTCGAGAGACAGATGGATTTCGAGTGCGTGATCTGGTGTTTGTCCATCATTTTGAGGGTCTGTTGACTGTCTGTGAACTAGTTCCGCCATCGACAGATATGCTGCTTTTGCTTTTGCTCCTTTCCAAAAAGTGCTCTCACACCTCCGCGCGCGCGTCCCCCCGCCGCTCGCGATGGTGACCGTTTCGGCGTGCGCGGTTCTTTCCTCGCGGCTCGCTGAGGCGATGTCGACTGCGCTCCCGCGCCAGCTCCGAGGTTTCCACGACACCGTGAGGAGTGGAGGAGTGAAAGGCGCGAGGCCTCGTCAAGCGCGAATGGCACGAATCTCGCCAAAGGCGTGTCACCGTTGCATCCAACACAGGGTGTTTCCAGTGGTGTCCGTACCACGAAAAGACAGCGCGATGGATCAGTGCACCGTGCGATACACAAGGGCAAAGGCTGGTGACGATGACGATGTACAAACTCAACCGGAGGAGAAGGAAGGTGCAAAGTTGAGAAACACAAATGATGACAAAATAGAAAAAACCGACGACGACGATTCAATCGCCACTCAAATCGCCTTGGCGTTGATAAGGTTCTACCGAACGCAAATAAGCCCGTTGACGCCTCCATCCTGCCGGTTCGTCCCTACGTGTTCCGGGTACGCCGTGGAGTCATTTAAAAAATTCGGACCCGCTAAAGGGTTGACGCTGACAGCGTGGAGAATTTTAAGATGTAACCCGTTGGGAGGAGTGGGGTACGACCCGCCGCGATGGCCGCCGGTAGGGATAGGAAAAGTAGCGGGAGATGACTAATTGCGAAAATGAGACTAAATGCCCATGGGATATAGAGTGATACAATGTGATCTATACATTCATACTATTACAAAGCCTGTCCTCCTTCCGCGCTCTCTTCAATCGTCATCGCTGCGACGCGTTCCAGCGCCTGTTCCAACCTCGCATTCGCCCGCTCCACCGCCCCCCCCACGGTGAGTAAATTACTAGTAGCGATCTCGTCCACCTTGGATTGCAAATCCAACAACAAATTTTGGAACCCGTCGAGGTAGGATAACACTCTTTGTCGGTGGAACGTGCTCGTGACGTGCGTGCGTGACACATCCAGCTCCACGGACACGACGCCCGACGATCCGGGATTATTTTGATTGTTTTCGTTGTTCTCATGTACCGCAACCGCCACGCCCGGCGTTTTCGGTCGGTGTACGGTGTTCACATCCGTCGTTCGTTTCGGAGGCGTCGCGTCTGGCACGGGGGGTACGGCAGGGTGTTGAGCCTGTGTTTTGCTCGGTGAGTTCGACACACTAGGGGGTTCGACGTTATGCGTTATGCCGTTGTCATTGACGACGCCTGAAAAAACTTCCGACGTGCTCATCGTGGGAGGCGGGTCCAAGCCCAGATCTGCGGCCAGCGCCTCACGTACCTCCCCCAGCGCGATGAACTTTTCAAACTCGCACTTGAACAGCTCCGAACGTTCTTTGACGTTCTTGCCCCAGTTCGACATCTGAATGTCGTGCTTCCCCAGGAACGAAGTAGCGCTCAACTCGCCCAGCGCGGAAGTAGGGTCGTTGCTACTTTCCTTGACGTGCCGGAAAAAAAGTCGCCATCGCGCAAAGTCGTCCGCCAACACCTCAACGAACGGGACGTTCTGGAGAACCAACTTGGTGAACACGCCTTTTGCTTTCTCAGTCACCTCAGGGTCCATGCCACGAACTCGGGGGACGATCTGGCACGTGGCACGTGACACGAGAAGTGGAGGGCGAGGAGCTAAATAAATCGTGCACGTGGGCAACGGCTCTTCGCCTTCCAAATCTCGAAAGAAACGCTTCGTTTCTCGGAAACGTCCGATGAGTTGACAGCAGGACAACCCGTCATCACTCCACGACGCGCGTGCTTCCGTGGCACAAGCACGTACATCGTGTCTATCGCGTGCATCGTGAACGACACAAACCGCACTTCGTGCCGCACTACGCTTGGTCGGTATCTCAACGACGCCGCACCCGCGAACAGCGTCCGATCTTCTTTCACGCCAGTCACGTCACTACGGTCATCGCACACCCTTCTCGATGCCGTCCGAAACTGTCAGCGACGCCGTGCCTTCAGGCATCCAGGCCTCCGCGGCAGAGCTCCCTCCCGACATCTTAAAAGCCATCGAGACCGAGATGAAAACCTCCGTTTCCGACGTCCCCCCAGAGTTAGTTCAACACGCCGTCGCCATCGCGAAGAAGTGCGGAAACGAAGCCTTCACTTCAAAACGGTACAGGGACGCATTACAGTTCTACACGCAAGCTATCGCCGGGTCTCCGGCCGATAAATCCTTGAGGTCCAACCGATCAGCTACTTATTTGTTATTAGGAGACAACGAACGCGCCCTGGATGACGCGGTGCGGTGCGTCGCGCTGGATAACGACTGGCCTAAAGCGCACTACCGTCTTGGGAAAGCATTAGCGGCGCTCGGTGAGTGGCACGCCGCGAGCGCGACCCTGGAGCGGTGCGCGCGGCTCATCACAGGCGTAGGCTTGACCGATAACACGGATGGGATTAACGATGAAACGATAGGTACTACCGATGAACCTACAACAGCTACACCTCCAGCCCACCCCGTGGACACCAAAACCTTAGCGGGCGTGCTCGATCTGCTCGCCATCGCCAAGGCTGAGTCTGAAGACCACCGGTGTAGGCTTAGTTCCACGGAGACGGTGAAGAGGAAGGATTTAGCAGCCCGGTTACGAGAAGCGCGAAGAGCCGATGACAGGGAAGCCACTCTAACCCGGTGGCGTCAAACCATGTCCGGTCCCGAGTGGTCTGTGGACGAGCACGAATGGCGCCCGACGTTTCCCCCGACCGCCCGGCTTGGTTCGATAGACCCTAATTCGTTCAACAACGACAACCGACGCGGAGGCGCGATATTGCACGCACGTACGTTAGCAGAGCTCGCCGCGCCGAAGAACTCGCTGGAGGCGCTGGAAGACGCAGGAAGGTTACGCGCATACGCGATTGGGGTTACCAACGCAATCGCGCAGGCAAAGGGAAAACTCGAGGAGGTTGAAGCGACTGAAGAAACCACGGAAGGAGTACTGAAGGCCGGTACTCAAACCAAGGTCGTCACGACCTTGTGCATCGCCGGTGGCGGTCCGGGTGTGCTACCATTATCCGCATCACATGCCGGCTCGGATCGCGTGTTTTCCGTGGAACGAGGTCGGTTCTCCTTCCGCGCCGCGCGAGGCGTGGTGCGCGCAAACGAAGAAAACGGAAAAGTTGATAAAAATATCATACAAGTTTTAGACCGCCCAGTCACCGCGATTGATTTGAAAGGGGACATGGACGGTTTCAAAGCCAACGTGTTGGTGACCGATCTTCTTGACCGAGCCGGGGGGCTAGGTATGGGTGTGTTGAGTGCGTTGGACGCATGCGCCACCCAGGGTCTGTTAACTCAAGACGTGGTAGTAGTACCCCAAAAACTCAGAACTTTCGCCAAGTTGGTCCAAATCCGAATCGAAAACGTCAGAGGGTTTGATTTGCGGACGTTGAACAACTACCGGTGGCACCCTCAAACCGCCAAGTTCAGTCCTGACCGCGAGCCGCACGTCGTCGTGTCCGACACGTTCGAGGTGTTTGATGTAGATGTTCAGGAACGAGTGCGTCAGAAAGTGAAGCAGTTCGAGGATGGGGGCGATGATGAGACGTTAGATGCTGAGAAATCTGAAAACGCCTCGAGTGGAAATTCAAACCGTGCTGCTCAGTGGGACACCGACGCGACTGTCAAAATCCCAATCACACAAGATGGGGTGTGGAACGCGGTTGTGTTTTGGTTCGAAGCTGGTTTAGGGGGCGGTGAGGTGTTGCGAAGCGCTACGCCGCCAGGGGAGTTAAAGGACGAGTTAACCAACACTAACAACGATGCTCCGACTCGACAAAACACACACAAAAAAACCATCCACACCGGTTCCTCCTGGGGTCTCGCCGCGCAGTACTTGGACGAGGTTTTTGTGCGCAAAGGGGAGTCGGTAGACGTTCGAATCAGAAGAGACACAAACCAGGTGTATTTCCAGTCAGTTCCAGCTGCAACAATTCCCCGCCGCGCCGCCATCCCGATGTGGCACTACGACATGCTCAATGATTTCGGGCGGAACGAAGCGTACGATAAGTGCATCACAAGCGCCGTCGCGAAGTACAAAGGCTACGGGTATTTAGACACAGGGAATGTTAACAGTCACAGGAATTACAAGAATTACGCGAACCATCACCTCTCTGTGATTGACGCCGGTTCAGGTTCCGGTTTACTCGCGATGATCGCCGCGAGAGCGGGCGCGGACCAAGTCACCGCCATCGAGCGCTCCGCGCACATGACTGACGTCGGCGAAGAAATCTGCGCAGTCAATGGGTTTGCTGGTCGTATCACTTGTCTTCATAGGGACGTGCGACACGTGTTCACCCATGAAACCCCCGGGCTGCCTTTCAACGGCGCTTTGAAACCCGACGGCGTCGTGACTGAGATGCAATCAAAAGCCAACATGATGGTGTACGAGATATTTGACAGCGGGTTGATTGGAGAAGGAGCTTTGCATGTTTTAGCGTATGCGAAAGAACGTTTACTGAAAGAGAATTCAATCCTGGTCCCGGCGAAAGCGCAAGTGTTCGCGCAGCTGATTGAAACGAGACACGGGTTGGTTAGTCTGGATGGAATGGATAATGGGGTGGATACGAATGATCGGACTAATAGCGATCAGGCTAAGCGCTCCTATGATTTCGGACACTGCAACCGCTGGCGCTGGCGGGACGAGTATGAGGGGATCAATTTGGAAAAAGACAAAACAAAGTGGCGACCTTTATCCGAAATAAAAAAAGTGTTTGATTTCGATTTTTACAAAGTATCCGCGCAGACGTTAGCGCCAGAAAGTAAGCCGCTACGATTTAAGATAAATGAGAATGGTACTTGTAACGCGGTTGCGTTCTGGTTTGAGCTTGACGTAGGAACAGATAAGAAAGGTAACAAGGTAACCTTGTCAACCTCCCCGCACGACGGCACGAAAGGCCAAACCTGGCAACAAGCCGTGCAGTACTTCGAAGAGTTTAACGTGCTGAAAGGGAGGGATTCCTTGCAGGATTCCTCGCAGGATTCCTTCAAAGGCGACTCCGTGCCTATCAACGCCTCGCACGACACGTACGGCATCCGGTTCGACGTGGATGACGGGTTGTTTCCTGAACGGGCGGAGCGACGGGATCCCAAGAAGCACGCGCCGAGTCACGACCCCGTCTGGGGCGCGGCGTTAGCACGAGCGAAACAAGTCGACAACCAACTAAACAAGATCCTAACCCAGAACCCGCTGGAGTACCGAGCGGTGGCTGAGACCGCCATCGCAGCCGGTGCACGGCCTCACGACTTAGGGTTTGAAGCAGAACAGGGAGCCGACTTCTGCATAAGGCTGATGGGGTAGCTTGGGGTAGGGAGTGTGTGGAGAGAGTAGGATTTTCAGAGAGTAATTGTCTAAGATGTCTAAGAGTCACGGTTTTAAAGAATTTGTTTGTGCATTACTGTTCCTCCAGTCCTATCAACACTCGCGCTATGCCATCGACGTCTGTTACGTAAAACAGACGTCCAATTTAGGCCGTTTCCATCCCCCACCGTTCCGCGAACGCCTTGGTTTCCGTCGCCGCGTTGCCCTTCTTCGCCATCTGCGCTTCCTTCCACTTGGGAATGTAAAGCTTCTTAGGTCCAGTCGGCGCGCGCTTGTTCTTCTTCGTGGGCACCACGCCGTTCTCCACGAGCCACTCTTTGCGCGACGGGTCTGCGTCCGTATACGGGAGGGACTCCAGGTCAAGACCAGCACGCTCCGCCATGACCTCGAGTCCGAGCTTGTTGATGCTCTTCAATGCTGATGTACTGATTCTAAGCCGAATGTACCTCTGCTTCTCGGGCCAGTACACCCTTTTGTACTGTAAGTTGACGCCTTGCAATTTCTTGTTCCTGATGTGCGAGAAAGACACGGTCCACCCGTTGTTCGCCTTCTTACCGGTCAACATGCACTTGCGCCCGGACTTGCCGTGGATGCCTGGGGAGTTAGAGAGGAGGAAGGTAAGTTGATGCTCATTTTTTGCTTTTTCGTCATTTCCCTATGACCAAAACCCTATGACCCTATCTATCCCGTGATGGAGGTCGGACTTGCGCGAGTGTGTCAATCCGCATCTATGTACGTACTCTGCACGGTGGTGTCCACCTTCACATGGGCGACAGCCGCCTTGTTGGTGAAGGTCGAGCCGAGGGACGCGAACTGGCGCGTCACCTGTGGTGAACGGGAGGGAGGGATGAATCGCGGTCAGTCATTGTGTTCGCGAGTGGAGCGCAACTCAACTCATGTTATCGGTCGTATACTCTCTGTGTCCTCTTCAGCGACGTGCGCATTACGCGACGAAAAGCACGGCACGAACCCTGCACGTACATGTATGACGGGGTTCATGGTCAAAGAAGCGGCGGACATCGTGGCGGTCTTACGCGCGACGTCGACGAGTGACCGTGTCGCGGGAATCGACAGCGAAAAAGCGACGTGGAAGTTTGGCTCATCCATTTCGTTTTCTCGTCTCGAAAAAGCTCCAAAGGACGACTCTTCAGTAGGCAAAAAGTCACGAAGTTCCGTGGACCTCATCGATTGAGCAGTCTCTCTTTTTTCCCGACGAGCTTTTTTGTTTTTGGCCTCCGGTGAATGAAAACAATCCAAGACTCCTCCAATCATCCTCACCTCACTCGCCCCCGCATCGGGACGTGCATGCCCGGCGGTTCGTTCCTCGAGCCCGACCGCGACGCTACACACAGGGAGGCGCTGAGCAAGTCGGTGGAGCTCCCTTTGCTTAACAGTGAGGGAACAGTACCGGGCTCGCCAGATCCACGACGAGAAGACGCGGGTCATAGAACCACTCCCAGCTCATCGCACCCACACCACCTCGCCCCCGCATCCACGATGGACTCGCACGACGGCATTCAGAAGCTCCTGGCGGCGGAGCAGGAGGCGCAGGCTATTGTGAGCGCGGCGCGGGCGGAGAAAACGCAAAGGTTGAGGCAAGCCAAGGCGGAGGCGGATGCTGAGATCGCGGCGTACCGCACGCAAAGAGAGGAGAAATACCAAACCATTTTGCAGTCGCAGTCGGGGGATTCAACCGCGCGCGCCGCGAAGTTGGAAAACGACGCCATAGCGCAAATCAAAACCGTGAAACAGCAGATCGAGAGCAGCAAAAAAACAGTCACGAACATGCTCGCGCAGAAAGTCACGAAAGCGTAGAGGGTTTAGGGGGGACGGGGTGAAGCGAAAGAGTCGAGACGATTGATTGTGAATGAACGAACCAGTGAGACGCGTACAGCGGCGTGGCCCTTCTAAAAGCTCGACGAATTCTGGATGATCGATACATCCTTTGTATTACCAAATGATACACCTGACTAAGTACTCACTGGTCACATTCTCTCTCTCCCGTTGGATTTGTCTTGCTTTTGTTGTACACGGTATCGAAAGCTGCTCGCTGATGCTTTTTTTTTCGGCTCATTGGGGGGTGACAAATTGCTCATGGTAGTATCCATGATCAATTCTTCAGCGCCCTATACACCATCTTCCCATCGTTGCCGTATTGCGGGTTCCCTGCCAATTAATACATTGGTGGGCTCCTCACAACGCGCGCGACGTCGCTTGCGGTTTCGGATTTCGCCGTCGCAGATAACGGGAAACCTCTTGTTTCTGCACCCCTTCCTTTTTTATGCTTTATTAGCATCCCCTATGAATAGTCCGAACGCTTTCAATAGCGTTCGTGTCATCCTCTAAAAAATAAACGCCCCCCCCAGGCGTTACTCACCGTAAAATCACACACCAAGCGCGTACTATGTGTGTACTCGCGGCTCGATAAAAAATAGTTGGCCAGTCTCATTATTTTCTCACCTCCTCTTTCTCATTTCCCCTCCACCCTAACGTCACTTCCCCTACATGTGCCCCTGCGCGTACCCGGGCATCATCCCCGGCGTCTGCATGTACCCGTTCTGGACGTAGTACCCGGGGGGGTGTTGCGGCAGGGAGTTCATGTCGTTGGTGTTTCGTTGGTTCGCGTTGCCGGCAGCAGGGGCGTTTCCATTCCCGGCGCCGTTGACGCTCGTGATGTCGTGGATGCTCGACCGGCGTTTATCTTTTTTGTTCATGCTGTTGAGGCGGATG
>MDSY01001242.1_pt1 | contig 15369 bp, 15 predicted proteins | sample 811131 | NCBI WGS metagenome assembly MDSY01 (sample SAMN05326643, study PRJNA326480) | marine metagenome | isolation source: seawater | place: Atlantic Ocean: South West | collected 2010 | reverse complement strand
ATATTCAAACACACAATATCAATGTAGATTTAATAGAGGCTGCAATTACTCCAAAAACAAAAGCAATAATGTTGGCACATGCTTTAGGTAATCCTTTTAATGTAACTAGAGTTAAAGAGATTTGTGACAAACACAATCTATGGTTAATTGAAGATACATGTGATGCTTTAGGGGCTGAGTTAAATGGACAGAAATGTGGAACTTTTGGAGATATTGGAACCTTAAGTTTTTATCCTGCACACCACATGACTATGGGAGAAGGTGGAGCTGTTTTTATGAACAATCCTGAATTAAAAGCTATCGCAGAATCTTTTAGAGATTGGGGAAGAGATTGTTATTGTCCACCTGGTTGTGATAATACTTGTGGTTGCAGGTTTGAACAGAAACATGGTGATTTACCTTATGGATATGATCATAAATATGTGTATTCTCACCCAGGATATAATCTAAAAATTACAGACATGCAAGCAGCATGTGGTCTTGCTCAGTTAGGGAAATTAGAATATTTCATAGAGAAAAGACGAAGTAATTACGCTTATTTGAGAAACAAATTAGAGTCTTTAACAGATTTTATCCATTTACCAATTCCAACTCCAAATAGTAACCCGTCTTGGTTTGGATTCCCAATCACGTTAAAAGATAATTGTGGAATTTCAAGAGTTGATGTTACAAAATTTTTAGACAGTTATAAAATTGGTTCTCGATTACTTTTTGCAGGGAATTTATTAAAACAACCTTATTTTAAAGATGTAGAATATAGAGTTGTTGGTGCTTTAACACATACCGATAAAACTATGAATGATACTTTTTGGATTGGTGTGCAACCAGCTTTAGATGAGGTTCATTTTGATTTTATAGCTGAAAAACTTGAAGAGTTATTTGGTTTAAATTTTTAAAAAAAAAATATGAATCTGGAGCCAACTCTTTTAGAAGGTGTTTATATCATCCATAATTTTAATGCAATAGATCAACGAGGTTTGTTCGTCAAGACATTTAATAAAAATGCATTTAAAGAATTAAATTTAGATTTTGAAATTAAAGAATCATATTATTCTATTTCTAAAAAAAATGTAATTCGAGGGATGCATTTTCAATTACCACCACACGACCATCAGAAACTAGTTTATGTCCCCAAAGGATCAGTTATAGATGTAGTTATCGATTTAAGAAAAGAATCTAAAACTTACAAGAAATTTATTTCAGTTAAGTTATCTAGCCAAAATAAAAAATCAATTTATATCCCCAAAGGTTTAGCTCATGGTTTTAAATCATTAGAAAATGATACTATTACTGTTTATAACGTGGCTACTGAATATGATTCGGGAGCGGATAATGGTGTAAATTATGATTCTTTTAGATTTGATTGGGAAGTAACTAAACCAATTGTTTCAGAAAGAGATGATGCTTTAGTTACTTTAAATGAGTTTTGTGAAAAGAATCCTTTTTAATATGAAAAAAATTATTATTACTGGTTCAACTGGATTTGTTGGATCGAATTTAGCAAAGTTCTATTTAGATAAAAAAAAGTTTAAAGTTCATTTAATTGTTCGTAATAATTCAGATTTATCAAATATTGATTCTATTAAAGATTTAGTCGAGCTTTTTTTATATGATGGAAAATTAGAAAACTTGATTGAATTCTTTCAAAAGGTAAATCCAGAAACTGTTTTTCATTTGGCATCAAATTTTATTGCAGAGCATAAGTCAAATGAAATAGACGCTCTAATTCATAGTAATATAACTTTTGGACTACATATATTAGAGGCGATGAAAGTATCAGAAGTAAAAAAAATGATTAATACTGGAACATCTTGGCAACATTTTAATAATGACGAGTACAACCCAGTATGTTTATATGCTGCAACAAAACAAAGTTTTGAAGCTTTAATTGAATATTATGTGCAAGCAGAAGATTTTAAAGTAATTACTTTAAAATTATTTGACACCTATGGGGAAACTGATACAAGACCTAAATTGATCAATCTATTAAATAAATTTGCAGATGAAGAAACAGAACTAAATATGTCGCCGGGCGAGCAAATAATAAATTTAGTGCACATCAATGATGTTTGTAGTGCTTTTGATACAGCTTATAAGTTGTTGATAAGTCTAAAACAACCAAGTCATTTTAAATATGCAGTAGCGAGTGAAAAAAGTTATCAACTTAAAGAAATCATTAAAATATTTGAGTCCGTTTCCAACAAGAAAATCAATGTGATTTGGGGAGGAAAACCCTATAGGAATAGGGAAGTTATGACTTTATGGAACAAAGGAAAAAAATTACCGAATTGGGAAGCGAAAATAGAGCTAGTAGAGGGTTTTAATCGATATAAGTAAATTATGAATGTAAAATTATCAATTGGAATTCCAACTTATAATCAAGGAATGTATCTTGAAAAAGCTATAGTATCTATATTAAATCAATCAATTAAACCATATGAAGTAGTAGTTTGTAATAATCATAGTAATGATGGCTTTACAGAAACCGTACTTAATAAATACAAGGATCAAATAAACATAATTCAACCTCCTGTGTTTTTAACTATGATGGAGAACTGGAATTATCTGTGTAAGAATCTTACTGGAACTCACATTTCCTTGTTGAGTAGCGATGATTTCTATGAGAGTAATTTTGTTTCTACTTTTATGGATATTTACAAGCCAGATGGTGTTCTTTATAGATTTGGGTTTAATCTTATAGATGACTCGGATACTATAATCGAGACTAAAAAAATCAATTCTGTAAATAAAATGGAATGTTTTCCAAGAAATTTTTATGAACAAATTCAAGGACCGAAGTTGAGTTTTTCGGCCTTTGTAGTAAGTTCCGTAAATTTAAAAGAGGTAGGTTATTTTGATGAAAATTTAAAATTAATTGGAGATTGGGGTTTGTGGTTAAAGTTGTCTCCTTTGGGTAAGTTTTACTATTCAGAAGAGTCTGTTAGTAATTACAGAATTGATTATAGAAATAAAATAGCAAAAGAAAGGTTTGAATTAAACATTTCGGACTTTATTTATGTATATGGAACAATTCAAAGAAATCTTATAGAAAAATATAAATTAAAAAAAACAATTTTTAATAACGCAATAAAGCTTCATTTATATAAGATTGAAAAAATAAGGAAGGAAAATACACTAATAAATCCTTCCAATTTAATGCATTTAAAAAAATTAACAAAAGGAAGACTTATTAGAAATGATTTTGAATTTATTATTAGAAATTTTTATCAAAATTTTAGAGAATATTTTTTTAAGATATGATAAGCAGTAAATCAATAAAAAATAATTTTAGAGCAAACGGTTTAACCGTTATTATTAATACGGCTTTTCAATTAATTTCGGTACCTATATTTTTATCTTATTGGGGGATAGATTTGTATTCTGATTGGATTGTTTTATTATCACTTACTTCTTATTTTGCAATGTCAGATATTGGTTTAAATACAGTAACTACTAATGAGTTTTGTATATCTTATACTCAGAATAAATTTAAAAAGTGTAATACGCTTTTTAATAACAACCTTTTTTTTATTCTCATAGTTTTTACTGTTTTATTTACGGTAATAGTTTTCTTTTTTTCTTTTGTTAACCTCTCAACTATTTTTAAGTTAGAAAGCATAAATGAAACTACATCTGAAACTATTGTGGTTTGTCTAGCTATACAAGTTTTTGCAGGAATGGTAAGTGGTTTATTCGACGCAATTTATCGTGCAACCAATAGAAACTCGTTAGGTATAATGGTAAATAATTACGTTAGAATTTTCGAGAATGTTTTGTTAATTGTTGGTGTTCTATTCAATTTTAATCTTATTACAATTATTTTAATTTATATTATACCAAGACCTGTAGGTTTAATTTTTAAAGTCATTAAAACACAATATTATTTTCCTTTATCAATTAATTTAAAATATTTTGATCTCAAAGAATTTAAGAGTATAGTATTACCCGCATTTTCTTTTTTGTTGTTTCCAGTGGGTAATTCTATTGTATTACAAGGGTTTACGTTGTTAGTTAATTTTACATTAGGTAGTGTAGCTGTCGTAATGTACAATACAACTAGAACTTTGATTAATTTTGTTAAAGTCGGTTTTGGGTTAATTAATAATTCAGTTTGGCCAGAGTTATCATTAGCATATGGTAGAAAAGATTATGCCTCAATGAAAAATATACATAGATATTCTGTATCTATTTCTTTTTATTTTTCTTTATTTGCTAGTTTTTTTATGTTAATTTTTGGTGAATATATTTATACAAATTGGACCAATAATAAGTTAGATTTTAATATGACATTATATATATGTTTCTTAATCACACTTGTAGCAAATACTGTTTGGTATACCAGTAGTGTGGTACTTGTTTCAACAAATAACCACAAGGAGTTTTCTATGTATTATCTGATTTCCTGTTTTGTTTCATTATTACTAGGGTATTTTATAATAACCTATACAAATACTATAAATTATCTACCTCTATCTTTATTGATAATTGATGTTTTATTAATTATATTGGTGCTTAAGAGTTCTTTGAAAATTGTAAATGATAATTTTAATCAATTTATTTTTGAAACATTAAAATTACCAATTATAACTATAAAAAATATGATCAAAAAATAGTAGTATTTCACTTCAAACCAAAATCAATTAAAATTATATAATAAATTTTTGAAGCTATAAATATCAGAAAATATATTAAACTTGATATTAATTTATTCGTAAGTTTTTTTGGATAAATTTCATTTAACATAAAAAAAAATATGAGAAATAAAAAATTACAACAGAATAACTCAAATTATCTTACAACTGAGTCTAATCCAATCCACCTTGATTGTACTTTACGAGACGGTGGATATTATAATTCTTGGGACTTTTCTGTAGAATTAATAAATAAGTATCTTCAAGCTGTTTCTGAAGCGAATGTAGATGTTGTAGAACTTGGTCTTAGACTTGTTGATAATAATGGTTTTAAAGGCGCTTGTGCTTTTTCTACTGATAACTTTATACTTGGACTAAAAATTCCTAGTAAGCTTAAAGTTGGAGTAATGGTAAACGGTTCAGATCTTTTACCCGATAAAGGACAGATAGAAACTTTAAAACATCTATTTCCTAATGATTCTGTGAATTCACCTGTAGACCTTGTCAGATTAGCTTGCCATCTTAAAGATATTAAAAATATTATGCCAGCAATAAGTTGGTTGTCTGAAAAAGGATTCCAAGTAGGTTTGAACATAATGCAAATATCTGAATATGGACAACAGGAAATTACTTCTGTAGCCAAGTTAATAGCTAAATCCCCTGTAGAAGTTTTATATTTTGCTGATAGTTTGGGAAATATGTCTCCAGATGATGTAATCAGGATTAACGGATGGATTAGGGACGGTTGGAATGGACCTATGGGGATTCATACTCATGACAATTTAGGTTTAGCACTTTCAAACACAATGACAGCCTTAACAAATGGAATTAATTGGGTTGATAGCACAGTTACTGGAATGGGACGTGGCCCAGGAAATGCTCTCACTGAGCAATTAGCAATAGAATTAGGAACATTATCGTCAAACGAACCAGAATTAAATTCCTTATTGGAAATAATTCGATCTGAATTTGACCCCATGAAGAAAAAATACGGATGGGGGACAAATCCCTATTATTATTTAGCTGGAAAATATTCAATTCACCCCTCATATATTCAAAAAATGATGAATGACTCTCGATATTCATCAAATGATATATTAGCAGTAATATCTCATCTCAGAAATTTGGGAGGTACAAGTTTTAATTCATCCATCATTGAGGAAGTTAGAATGTTTTACACTGGTGAACCAAAAGGTAAATGGGATCCAAAAACAAAAATTTCAGGAAGAGAAGTTTTACTAATTGGAACAGGACCAAATACCAGTAAACATAGCCAAGCAATTGAAAATTACATAACAAGAAAACATCCAATTGTTATAGTTTTAAATACACAAACTTCTATCAAGGCTGATTTGATTGATTATAGAGTGGCTTGTCATCCCGTAAGGCTTCTAGCTGATAGTAAGTTACATATGACATTACCACAGAAACTGATTACACCATTTTCTATGTTACCAGAACCAGTTAAATTAAAACTTTCAAATAAGGATATATTAGATTTTGGTATGTCTGTTCAAAATCACATTTTTTCTTTTAATGAATTTTATTGTAACACACCAAACTCTCTTGTTATTTCTTATTCTTTAGCTATTATTGCAAGTGGTAAAGCATCTCGAATAATAATGGCAGGATTTGATGGTTATCCCTCTGGAGATAAACGTAATAATGAAACAAACGATGTCATAAAACTATTTAAAGAATACTCTAATGTGCCATTATTAGCAGTAACAAATACTTCATATGATATAGATACTACTAGTATATATAATATTTAATAATGAAAAATAAATCGCCATTAGTATGTTTTTTACCCTGTAGAAAAGGTAGTGAAAGAATTCCTCGTAAAAACATTAAGCCTTTCTCGGATTTTAAAAACGGTTTAATTGAGATAAAAATTAATCAACTTTTATTATCTAAAAAAATAGATAAAATTATTTTATCTACAAATGATAAAGAAATAATAGATTTTGCAAATAGTTTTCAAACTGAAAGATTAATTATACATGAAAGAGAAGATTATCTTTCCACTAGCTTAACAAGTACAGATACGCTAGTTGGTCATGCAAATGAACTCATTGAAAATGCTCATATTTTATGGACTCATGTTACTTCACCTTTTATAACAGCTTTAGATTATGATAAAATAATTAGTCAGTATTATAATTCTTTAGAAAAAGGTTTTGACTCATTAATGACTACAACGCTTATTCATGGTTTTCTTTGGGATAAGACGGGACCAACCAATTATGATAGAAAAATTGAAAAATGGCCTCGAACGCAAACTTTAGAGCCTATTCATGAAGTCAATAGTGGAGTCTTTTTAGCTCATTCAAATATTTATAATAAATTTAATGATAGAATTGGGGAAACTCCTTTTTTATATACTCTAGATAAACTTAAATCTCAAGATATTGATTGGCCAGAGGATTTTATATTGGCTGAACAACTAATTAAAACACGTTTAGTAAAAATATGATAAAAGATATAAAATTTTATGAGACTATCGTATTTGACTGTGACGGTGTAATTTTAAATTCCAATCATTTAAAAACTGAAGCTTTTCGAAAAGCTGTAATCCCTTATGGTATCAAGGCTTCTCAGGATCTAGTAGAATACCATATCCTAAATGGAGGGGTTTCTAGATATAAAAAATTTAGTTATTTTTTAAACAATATTGTTAAAGAAATTGACGGTTACGGTATCGAAATATTACTTGAAAGATATGCTGATATTGTTAAGACAGGATTAATGAATTGCGAAATAGCATCTGGTATTCATCAGCTAAGAAATACTACAAAAGATTCGACATGGTTAGTTATTTCTGGAAGTGATCAAACTGAATTAAGAAATATATTCAATAATCGGGGACTAAACAAGTTGTTTAATGGGGGTATTTTTGGAAGCCCTGATGATAAAGAAACAATAATAGGCCGTTTACAACAAAAAGGTATGTTATTAACAAAAACTCTTTTTATAGGAGATAGTGAGTATGATCACCTATCTGCTACAAATATGGGACTAGATTTTCTTTACGTATCAGATTGGAGTGAAATTAGTGATAAAAATGAATTTATTGAAAAGTATAAACTTTCAACAATAACAAAAATTAATCAATTATTACAATAAGTTCAATTTTAAATGGAAAATAATAATTTAAAGAATAAACAGCTTAAAGTAATTTTTTCGAGTGGAATCGGAAAATTACACTTAGTAGAGGCTGCAATGAAATTTAAAAAATATTCTCCAGACACAAAAGTTATATTAATAACTTCATGGATACCAAGCTTATTCTCATTGTATGTTTTAAGGAATATAGGTTTAGGAAATATTGCTAAACGTTTATCGATTAGACGTGATGCTGCAAAAATTGTTGATTCTACTGTTGGGTTGTTATTACCAGAATTAACATATCATATTTTGAAAAAAATAATTGGTTCTGAGAAATCTTTGGGGATTGGTTTTAAAATATTTGGAATTTTAAGTTCTTTAAGCTTAGTTCATAAATTTAGTTCAAATACAATTCTTCACTTAAGAAGCGGTGGTGGCTATAAAATAATAGAAAAAGCAAGAAAATTAGGAGTAAAAATTATAGTTGATCATTCAATTGCTCACCCTCTATCATTCAAGGATTATTTAGGTTTCGAAAATCCTTTTTTAGATAATAAAACATTATCTACCAATAGCCTACTCTGGAAACAGGTTATTAATGATTGTGATTCAGCAGATCAAATTATAGTCAATTCTGATTTTGTGAAGAAAACATTTATAGATAAAGGATATTCTTCTGAAAAATTATCAGTTGTATATCTTGGTTTACCAGAGAGATTTAATAAAATTGAAAGAAAATATAATAGCGACAAACCGTCATTGTCTTTATTATTTACTGGTCATTTTGACATTAGAAAGGGGATAGATCTAATTGTTAGAGTGATGAAGATTTTCGAAGAAAACAATCCCAATATATGTTTAAATGTTGCAGGTAACATAAGCGATAGTGGTAAAGCAGTGTTAAATGAGCTTGGAAATCCGAGTAATATTATTTTTCATGGTTATCTCAATGAAAAGCAAATGGATAAAATGTTAGCTGAATCGGATGCATTTATTTTCCCTACATATATTGAAGGTTGCTCTAGATCTGTAATGGAAGCTATGTCTGCTGGTTTGCCAGTTATTACTACCCCTCAATCAGGCGCTCCTATAATTAATATGGAAAATGGTGTAGAACTCGAAAATCGTTCTCCAGAGATTTGGGCTGAGACTATTTTAGAAATTCTATCAAATTTCGAATATTCCAGCAAGATAAGTAAAGCCGGTCGAAAAAAGTTAAAATATTTTACAGATAAAAAATATGTTGAACTATTATTATTATCCTACAAAGCAGTAATATGATTAAAATAAGTATAGTAACAATAAGTTTCAATCAATTTAAATTTCTCAAAGATTGCATGTCTTCAGTTATTTCACAAATGACTGAAGAAATAGAATATATAGTAGTGGATCCTGGGAGTAGTGATGGATCACGTAAATACATTCAAAGTTATGGTTCTAAAATCAAAACTGTATTTGATTTAGATTCCGGACCTTCAGATGGTCTTAATAATGGTTTTTCTAAAGCAAAAGGTCAATATTACTATTTTCTAAATTCAGATGATATTCTACTCCCAGGAGCAGTTAATTCCATGTTACTTGCAATCAAAAATAACATTTTAGCTGATGTATTTTGTTTCAGAGGGTATCTAGTTGATGAAGATTTATTTCACTTAAGATACATGAGGACTTTTAATTTTAGTGCTAAACGATTTTGTAGGGGGAATACTAGTATATATCAACAAGGCTTATTGTTTTCGTCATTTAGGTTTAAACAAGTTGGTGGATTCAATAAAGATAATAAAACCTGCTGGGATGCAGAATTAGCTGTTAAAATGAGTCTAAGAGGTGCTCAATTCATAGATATGCCAGATATAATTTCCTATTTTAGGATATATTCCACCTCTATAACAGGTTCAGCAAATAATTTAATCGAAAATAGCAAGAACAAAAATCGACTCTTTAAATTAACATTTAATAAAAAGCCTAGTTTATTTAATAAATTTATATATCATATAGTAAAATTTGAAAAGTATTTTTATTTTGATTATTTGGCTAAATATTTACATTTAAAAATTATGAATTTTAAAAAAAAATCAGCTAATCAGTTATGAGCAAAATCAAATTATTGTTTGAATTTATTAAAAATAGTTTAGAGGTATTAATATCTATATTATTTTCAATAACTAGATATAGTTGGAGGGCAAGAACAGCTTTTAAAACAATAGATAAAATTAAAACAAGCAATTTAGTGATTGCAATGAATGGACCAACACTAAAAGATGATCTCAATTTACTTGATAATGATTTAAAATCTAAAGGACAATATGACTTCGCTGTAGCCAATCATTTTGCAGATACTAATTATTTTTTAGAACATAAGCCAAGTTATTATTTTTTTAGTGATCCATATTTCTGGGATAATAACTCTAATAAAAATCTTATTGAGAAACGTAATGTCACTTTTGACAATATTAATAATAGAACTAGTTGGCCAATTAAAGTTTTTATTCCTGCTCATATTGATTCGAAACCCATAAAAGAGAAATTTTGTAATAATCAAAATATAATAACCTGCCCGTTCAATTCATCTTCGTTGCCATCGGTTTTTAATATCATTTTAGGAACTTTATGGAACAATAACTTTTGTGCTCCCTTCGGTCGTAATGTACTAGTTCATGTAATTTATGGTGGCATACAACTTGGGTACTCTAAAATTGAAATTGTAGGTGCAGGTTTTTCTTTTCATGAACAGATATCTGTAGATCAAAAAAACAATAAGTTTTATCAGAAAAGAAAACATGTATATGGAGAAACATTTGAGCAATCATTTGTTGATGTAAAGAAAGAAATCCCTGCAAAAGTCTCAGACGAATTTCACGCTCTTTATATTTCTTTTAAAAGCCTAGAGTCTGTTGCTCAATATGCATTATATAAAGATTGTAATATCACAAACTATTCCAACTATTCTTACTTAGATATGTTTGATAGGCCTCAATAAATTGTTAAATGAATAATATAAAAAAAGTTATTACAATTTGTTATACCTTAGAAAAAGGAGGGGCTAGTATTGCTACGAAAGATTTTATTAAAATTTCAAAAAAATTTAATTCAGATTCTTTTTCAATTAGTGCAACCGATCGACCCAAATTTGGACAAAAATTATTTTTATGGTATCTATGGCAATTTTTAAGATATTTTGAGCAAATTGTAATTAGAGTAATTTTTAATCGTCATAAAATTAAACAATCTTTAAATTGGTTTACTGAGCCAAAAATAAAGAAAGCATTAATAAAAGCTGAATCTAATTCTATCCTACATTTTCATTGGATTGCTAACAGTACTATCTCTATTAGAGATTTAAGGCATATTCCTACTGGATCTTTGATAACTTTGCATGATGAATGGTTGATTTCTGGAGCTTCTCACTATAAATCTTCAAATTTAGTTTCATTAACGACTAATAATTACTTTCCCTTTAAAAAACTATCAGATTTACTTGACAAAATATCATACAAAAATAAAGTTTCAGTTTTAGAAAAACGCAATGATTTAACAGTAACTGTCCCTACCAAGTGGATGAAAAATCAATTAAAAAGAAGCAATATATTCAAAAATGCCAACATAATTATTTTACCAAATGGAGTTGATACAAATCAATTTAATCCAAACATTAAAGCCAGAAAAATAACTCGTGACACATTAAATATATCAGATCAAGATTTTATAATTTCTTTTGGTGCAGCTCAATCTTCTCGAAATCCAGTAAAAGGATTAGACCTATTTGAGAAGCTTATTAAATTAATGTCACAAAATAAAAAACAATATTCAAAGGTCGTTTTTTTAGTATTTGGCGGTTTAAATACTTCTTATCTAAAAAAATTCGGTTTTCGTATCATTAACTTAGGAGTTATCTCAGATATAGAAAAACTTACCAATCTTTATCGTTCAAGTGATGTTCTATTACATTTAGCTAAATTAGAGGCTTTTGGATTGGTTCCTTGCGAAGCCATGTCATGTGGTACACCAGTAATCTGTTTTGATAACAGTGGAACAGCAGAAATTGTATTGCATAATAAAACAGGGAAGGTTTGTTCTGCGTTTAATTTGGAGTCAGTTGCAAATGGTTTATTAGAAATGATTAATTACAATACTGAAGAAACAAGCACTATGCGAAAATTATCTAGAGAAAGAATATTGAGTGAATTTAGCTTAAACAAGCTCCAAGAGAGATATTGTGAATTATTATCATCAAATAATTTGAAATAAAGAATTTCATGAATAAACTTAAATACTTGCCCAAGGCTTTATTATTAACATTCATCTTAGTTTTGCCATTCTTTATAAATATGCAATTTCAACTTAAATCTCTTACACTAGGATATTTTTTAAGTCAAATTATTCTATTTGTTTTTTTAATTATAGGAAGTAAACTGAATTTTAAAGCCCCTAAATTATTATTTATTTATTTTTTAATATTCAGTATATTATTAATTTTTGGAGCCCTATTCAATAATCATGATTTATTTAAAACGGTAGTTTTTTTATTAATGCTTGTATTGTTCATAATCAATGGGTTAATGATAGGTAAATATATTGTTAAAAATTTCTTGTCAGTTATTGAAATACTCAAATTAGTTTATTTTTTATTATTAATACTAGGCACAATAAAAATTATTTTTAACCAAATAAATATTCCTTTCATAGGCGAGTCTAGTTATTTTTGTTTATTGATTGGACCAATATCCCTAATGGCTACTTTTAACAGTAATAGGTTTAAATTAATTAATCTTATAATACTTTTTTGTTTTTCAGTTCTATTACCTAATGCTACAATTATTTTATTTCTTATTCTTCAAATAGGTATCCTTTTGAAGGGTAATAATTATAAATTCTTACTCTTACTTTTTTTTATTTTGATATCATATTTTAGTTATGATATTTTTATTTTAAATGAATATTTAACTAGCCGTATTACGATAGATGCAAGTGATGCAAATCTTTCGAGTCTTATGTTTCTGCATAACTGGGTGGATATATTCAATAGAATTTATGATTTTAATTTTTTTGGTAATGGTATAGGTTCAGAAGGAATTTCTTTAGACAGATCTAATGATTATTCGAGCAGAGCTATGGAAGTTTATGGCAATTTGTCATCTACATCTGGAACATTTTGGTTTGCTAGAGCAATTCAAACAATAGGTTTATCTAGTATTATTTTAATTTATATAGTTATTATTAAAATTATAAAATTTCTAAAATTATCGTTAAGTAGAACAACTTCTTCAAAAGAATTTAATTTTTTTTTAATTATGTTATTGGCAACACTCCCTGAATTTTTATTCAGAGGTGGATCAGTCTTATCTCTTTGTGTTTTATTTGTGTTTATAGTATTAGGAGGAGAGTATCATATTCGTAGGTTAAATAAAATTTAATAAATATATTTTGAAAATATCAATAATTACAGTTTGTTACAATAGTGCTAATACTTTAGCTAGAACCATTAAATCAATAGAAAATCAGACGTATCAAGATATTGAATATATTATTATAGATGGAGCTTCCACAGATCATACATTAACTGTCGTAAATAAATATAGTCATGTAGTAACAAAGGTTATTTCTGAAAAAGATAAAGGTCTATATTATGCTATGAATAAAGGAATTAAACTATCAACAGGAAATATAATTGGAATACTTAATTCTGATGATTTTTATAAAAATAAATTTGTTATCCAAAAAATAGCAAATGAATTTGAAATTAAAGATGTTGATATGGTTTATGGAAATATAGATTATATAAATAAAGATGAAAAAATAGTTCGCTTTTGGAAAAGTAGTATTTATAAAATTAATTCTTTTAAAACGGCTTGGCACGCCCCTCATCCATCTCTTTTTGTCAAAAAACTAGTTTATGAAAAATATGGTCACTTTGATACAGATTTTAAGATTGCTTCAGATTTCGAGTTAATGTTGCGTTTTTTCGAACGTCATTCGTTATCATCTTCATATTTAAACGATACAATGGTAACTATGCTATTGGGCGGAGTATCGAATACATTTTCTGGTATTTTGAGAGGGAGAGATGAAATAACAAGAGCTTTTAAAAAAAATAAAATAAGGCCTTCATTCTTTTATTTAGCATACAGATATTTGCCAAAAATTTATAATATATTAAAAAAATGAAAACATTAATAATAGGAGGAAGTGGCTTTGTAGGTTCACGTTTAATTTCAAATATAAATAAATCAGATTTTTATAATTTAGATAAAAATCCAAGCCCTTTCCATGACGATATTACTATTCATGGTGATATTCGAAATAAAAATCAAATAAAAATACCTAAAGAAACTGCTTCAGTAGTACTGTTAGCTGCAGAACACAGGGATGACGTGTCTCCGACTTCTTTATATTACGATGTAAATGTTCAAGGAACAAAAAACATCCTTGAGGCAATGGATAATTTGGGAATTAAAAATTTAATTTTCACAAGTTCCGTCGCAATATATGGGTTGAACAAAACCAATCCAAATGAAAATCATATTCAAGATCCATTTAACCATTACGGTAAATCTAAGTGGAAGGCTGAATTAGCAATACAAGAGTGGTATAAAAATGACCCAAAAAATAAATCTGTTACAATACTTCGCCCTACAGTAATTTTTGGAGAAAGAAACAGAGGAAATGTTTATAACCTGTTAAAGCAAATTTCATCCGGTAAATTCATAATGATTGGAAAAGGAGTTAATAAAAAATCAATGGCTTATGTAGGGAATATTGTTGCCTTAATTAAATATCAATTAGAAACCACTAAAGAAGGTTATCATGTTTTTAATTATGCAGATAAACCTGATTATTCAATGAATGAACTCACTCAACTTATTGAAGAAAAAATGAACATTAAAATACCTAGACTAAAAATCCCTTATTGGTTTGGAATGCTGGGTGGATATGGATTCGATTTAATCTCTATATTATCTAATAAAAAGTTTACACTTAGTTCTGTAAGAATTAAGAAGTTTTGCGCTACAACTCAATTCAATGCATCGAAAATCCATAACAATTTTAATGCACCTTATACATTAAGAGAAGGTTTAGATAAAACATTAGAACACGAGTTTATCAATGAAAAAGATGATGAGATTTTATTTTATACAGAATAAATATTTTAAAATTTATAGCTAATAAGAATGATCAATAATGAATTAATAAAAGAAATAGAATCTTTTGGATTTTTTGTTGTTTCTCATTATTTTGAGAGACCTTGGGGAGGTTTTTTACTTTCAAGAGCGTTATGGAATTTACAATTCAAGATTTTAAATATGGAAATTTGCAACCATGCTTAAGAGTTCTATGAATATTGGTACTGGAAGTATAACACTTCAAAATGATCCAAGGGTTACAAAAATTGGATCCTTTTTAAGAAAAACAAAAATCAATGAACTCCCACAAATCATTAATATATTAAAGGGAGATATTAGTTTAGTCGGTCCAAGGCCATTAGTAACAAAAACTTTTACGGCATATAATGAGGATGTACAATCAAAAATATACAATGTTAAGCCTGGTCTTACCGGAATTGGGTCAATTATTTTTAGAGACGAAGAATCAATTATTTCAGCTGTTACTGATGAGAACCCTCATGAGTTTT
>MDSY01080203.1_pt1 | contig 15370 bp, 4 predicted proteins | sample 811131 | NCBI WGS metagenome assembly MDSY01 (sample SAMN05326643, study PRJNA326480) | marine metagenome | isolation source: seawater | place: Atlantic Ocean: South West | collected 2010 | reverse complement strand
TAATGATTTCGGTATTCCAACCGATGGAACGTTAACGGTTACCGACCCTTCTAGTGGAACGGTTGAAGTTAATGACGGAGGAACGCCGGATGATATTTCGGATGATACGATTACCTATGTTCCAAATGATGGTTTTGAAGGTACCGATACTTTTGAATATACCGTATGTGATTTAGAGGGTAATTGTGATACCGCAACAATAGAAATAAATGTGTTGAATGATAATCCTACTGATCCTACTGAAAATGCCATTGAGGTAAATCAATTGGTTACACCGAATGGGGATGGTAGAAATGAATTTTTATTTATTAGAGGAGTTGATAAAATTCGAAATAGCACTTTAAGAATCTTTAATAGATGGGGAGTTGCGGTTTATGAAGGTGAGAATTACAACAATCAAAATAATGTTTTTGATGGAAGATCAAGAGGGCGATCAACCCTAAGTGTTGAAGAATATCTTCCATCCGGAATTTATTTCTATATTTTTGATTACACAACCCTTGATGGGGAAAGTAAAGTAGATAGTGAATATCTGTATATTAGTAGATAATAGATTATAAAATATGAATATTAAGAATAAGGTTTTAATTCTATTTGGAGGTTTACTACTTGTTTGTGGAACTTCTTTCGCCCAACAAGATGCACAATATACCCAGTATATGTTTAATACCATGAGTGTAAATCCGGCTTATGCAGGTAGCAGGGGACAATTAAGCATAACAGGTTTATACCGATCGCAATGGGTAGGTTTAGAAGGTGCTCCAAAAACACAAACCCTCAACATTCAATCTCCAATTAGAAACAGCAAGCTAGGTTATGGTGTTTCAATTGTAAATGATGAAATAGGTGATGGTGTTGTACAAGAAACATATTTTGATGCTGTTATTTCATATACCATAGATGTATCTGCAGAAGGAAAACTTTCATTTGGACTTAAAGCAGGTGGTAATCTTTTAAATCTTGATTTCAATAAATTAAGAAATTTTGATTCGGAGCCGGTTAATTCAGATAATATAGAAAATAGATTCTCACCAAATGTTGGCGTGGGTCTATATTATCATTCTAATGAATTTTATGCAGGACTTTCAGCACCTAATCTTTTCCAAACGGAACATTTTGATAATTCTCAGCAAGATGCCAATTCTGTTAGGTTTTTATCTAAAGAAAGAATTAACTTTTATTTGATTACCGGTTACGTTTTTGATTTGAACGGCAATTTAAAGTTTAAGCCCGCTTTACTTACTAAGGTAGTTGGTGGCGCTCCGTTACAAGTTGACGTATCTGCCAATTTTATGTTTAATGAGAAATTTACATTCGGTGCAGCATATCGTTGGGATGCCGCAGTCAGCGCTATGGCCGGTTTCCAAATATCAGACCAATTTATGATTGGGCTTGCATATGATAGAGAAACCACTGATTTAGGTGGTACACAGTTTAATGATGGATCATTTGAGGTACTCTTAAGGTATGAGTTGGTAAAATCATTTCAAAAATTGGTTTCACCACGATTTTTCTAAAAGGCAATTTTATATATGAAACATAAAGTAAAGTTTATTATCCTAACCTTTTTGATTTGTAACGGATTGACATTTGCCCAAGAGCGATTAATTCAAAAAGGAAATGAGAAATTTGAATCATACTCGTTTAGTCCGGCAATAGATATTTATAAAAAGGTCTTGGAAAAAGGATATGTTTCTGCAGACTTACTACGAAAATTAGGGAATTCTTATTACTATAATGCTGACTATAAAGATGCTGCAAATATATACAAGCAGTTAGTATCAGATTACTCAAATGAAGTAACTGCTGAAGACTATTTTAAATATGCTCAAGCATTAAAATCAACTGGTGAGTATGACACCTCTAAGTCTATAATGAACAAGTTTATAGATATAACTAAGAAGGATGGTCGAGCAACTGCTTTTAATGATGAAGCGGATTTTATGGCTGATATAGAAAAAAATTCAGGGAGGTATAATTTAGGTCCTTTTGAATTTAACTCCCCATATTCAGAATTTGCTCCTTCATTTTATAAAGAAGGTTTGATTTTTTCTTCAGATCGAGATACAGGTAATTTTGCAAGATATCGTCATACGTGGAATGCTAAAGATTTTTTAGACTTATATGAGGTAAATGCAGATAGTTCCTCCTTAAATCAGGTTAAAAAGCTTGGCGAAAATGTAAATACCCGTTATCATGAGTCGACTTCCGCAATAACAAAAGACGGTAAAACTTTATTTTTTACGCGCAATAATATAGAGAAGCGAAAGACTGTAAAAGATGAAAATGGAATCGTACGTTTAAAAATGTTAAGGGCGCAAATGACTGATGAAGGAATATGGGGCGAAGTAGAAGAGCTACCGTTTAATAGCGATTCTTATTCTGTAGCAAACCCTGCTTTGAGTCCAGATGAAAAAACCTTATATTTTGCTTCGGATATGCCGGGTACGTTTGGGGAATCGGACTTATTTATGGTTTCAATCAATCAAGATGGCACTTTTGGTACACCTCAAAATTTAGGCTCTAATATTAATACGGAGGCAAGAGAGACATTTCCTTTTATAACAAGTGAGGAAATATTATATTTTTCATCTGATGGTCATCCTGGTTTAGGTGGGTTGGATGTTTTTGCTACCAAAATTAAAAGACAAGATTTTTCAGGCAAGATTTTGAATGTTGGAAAGCCTGTTAATAGTAATAATGATGATTTCACCTTTATTTTTAATGAAGATTTAAGAACTGGTTTTGTTGCATCAAATAGAGAAGAAGGGTTAGGTTATGATGATATTTATAGTTTTACGGAAACAAAGCCGTTAACTTTTGACTGTTTACAGAAAGTAACAGGTACGGTACGAGACAAAATTTCAAATGAAGTTTTGGTTGGGGCTACGGTGAAAGTTATTAATGAGGAAAATGAGGAGCTTATATCGACCATAACAGATTCTGATGGAAACTACGCCCTTGAATTAGATTGTAATAAGGGGAATTTTGTAAGAGCTTTAATGGAGGGCTATATTCCATTTGAAGAATATATAGGTGCATCGGATGGAAAACCTAAAATTATTGATTTTTACTTGGAAAGAGATCGTATAACTGCTGGTTTTGGAGATGATTTGGCTAAACTACTTCAATTAAGTACAATTTATTTTGACTTTGATAAATACAATATTAGAAAAGATTCAGAAGTGGAAATAGAAAAAGTTATAGCCGCTATGGAAAAGTATCCTAGTTTGAAATTGAAAGTTAATGCTCATACCGATAGTAGAGGTACAGATGAATATAATTTGTGGCTTTCTAAAAAAAGAGCAGAATCTACAGTGAATTATATGATTAAAGAGGGGATAGATTCTTCCAGACTTGTAAGTGAGGGCTTTGGTGAAACAAAATTGCTAAATGAGTGTGAAGATGGTATTAATTGTTCAGCAGCAAAACATGATGTAAATAGAAGGTCTGAGTTTATTATTTTAGAATAATTTGTATAAAATATTACAATCAAAAGCAACTCTATTAGGGTTGCTTTTTTAGTTGGTGATACGCTTGCAAGCCTAGTATATTAGGTTGATTATAGACCAATTACCTAATAATTTTTTTATTTAAACAGCTCCATTTAAGGTATTCACTTAGGTTATTTCCAACTTCACAACATTTATTGTGCCCTGCTTTAAGACATAGTTATTTTTACAGATGATATTGATTGTAGATAAATTTTGCATTTCAATACCCCCATTAATTTGATTATGAGATTAAAACAATTTTATTACTTAATTCTTCTTTTATGTTCAACTAGTTTCTTTGCTCAAGAAACTTATCTGGATACATTTAGCAATACTTCTTATTCAAATAATAACGGGACACAAAATTTTAGTTCTAATTGGACAGAACAAAATGAGAATAGTTCTGCATTTGGTGGACGTATAACAATTACAGGTGGAAGATTACGTTTTAGAAACAATGATGATAGGTGGATTTATAGATTTGTACCTTTAGCTGGAGCTTCTACAGCGACATTGACATTGGATTATGATGCAAATTCTGCAAACGGGCAAGCATTGGATGTTTATATATATAATGCAGATAGTAATCAATGGGATTATGTTCAAAGAATAAATAATGGTACCGGTACTATTACGTACAATTTAACAGCGGCACAGATAGATTCAAATCCTGCAATTATTTTTTATCCTCCAAATACGAATTGGGGAAATAATAATATTATATATATTGATAATGTTCAATTTACCGCTACTTATGGCGCAGAATTAGAAATAAATGATGTCACTGTAAATGAGGATGATGGAACAGCTATATTTACAGTTAGACAAATTGGTAGCAGCACAAGTGCTTATAGTGTAAATTATACAACCAACGATATATCTGCCATTTCCGGTCAAGATTATTCTGTTTCATCTGGCACTTTAAATTTTAATGGAAGCTTAAATGATACTGAGACTATAACTGTCCCTATTACTGATGATACTATTTTCGAAGGTGACGAAACCTTTGGTTTGTCATTTACCTCTACAACGAATACAGATGTTGATATTACAGATACCGCTATCGGTACTATCTTGGCAAATGACGCTTTAATTATGACTGATGGGGGCTCCGCAACTACCTGTGATGATACATTTTTAGATTCTGGCGGTATTAGTAATTACTCTGATAACGAAGATTTGGTTTATACTATTTGTCCAGATACCGCAAATAATTATACACAGGTTAATTTTGATCAGTTTGATGTAATTCCCGGCGATATCTTATACGTATATGATGGTAATAGTACAGGTGCAACATTAATCGGGCAATATGATAATGATAATATACCTACGCAAATTTTTGCCACTAATACTAACGGTTGCTTAACATTTAGGTTCACATCAAATAATAATACCACCGGTAATGGTTGGCAGGCTAGTGTTAGTTGTTCACCTCCCGGACCTAAAATTGTTGTAGAAGATGTATACGTAGATGAAGATTCTGGTAGTGCTATTTTTACGGTAACTCACGTACGTGATCGTCATGGTTACAGTTGGTTATTTGGTTTTGTTGAAACACCATTTACCGTAGAGTATATAGTTAGTGATGGTACTGCAAATAATGGTAGTGATTATATTTCTGTAAACGGAACACTTACATTTACCGGTGAGGTAGGCAACGTTCAAACTTTTTCAGTTCCCATTGTAGACGATGGGGTACCTGAATTAGTAGAGTACTTTACAGTAGGGTTTTCTGATGCAACAGCACAATATGCTTCTGTTGATTATAGTGATACCGCCAATGGTTATATTAATTCTCAAATATTGGCAAATGATCCCCTTACGTTATTTCAAGAATTTGACGGTTATTTTGATTATTCTACCACAGGTGGTTCGTTAAGAACAAATGATAATAATACAGATGCCTGTTCAATAACGACTTCATCTTCAAATACCCTAATTTCACCAATACCCAATACAGGCACAATAAAAAAAGCATATTTATATTGGGCGCACTCTAGTACGGTGGTAGACGGAACCGTTACTTTTGAAGGACAAACGGTTAATGCCAATTATCAATATCAAACTACGTTAACGAATAGAAATTTTTACGGTTATGTAAGTGATGTAACCGATATTGTTGAAGGTGTGGCAGACCCATCAACCAATGTATTTGATTTTTCTGGCTTGTCAGTAGATAATTCCAACACCTATTGTTCTTCTGCTACGGTATTAGGTGGTTGGACGTTGTTCGTTTTCTATGAAGACCCAAATTTACCAGCGGTGAACATTAATTTATATCAAGGTTTTGATGGTTTAAGTAATGACGGCAATTCTTTTACTTTAGACAGTTTTTATGCAATTGCAGGTGCTGGTGCCAAGGCATCGTTTTTATCTTGGGAAGGAGATTCTACCCTTGATGGTAATAGTTCGGGTACAACCAATCCAAATGGAGAACGATTGTCAATTACGAACCAAGCAAATCAAGATTTTACGTTAGCTGGTGATGGTGGTCAAACAGGTAATAACGCCTATAACTCTACAATGTATGATAATACAACCACACCAGATTACAATGTTAGTACAACGTATGGGGTAGATTTGGATACTTATGATATTTCAACATTTGTATCGCCTGGAGATTCTCAAGTCACGGCAAATGTAGATGTTGGTCAAGATTTTGTGATATCTGCGGCAGTTGTATTAAAAGTGCCTTCAAACCTAATTGCGGGTACTGTTTTTGAAGATGTAAATTACGGTGGCGGTCAAGGTAGAAATATGACCAATGCCAACGGTGTAGGTATATCTAGTGCCATTGTAGAATTATATGAAAGCGATGGAACTTTTGTGAGAAGAACTACTTCTAAAGTGAGTGGTGATTATAGCTTTGGGGGTATGGCAGATGGTGATTACTATGTAAAACTTGTAAACTCCACAGTTAGATCAACCCGAGCAAATGGTATTAATTGTACTACTTGTGTACCTGTACAAACTTTTAGAAGTTATGGGGATGTTAACAATAATATTGAGGTATTGGATGAAATTGGAGGAGCAGACCCAACTGCCTTCTCAGATTCTGCCTTAGGGGTTTTTGAAGATTCTCAGAGTTTATCATTGGTAAGTATAGCAAGTAGTGGTGTTGCCAATATCGATTTTGGATATAATTTCAATACTATTGTAAACACCAATGAATTTGGTCAAGGTTCTCTAGAACAGTTCATTCTGAATAGTAACACCTTGGGTGAGGTTGGTTTGGATATTGAAGCAAATGCTATTTTTGATCCCGCAGCAGAAGAGGATGTATCAATTTTTATGATACCACCTACCGGAGATAGTTTTGGTAGAACTGCCGATGTAAATTATAATGCCGCAGGTTACTTTGATATTTTATTGGATAATGCAAATACCTTTTCTGTAATTACAGGAACAAATACTATCATAGATGGTAGAACCCAAACGGCTTATTCTGGCGATTCAAATGCTGGCACAGTTGGTTCTGGTGGAGCCGGTGTAGGCATTGCAAATACGGCATTGCCTAATTATACTAGACCGGAAATACAAATTCATAGGAATGGGGGTGATGTTTTACGATTAAACGGTTCAAATGTCACGATACGAGATATATCATTATATGCGAATAATAATGCTGGGGTTAGAGTTCAAGGAGGTTCGGCAACCATTTCAAATAATTTGTTGGGAGTAAACGCGCTAGGTGCGTCTGCTGGAAACATAGATTATGGTATTGAGCAAACAGGGGGTGATTTATCAGCAATTTCAAATTATTTATCCTCAAATACCATAGCTGGTATTTTTATAGATGGTGGTACACGTAGCACCGTTCAGTTCAATCATTTGGACTCCAATGGGAGCACGGCATGTGATGATAATATTCTAATAGAAGATGGTAGTACAATTATCATTCAAGAGAATCTTATAGAATCGGCAGCAGCATCTGGTATTGAAATTGATAATGTAGACGGAGTTACGGTCTCAAATAATAACATTCTTCTATCAGGTCAAAACGGAGGTGATTGTAACGGTAGCTACGAAGGTATGGCTATAAAACTCTCAGGTGATGATTCTGTAATTGATCAGAATAGAATTTATTCTAATGGCAGTGAGGGAGTGGTAGTTCTTTCTGGTGCATCAAACACCATTTCCCAGAACAGTATTTATGCAAATGGTACCGTAGTGCCTAGCTTGGGTATTGACCTAGGTATGGATGGCGTAACCCTTAACGATAATTCCGATTCAGATTCCGGTCCAAACAATTTAGAAAATTTCCCAATCATCAATTCCGCGTTTATTTCAGGATCTAATTTGGTGGTTACGGGTTGGGCATCTCCAGGTAGTACAATTGAGGTATTTTTTACAGATGTTAATGAAGGTACAGCTACTTTGGGAGACAATCAGTTGGGGCTTACCCAAGATTATGGTGAAGGTCAAACCTATATTGGAACGGCAGTAGAAGGTAGTGGGGATGACCAAGATACTACCACCTCTTCGTATGCAGACCCGGACGGTAATACTGACAATACCAATAAATACAAATTTGTATTTCCTTTACCATCAGGCACTGTTGTAGGAGATTTAATAACAACCACTGGTACAAGAAGTAATTCCACATCTGAGTTTTCACCAGAAATTATAATTAGTGCGTATACGGTAATTACTAATAGGAACATTACCTATCGTATTAAAGGAAATTAGATTTACAGGAAAGTTTTTTCTTACAAATATATTCTTCGCTAACCCTTTATTTTATTGGGATTTCGCGGCAGCCTACATATTTAAGAGTGTTTACAATTATCCTGTATAAATTGGCAACATAAATTTCATAACCCGGTTTGATTAGCTGAATTTTATTAAACAGAATCATGCTACTATTCCCTCTATTAGCATATCAAATATATGTTTATGGAGTTTTATCTGCTCAACAAGATAAAATTTGGGGTTATAGGTGGTTTTATTATTGCAGCATTATCAGGTATAAAGCTTAATGCTCAAACAAGCTTTACAGAAAGCGCGGCTGCTTTTGGCCTAGATTTAGGACAAAGAAAAGATGGTGGGCACGCTTGGTCAGATTTTGATAACGACGGTGATTTAGATGTACTCGTTCTCGAAAATAATAATAATGCCAACGTAAAAAGTTTCTTAATGCGCAATAATGGTAACAATACGTTTACCAATGTGCAATCTTCATTAGTTCCAGGTATGCTTGGTGACTGGGCAGAAAGACAAGCAGTTTGGGGAGATATTAATAATGATGGCAAACCAGATTTTATTATAAATTCATCTGGTAATAGTAATGCTAGACAGGCTATTCAAATTTTTATTCAAAATACAGACGGTACATTCGGTGACGGTATTGGGGGGTACAACCCAATAACCATAGGAAGATCGGGTTCAACAATAGTAGTACCTGCAGTAAATTCAGAAGGCGTTGGTTTTTTTGATTTTGAAGGTGATGGTGATTTAGACGTTTTTTTTGATAATCATGACATGGGTATTGAGTTGTTGCGAAATAACTTTATTGACCATACAACTCATACCGTTGCAAACCCGGCACCAAATGCCTTGTTCACTCATATTACGACCGGTAACGGTAGTGGCGTAACTGAATTTGGTCTAAACCAATTTGCCACGGATGGGGATTATGGTACCGCAGCCGATGTAAATGATGATGGTTGGGTTGATATTTTCATGCGTAAACGAGATGAAAATGACTTTTTCTTAAATCAAGGTGGCTCATTTTCAAATGGAGCAGATCTAGGTCAGGCCGCCAACAATAATAAAGGAGGTAATGGATTATGGGATTTGGATAACGACGGTGATCTAGATGCGGTATGGACAGAGAATGGCCTTACGCAAATACATAGAAATGATGGGGGAGGGGTATTTACTCCTTTAGGTGCAGCTTCTTTTCCAGGGTTACCACAACCGGGTAATGTAAACAATGGTAGTTCAGGCGCTCGTATAGATGCTTTGTCAGGTGGAGATATAGATAATGATGGTGATATAGATATTATTTTAGTAGGTAACAGTAGAAGTTATTTGTACATCAATCAATTGAATAGTCCAACTCCCGCTCCAGGTGTAATTGGTAGTGGTGCGGCAATGAATTTTGCACTAGATGCTGAACAATTTAACTCAGGTAGAGACGGTGAAGGTACTACAATGGTTGATGTAGATGATGACGGTGATCTGGATATTTATATCAATATAAACAATAGTGCTAACCAATTATATATTAATAATTTACCGGCGGCCAATAGAAATAATCATCTATTGATAGATGTTACCGAAGATAGAGGTGCTAATGGTAATACAGGCGGTTTTTTAGGGAGGGTAGCCATTGGTACAAATGTGTTGATCAGAGATTGTTCGGGAAATATTATTAGTGGATTAAGACAAGTAAATGGAGTCTATGGTCATGGTACCCAACAACCGGAAGAAGTACATTTTGGTTTGCCTTTAGGTGAGAATGAAACTTATATTATAGAAGTTCATTATCCAAATTTTTATGATTCATCTGATCTTAGTGGCTATTCTAGATTAGTGGCTACTGCTATTGCGCAACCTAGTACTATTGCCGGAACAAATCACTATACATTGACCACTACAGATGCTGAACTAATTGAAAATCCTAATGCCCCTGAGGCAAATAATGATCAAGAACAAGTATCATATGGAAATAATATATCGGTTCAGATAGACCTATTTGCAAACGATTCTGATGCTGACGGAGATGATTTTTCTGTTGAAAGTATTACTCAACCATCAGTGGGTTCTGTTGTTATAGATGATGCGGATAATGGCTTGGTAACATTTACGTATAATGAAGCAACACCTTTTCCCGGCGAAACTACTTTTGACTACACCATAACTGACTCTACCAATTCTCTTTGTCCCTCATTAGGAAAAAGTGATACGGCAACAGTACGGATCTTTGAGCCGTGTACGGACCCTACGGGTATAGATACTGATGGTGACGGTATTAATGATGTTTGTGATCTAGATAATGATAACGACGGTATTTTAGATGTCGATGAATGTAACATATCGGCCGCATTGGTTGATAATGGCGATTTTGGATATTGGATTTTCAATGCTCCGGGATGGACAGGAAGCGGTAATCAATGGAATATGGACACCAATAGGGCTTGGTTTCCTCAATGGAACGGTACGGGTACTGCCAGTTTTTATCAGACTATAAATGTAGTGCCAGGTGTTGAGAATACTATCACCTTTGACTTAGGAGCTGACAACAGTTATGGTCGCGAAGTTACCTTGAATGTCTTAATTGGTGGGCAGGTTGAATTTACCGAAACTTCCAATCAAATAGTTTCAGCAAACGGAGGGAGGGCACAAAATAACAATGAAACCTTGAACATGTCAACGAGGAAATTTTCATTCATTCCAACTTCTAATAGTATAGAACTAAGGTTTAATGGTATTTCATCTGCTACAAATCATGATAGAATGTATGTGGATAATGTAGTTCTTTCAACTGGTTGTGGTGATACCGATGGTGATGGTATTGTGGATATTTACGATTTGGACAGTGATGGAGATGGTTGTTTTGATGCTTTGGAAGGTAGCGAGAGTTTAAATTTTTCAGATTTAAATGGCGATGGAAGTATTTCAGGAGGGGTAGATAGTAATGGTGTTCCTCTGACGGCAAATGGTGGGCAAGGTTTAGGTAGTAGTAATGATTTTACGGTAACAGCAGATGAATGTGATGATGATGGTGATGGTGTGAACAATGCAAATGATAAATGTCCTTATTTTGATGATGCCATTGATAGTGATAATGATGGCGTTCCCGACGGATGTGATAACGATGATGATAATGATGGCATATCCGATTGTGACGAGTCTTTAGAAAGTGTTTCTAGTCAATTTGCATGGACATTAAACTCACCTTCCGGAAATTTGAATATGGATGCTACCTACGCTTCGGAAACAAATGATTGGGTTTTGGAGAATACAGATGCCATGATATTGAATACGTCTATATTTAATGTAAATGGAAGTAATATAGAAATACGGCCAATAACGGCAGTTGATAAAGAAGAGGCAATAATAAATGAAGATTATATAGAGGTTTCTTTTACAACTGGTTCTGAGGTATCCTCGTTTGAATTGAGCGGAATTACTTCTGGTTGGTATCAACCTTACAGGGGAGATTCCTATTATTCATCAGCGGTATTTACAAGAACAGGTTCTAACGCGTGGACTACCCTTTCTACAGATGTTTTTCATACGGATAATGGTAGTAATTACGCCACATTTCAACATTTGGATATAGGGTCTGTCTATTTAGAGGCAAATACAGAATATACCTTTAGATTTTATGTCTATGGTCAAATTAATGATTCATCAGAAAACTACTCTATTATAGACGACATTCATTTTAATTTTATTGCATGTAGGTCTGGTAATTTAGATGGCGATGCATACCCAAATCATTTGGATGATGACAGTGACGGCGATGGGTGTAATGACGCAGATGAAGCCTATGCAAATACATCATCCGATGCAGATGGCAATGGTATGTATGGTTCGGGCATACCCACGGTAAATGAAAGTGGATTGGTAACGGCTGCTTCATATAGTGAACCTATTGACGGTGATAATAATGGTAATTATGATTTTTTACAGGTTGGGCAAGCACCTGTAATAACGGATCAACCAGAAGATGCCAATGCTTGTCCAGGTGGATCGGCTTCATTTAGTGTGAGCAGTTCGGCAGGAGATATGTATCTATGGCAAGAAATTATTAGCGATACTTGGACTAATATCTCTGAAGGAGGAAAATATAGCGGTACCGATACAAATACCTTAACAATAACAAACACTTCGCTATCAGATCATAATAATAGATATAGGGTCGTGATATCTAATCCGGCTTATGTATGTGCAAATACTACATCAGAAGAAGCGGTACTAATTGTTCAAGTGCCGATAGCAAATGCTGGTTCAGATCAGACCATATGTGATGGCGAATCCGCAACATTAACAGCTTCGGCTACTGGAGGAAGTGGTAGTGGTTATACATATGAGTGGAGCACAGGCGCAACAACTCCAAGTATCACCGTTTCACCTTCAGGAAATACTAGTGGAAATGTAATGGTCAATTATACGGTTACCGTTACAGATAGTAGTGGATGTACAGATACAGATGAGGTCACCGTTACTGTTGAGCCTACACCTACCATCACGGTTACGAGCTCACCAAGTTGTAATTTTAGATTGTTTCAACCAACAACCTACTCTTTTGAAGTTACCGTTAGCGGTGGTACGGTAACTGCCACAGATGGTACGGTAACCAACGTTTCGGGTGATGTTTGGAGAATAGCAGATATTCCCGATGGTACAGATGTGGTTGTGACTTCAACACAAGGTAATTGTAGCAGAGATTTACCGGTAACGGCACCAAACTGTGTTTGTCCGGTAGTAGATCCTCCTACTAGTGACGGTAATAAAGAATATTGTCAAGGAGATACAGTACCTGAAATTTCTGCAAGTACGAGTGGAGGTACAGAAACTATAGACTGGTATGATGCTTCTTCAGGAGGTAACTTACTTCAAAATAATAGTTTAACATATCAGCCATCTTCGGCAGGAACGTACTATGCCGAAGCAAGAAACACTTCTACAGGATGTGTTAGTGGTACTAGAACAGCTGTAACAATTATCGAAAATGCACCTCCTTTGGCTAATGCCGGTTCAAATCAAACCATTTGTGACGGTGAGTCCGCAATATTATCAGCCTCGGCGACTGGTGGTAGTGGTTCTGGCTACTCTTATGTTTGGAGCACCGGGGCAACAACACCTACAATAACTGTAACTCCGACAGGCAATCCAAATTCAAATACTACAACAACGTTTACGGTAACCGTAACAGATGCTAATGGATGTATTGATACCGATACTGTTAACGTTACAGTTTATTCTAATCCAACCGTAACCATAAGTACTGATAATGCTTCTTGTGGAATGGATAATGGGGCAATCACCTTTAATTTTCCAGACCACCCAAATAGAACCGGTATTAAGTTTAGTATCGATGATGGGGCAAATTATACCAGTGTGGCAGATAATAGTGGCAGTTATACCTTTTCAAACCTTCCTGCAGGTACATACCCACTATGGGTACGCTGGGGTAATAACGCTTGCCCGGTAAGCTTGGGAGATTATGATATTAATACAACCCCGGAAGTTATGGTTGTAACACAACCAGTGGATCGGACTGTATTAACTGGTGAAAATGCCCAGTTTACGGCTAATGTAACCAATGCGGATACATATCAATGGCAAGTAAGTGTCGATGGGGTTAACTATGTAAACTTAGTGGATGATTCTGAGCATTCTGGTACTCAAACGTTAACTTTAAATGTGTTGAACGTTCTAAAGGAAAAAGAAGGATATTCTTATAGACTTCTCGCCTCAAATTCCGGTACATCTTGTACGGCAACACCATCTAACGCAGCATTATTATTTGTAAATGTTAGAACTGTAATTACAAATAAACGTATAACATACCGTATAAAACCTAATTAAAATTTAGTGTTCCTTCTTTTGTAATTCGTTGAATGTGGAAGCTCTAAACCAATGTTTTTTTAAGCATATAATTATAGGCTAAAGAAGGTTTGTTTAGAAGTTTAGCTTATCGTTTGCATTAATGTTAAACAGTACTTTTTTTAGTGGTTAATAAAAAGTCCTTGGTTTTTTATAGAACCAAAAACTACCCGAATAACAGTGTATACTCGACGAACGACAATAGCATTTTGCAAAGTTTTAACATGTCCATACCTCATATATATAAGACTATATGTCATAAATATTGGCTTACACAACATTTATTTTAGTGAGCACTACTTAAAATGAATATTTGTGTATTGTGATTACCATAGATCCATCTAGTATGAATCGATTATTAATGTTTTTTGGTAATTACCTTTTTTAAGACCTATATGATCAAAGAATTTTTGAAGGTGGAATTGAATATTAAAAGTATGAAAAGTCGAACTACTACAACCTTGGGTAATACCATTAAATTTACAATGGTGTTATTTGCTTTACTGCTATCTGGCATTTCTATGGCACAGACGACCGTGACCTTAGAGGATCAATGTAATTGTGAAGTACTTCAGGGAACTGATGTTACTGCACCAGGTGGTGTAACACCTGCAGGAGCGGATTTAGGAGATTTGTATGTAAATACGGATACCGGTACAATTTATTTCTGGGATGGTGATTCTTGGGAATATACATCTACAGATGCAAATACAACCAATGCTTCCTTGACTGAAGATGGGGTAAACTTGATTCTGACCGATAGTGACTTAAATACAGTTTCAATTCCCTTAGCGGATATAGCAGCAATTGTAGATACAAATACTACTAATGTAACTTTTACAGTAAATAGTACTAATGGGACTTTGGATATCATTGATTCTGATAGTAATGTAGTAGCTGTTCCTTTAGCGGATATTGCAGCACTTGTTAATACCGACGAACAAGAAGGTACGGAAGTCTTATTGACCAATCCTTTGGATGTTGATGGCGATAGTGTAGACGAGACAACAGTGGAAGAGGCCATAGCGGATATAGCTGCAGCCAATGCATTAGATCTGGATATTGACCCAACGAACGAACTTACAACAAGTGGTGCAGGTGCACCAACAGGAACTCCGGCAAATAATAATCCTGGTGTAACGTATTTGGATACGGATACAAATGAACTATATGTTTACGATGGTACAAACTGGACAATGGTTACCGATAATCAAAATGCAGGTGAGGTTGAGGTAACCCCAGCAGGAAACATTACTACAACCAATGTACAATCCGCTTTAGAAGAGTTGGATGGCATTATCACATCAAGC
>MDSY01065389.1_pt1 | contig 15370 bp, 6 predicted proteins | sample 811131 | NCBI WGS metagenome assembly MDSY01 (sample SAMN05326643, study PRJNA326480) | marine metagenome | isolation source: seawater | place: Atlantic Ocean: South West | collected 2010 | reverse complement strand
TCATGGAAGAGGCCACTGGGAGAGGGGTATGCAGCGGGGTATCGGCAAGTAGTCAGAAAGGGCACGGTCAGCGAGGGTAGTATTGTGGGGTAGAAGTATGTGGGGACTCGTCGCATCTGCGATCGTAGACGCGCGACCTCTGCGACTTTGTTTTGTAGAAACGTGTGACTGCGTCCATGCGCGATGCGTCATAGGTGGTGTGGTCCTGACTGCAGCATCGCCTAGGCAGTCTTCTGCACTTACTGTTGGTGTCGTCCAGGTCGTGTTTCGCCTGTGTTTTTGGTGCCTCGCCCTCTGCGGACCGCGTATCAGCCTCGGGTCGGTGGCCCGAGGGAAACCCGCGGAAACGCGAACGATGCAGGCCTTGCCCCTTCGTGATCAACGCGCTGGCTACCAGACCCGGAGCCTTTGACGGGACGAAGCGCGAGGAGCGCGTGCCTCCGGACGAACGCGGGCGCCGCGAGCACGAATCGTGCGGCGTGCGGGCGCAAGTGCCCTCGGCGTGGATCGAACGTCAGGGAAGACGCTTGCTTTGGATAGGAGACTTTGAACGAACAGGACGTTCGCCGGAGACGCGCCACATGGTGGCGTGATTTCATCTCAACAAAAGTGAGTTTCGTTTCGTCCCAGACGAAAGCAACGACTTTTCTCAAGTGAAGCGAAGCCTTCGCGAGCCACAACGCAAGTCGCGACGTGCGCGAACCATGGGACGAAAACGATGTTCGCACGGCAAGTGGAAAAGCGACTGCGCGGAGTGCACCCCGTGTCCCCACGGCAAGGTAAAACGCAGCTGCGCGAAGTGCCACCCCTGCCCCCACGGCAAGTTGAAAACCGACTGCAAGGACTGCAGCTCCTGCCCTCACGGCAAGGTGAAACACGACTGTGCGAAGTGCAGTGGCTGCATTTACTGCATGCGGAAGCGCGAATGCGCGACGTGCAACCCGTGCCCTCAAGGCAAAGTGAAAAAGAACTGCGCTGCGTGTAAGAAAGCAAGTGCTGAGCGGTGGAGTTTGCCCGAAATAAAACAAGAGCCCGAGATCAAACAGGAGGTCAAGCAAGAACCCTTCACGATCCAGGGCTACTTCAGATTCGACAAGTAAAGACTGCCGAAATCGTGCATAAGACTATTGTTTTGAATTGACAAACTACTACTTGGTGGTCTTCGCCAGAAAACGTTTCGCGGCGCTTTCCACGTCGGCCTTCGCTTCCTCCACTCCACCTTCGCCGCCCAACCGGCTCCGGGCCATTTTCACATCAGAGCTCAACTCCAAGGCTGCTTCCGGCGCGTCCTTCCCATCCCCTCCACCCCCAAGCCCAAAAGCTTCGTTCGCGGTGGCTCGGAACAGCGCTTTCGTGACCTCCGGGGTTACCCGTAACTGTTGTCCTTGTTTCGATTCTCCCAATGAAGACAGCGACGCGGCTCGGCTCGCGACGACGCGCCGGAAGCGGTCCTTGCACACGGAAGGGTCTTTCTGTAACGCACCGGACGCGAGGTCCCAACTCGCCCCGCCGAACTCATCCACTAAAGCGCACAGCACCGCGTCTTCGCCAATTGTGAACGAAGGAGAGGGACCGCTTTGCGACTTGATAACCCCAACAAGGCTCTGGGGAGACACCGCGACGCGTCCTCCGCCCGGCGACGCGAAGGCGGCGGTGCCAGGCAGAGCCGCGCCTCCGCCCCCCGCTCCATCCTTTGACAACCGCCGTAACCGTCGCCGCTCGTCCCGCTCCTCGCTCGTCTCGCCCTCGCGCTTGCGCTTGTGTTTCTTCGCTTTCTTGGATTCCTTCCGATCCATTGTGTCGTCGACAGTGTCGCCCAGGCCCAGCGTCGACGGCCTGGCGCCGGCGGGCTTGGCGCCGAGTCTGAACATAACGCGCAACGGTGCACCTGCTACAGGCGCTGGTGACCCGCTACGCGCCTTACGAGGCACACCCCCTGCGAACGGGTCACCGACAGTACCTGTTTCTTTTGAATTATTGACTGCCGCCTCTTCCTCTAAACTCGGCACCGCGTACATCGCCGCCCATCGTTCAGCTTCCAGACGTTCAAACTCCGCCTGCTGTTCCGCCGCCTCCCGAGCTTCTTCCACGTTCCGCCGGTACTCGTCATCCGCGTTGCCTGTTTCCCACCCCTCGATTATGAGCTCGTCGTCGTCCTCAGCCGCCTCTGCAGCCGCTTTTTGTTTCTCAAGCTGCTCGAGTTCCCACTCTTTTTCCTCGAAATCTGCAATCGCGGCGGCCGCGGCGTCGACGTCGTCTAGAATACGCACAGTCTCTTCTAAATACTTGACAGCGTATCTTTCAACCGGCTTGAGTTGAAGCTCAAGAGACTCGCCCTTCTGCGCACTCAACTGCACCTTCTGCATCATCTCCGACGCGAACTGGTCGTCGCCTTCTAAGCTAGTGTTCACCCTAGTTAGGGATAACGTCTGATTGTCATCAGTGGGGGCGGGCGTGGAGGGAGGGTTGTTGGTGGTGACCATCGCGTTTGAAGGACCAGCGCCGTTATCTGCTAACGCGCTGGACGAACCACCTCCGCCTCCGACCTTCTTCAAATCCGAAACACTCCCAGGTTTAGAGCCACCCGCAGCGTCATCCTCCTCATCACCTTCCTTCTCCCTGATGTCGTCGCCAAACTCGATCGCGTCCTCGTTCTCCTCTCGCAACGCGTTCACCGTCGCCGCCTTGTCCACATCGTCCTGAGCTTCGTCCATGAGTCGCGCGACTTCATCGTCATCGTTCGGTTCATTCGAAGACTCTTTCGATTTCTTCCCACCCTTGTCATCCTTGTCTTTGGGCTTCGAAACCCCCGTGCGTGACATGGCTTGGTCGAAGATGGACATGGCGTGCGCGCCCTGTTCACCGCCAACCACGGTGGATACAGGTAACGCGTCCGCCTCTGTGGCTTTATCACCCGCGACGTTTTTATAACTTTTATCTTTCGAAATCTTTTCAAGCGCCTCCGTGTTGAAGTTGCCTTGTTGAATCGCGAAGTGATCGAGCTCTCGTTTCTGCATTGATTTTTTTAAGATGTTCTCCTCAATCGTCCCCTTGCACACCATCCTGTAGATGTGCACCTCTCGGGTTTGACCGATCCGGTGCGCGCGGTCCTGCGCCTGCTGGTCCATCGCCGGGTTCCAGTCCGAATCGTAAAACACCACAGTGTCGGCGCCTGTTAAATTAATTCCAAAGCCGCCTGAACGCGTAGACAATATAAACGCAAACAGTCTATCATCTGTATTGAACCGCTGCATGAGAATCTGCCGCTGTTCAGGCCGGGTCGAACCATCCAACCTGCAATACGCGTACCCGTACAGGTTCAAAAACTGCTCAAGAATATCCAACATCTTGGTCATCTGCGTGAAAATCAGGACTTTGTGCCCGCCAGATTTCAGTTGCCGCAGTAACGTTGCCAGCGCTTGTAACTTACCGCAGTCAAACTGGACTAACCTTCTATCAGGAAAAAACAGCTGGCGTCGAACCTGCGCGTGCCTCAACGGCGCAAGCGCACTCCAACCAACCTTCTGACTCCACGCATTCTTTATCCCAGACTGTAAAGTCATAGACGCGGTTTTAGTCGGGGAAATCATCGAAGGACTCCCCGCTCTCGCTTTTGGAATGGCAAACACGAACGTCGCGATCAAGTCGTCGGCTTCGATTGTTCTGTGAGCTGGTGTTTTCACCATTGTTAACAGCGCAGGGGCCACTGCGAACGGCCCAGCGTTGACCGCGTTGGCGGTTGCGTGGCAGTCCCTGGCTTGGCAGATTATTTTAACGCACCGGCGCAGGTCTGTTCCGTAAACAGGAATCCTTTCCGACGCGGCGAAGGCGTGGCGGGCAATGCGCTTCGCCACGGCTCGCCGCTCCACTTTAACCCGCGCGTTCCTGACTGCTAGGAACAGAGACGCCGCGTTTTCGCACGCGGGGGTCATGCGGCCACCGAGTGATTTGCTAGCAGGCGCATCCGAGCCGTCAAGCGCATCGTCGCCTGAGAGGAAACTTTGCACCACCTCCGACGCAACTGCGCGAGACTGCGCGCGCTCTGCGGTCCACCGTTCGCCTCCCCCAAACGCGAAGGACCCGTCAAAGTTAGTATCCTCCAACGATAAAAGGTGAAGACCTTTGGGTGAAAACAGCTTCTTGATCGAGAGCGGGTCCCTTTCAGTTTCAGACGCTAGTCGGGCGACGACCGATGGAACCGTAATCGAAAGTCCGCTGGGCATGTCGAACGCGCTCACAATCGGCCTGCCCGCGAATAAATCTGGGTGGTTGCATACTTTGCGCAACTGCATTAAACAGTTAATAATGCCAAGTAAATTACCAGAAGTCAACGTAGTGCTCGTGTCACTGCTCGCCATGTACTCCTCGTAAAGCCGCCTTTGCCTTTTACTCAGCCCGCAGTGCACCACGTGCTCCACCTTGCCTGGTAGGTTTTTCTCAACCTCGGATTTTAGCCTTCTTAATAGGAAAGGCCTCAACACGCCGTGTAGCCGCGACACTAAATCCATGTTAACCCCCCCCCCGCCCTCAACCATCCCGCTTAAGGGAGATGAAAACCAGTTTTTGAACTCGCTGTGCGATTGAAACACGTGCGGCATCAGGAAGTGCATTAAACTCCACAGCTCCATTAGGTCGTTTTGAAGCGGCGTGCCGGTGATTAACAAGCGTCGTTTACTGTTAAAGTTTAACAAAGTTTGCCACCGTTGCGATCGCCAGTTTTTTATCATGTGCGCTTCGTCGAGAATAAGGTACTTCCACTTTTTTCGTCGGAACACCCGCGCGTCTTGAGTTATTAACCGGTACGTAGTGATACATACGTGAAACGCATTGGGTTTGCTCCAGCCCTGTCGCTTCAACTTTCTCTCTTTAGCCGTGCCGAAGTAAGTCAACAACTTAAACGCGGGGGCCCACTTTTTAAACTCCACTTCCCAGTTTAGCATAACGCTAGTTGGTACTACGATCAAATGAGGCCCCCAAATGCCGCGCTCACAGGCTAGGTATGCTAATAGGGATATCGTCTGTATTGTTTTCCCTAAACCCATTTCATCGGCTAAGATACCGTTAAGCGCCTTGTCGTAGCACGAAACTAACCAGTTCAACCCGACGTGTTGGTACTCTCTTAGCGTGTGTTTTAACAGGAAAGGAACCCGGCACTTGACGTCGGCGGTGTCTATGGTGTGGCCTTTCGGTTGCAGGCTGTTCGCGTCGCCGGCTAGGGAGTCCAACACACGCCGTCGGGCGTCACTCGCGGCATTTTCTTCTTTCGTTAACTCTGGTTCCTTGTCATCCACTAATGAGTTTAATCCGGGTTCGTCATCCTCAGCGTCTGAAGGGCCTTCGTCTTCGTTGTCTTCGTCGTCACCCTCCTCCTCTTCCAAGTTTTCGTCAAACTCATTCGCGTCATCCACACATTTAGTGGTAGCCTGCTCGTGCGCTGCTTCCATCTCCCGGTACTGCCGCATGAGTTCTTCGATCGGGACTTCCGCGTCTTTCGCTAAATTCTCAGCCTCAGCCGCTGCATCCCCATCGTCTTCCGCCGCCGCCGCGCGCATTTCCTCCTCCAGCGTTTGCTCGTCATCCTCCTCGTCCTCGCCCTCACCGACGGTGAACTCGTCTTCATCAGCATCCGCTGTTTTTGAGCCGTTTGGGTCTTTCGCAGGGTCATCCTCCACCAGGTCCGCGAAGGTAGCGTCGGCGTGAGTGAGATCATCCTCTTCCTTTTCTTCAGGTTCTTGAGTTGGTCCCTTTCCCTCGTTATTCTTGGCCTCAGCTTCCTCCATCTCTCTGTATGTTCGCAACAGCTCTTCGATAGGTACTTCAGCATCAGCAGCTAGGATCGCGGCTTCAGCGGCAGCGTCTTCTCCATCTTCATCAGCCGCAGCGCGCATCTCCTCCTCCAACGTGCGTTCGTCATCCTCCTCCTCCATCTCCGCATCGTTGACAACAAACTCGTCCTCATCCTCTTTTTCGGAAAGTTGGAGGTGCGTTTTGTCACTGCCGCCCGAGTCGGGAGCAGGGAGGGATAAAGGTGGCTTAGGGGCAGTTGATGCGCTTGGGGCACCATCGGCACCATCGGCACCCTCAACACCTTCCTCTACCCCCGTCAGTTTAGTAGCCAGCATCGTGCTATACCGCTCCGTTTGCGCTAACATAAAGTCCAGGTGCTTGTCCATCACGGTTTTCCGCTTAGCGTCGACTACGGACTGCGCTTTGAACCTTACGACCTTTTCAACCTTCATCCAGAAACGCATGACTTCGTTGCCGACGTGTCGGGCGGTTTTTCGGGCGTGTAGGGCTTCGTCCCGCGCCTTCTTAATCACCCGTGACTCTAAATCGAGGTCAGATTTCTGCACGGCGTACGCGGCTTTTTTCGCCAACTTCTGTCTGAATTTCCTTTCTCTCACGAAATCCCCGCTGAGCCACTTCATCTCCTCGAGCAAGTGGTCCCAGTGCGTTTTGTTCCGTGCGGGTTCGGGGAACTTGGGGCGTGGGAGGGTTTTTGGAGGTCTTTGAAGCACGTGCCACGCTTTGTCAAACACGGCGTCTTCGTATCTGATTCGCGCGCCTTCTTCTAATGCGGATTCATATGTGATGTTGTCTAACGAGGGTAACAGTGATATGTTCGGTTTCGTGGGATCCATGTTGATCGCAGGTGCGGTAGGGTCGAGCTCGTTTTTGACCGGAACAGCTCCACCGTTCATAGGGTCGTCCTCATCATCAGAGCTACTCGAACTCGCGTCAGAGCCGTAGTCTGAATCGTCGCTCGAATCAGTGCCAGATCCGTCTCCCGCTGTTGTTGGTACATCAGCGGTAGTAGTAGCCTTCCCGTAGCTGGCTAACAAGATTTCGATCGGCACGGTGCTCTCCGCTCGCAACGCATCGACTTCGATTTTTACCTCAACCGCATCCACCGGGTTCGTCTCCAGTTCCTCTTCGAACGTCTCCATGTCGTCGTGGTCGTGGTCGTTGCCGGCTTTCACCACGAACTCGTCATCGGGCGTGCCGTCGTCAACACCGTCCCAGCTCGCTTCCGTATCGGACATCACCGAGCCATTGCCACCACCAGCACCAGTGGTTGCTTCAGACGGCGCTCGAGACGAACTCCGCGCTCTCGGCGATGCCGTCCTGCAAGTCCGCCCGGAACCGCCCGACATCGAATCATTGTCGTCCCCGGCGAGCCTCACGCGTGCCCGGGCGAGCACCGAAGGAGGCGGCGCCGCGCCCGCTTCGAACCTGTTTGACAGACGGAGAGGGATTATGTGTAGAGTAGGTGGAAAGGAAAAGGTCAGAGGGCGGTGGTCTGAAACGCGTTCACCATGCGACGGTGCGTATCAGCGACGCGCGCGCGGGCGGCGGTGGTGCGTGACAAGCAAAAAAATTGCATCACACGAACAACAACGCATTCGCGGGCGAGGTTCGCAGACGTGCGCGGCTCACGAAAAGCAGATCGCGCGCATTCTGAAGTCAAGAACTAACACGTACGTCGCGGGTTTACTCCTGTCCCGGGAGGGACGACCTCCTCCTGAGGTCGACATCGCCCCAGCGCCGAGCACTCTGCCGATCAGTTGGCACAGAGGGTTTGTCGTGGTTTGTTTGTCTCGATTCAAGTGAGGCGCGAAAACTTAACCTCCACCCGCGTGTGCGGTTCGCCACCTGACAGAGATACGTTCAGAAGGCGACACGTGTCGTGACGAAAAAGTGTGTCATTAAACAAAGCGCTCCATGGCTTCCGAGCTCGACGCCACGGTCTCCACCGCTGACGTGGTCGTGTTTTCGTACGGCGGGTGTCCGTACTGCCGCCGGGTCGTCCGGGGTTTCGAGGCGGAGGGTGTGGCGTTTCGAGAGGTGGATTATGATGAGTTGGACGCTGGCGAGGCGGTGCGGGATGAGATAGCGAAAAGACACAAGCAACGAAGCGTCCCCGCGGTGTTCGTGCGAGGCAAGTTCGTGGGCGGGTGCAACGACGGCCCTGAGCCGTGGATGGGGGCGTTGAAATTGTTAAATAATGGAAAACTGAAGGAGATGCTCAATAGCAAGCTTTAGTGTGGAGAGGTAGAGGTGAGGTAGTGATAGATGAGACGTTAGACTAGATGGATGAAAGAATACCTTAGGTGTACACTCTTTTCACGAGCGAGCTTAGGGTATATACCCATACAGCTACGGTCTACCGTTCCATGATTCACACGTCCCCGTACATATCCAGCCCTTGTTGTGCTGAATCGACCGCGTTTTTCTGTCCCGGAGCCGGAGGAGGTGGAACAGCTGAAACGCTTTGTCCGCGGCCCCACCCGGAAGCGAACACCGAGTGTTGCTTTTTGCCCGCATTCCCGCGGCGCGCGCCGCTCGACTCGCCTTCCCCCCCGCACGCGGTTAACACCCTGTTCTGTTTCTCGACCGGCACGACGTTGGCGAAGATATCATAAGCTTCTGCGTTTGTAACTACTGAGTTTCGAGACCGCGCATCGTTAACCAACCCACTCCACGCGTCGCTTCGCTTCAGAGTTTGCAAGTTACCGCAAATCCACAATGCTCGTTTTGCTCGGGTAAGCGCTACATTCATCCGTCTGATATCGGCCAAGAAACCAACCCCACCGGAATTGGAACCAGCACCTGCACTCCCCCGTACGGTACTCAAAATAACCAAGTCCGCTTCTTGGCCTTGGAAGCCGTCTATTGTGCTGACTCGGACGCCCAACCGACCAGCCGCGCCGTCACCATCAAATAATTGCGCAAACGCTTTCAAAATACAAGTGCGCTGTTGTCGGTACGGCGTGATTATCGCGCACGAGGGTTTAGGGTTTTTCCCAGGGTTAGGGTTTAGAGCATTACCCTGATCCACTGCTTTGGTCATGGTCATGTACAAGCACACCACGAATAACGCTTCCTCTGGGTTTGATAACGAGCCGCTTTGATTTTTTCGCGAGGAACCTTCGGAGACGTCGAAGACGACGTACGGCGCAAAGTAAGGAAAGTTGAGACTGTTTGCGACGCTTCCATGACTGTTTGCCCCTACACCTTGGTACACCTGTTGGTCATTTGCTTCTCGATCCAGAACACTTTGTGAATCTTGTAACCTGCTGTCATAGAACTGCAAGGAGGGCCACGCGCGAATCGACGGGTGCATCCGGTACTGCACCGACAACAAAACCGGCTCGGCCCCAAGTTTCGTGAAGCGCTCAAACAGCGACCTCTGAAAGTTACTCACCTTCGCCGCTTGGCTTAGCACCGTGCTTGGCAGCTGCTGCGGGTCTCCAACCAACACACACCTTTTGGCGCCGTGCAGAAAGGGTATCAAAGTCGCAATCTCATTGGCTTGAGCGGCTTCGTCGATAAGAACCGTATCGAACCCTCGGTCGACGTCTCTGAAAACTCTTCGACTACTCGACGTCAACGTGGCGAAAACAATCTCCGCGTCGTCAACGAAAGACGCTTCCAGCGCGTTTCTTACAGTGCGAATGTCTCGTTGCCTTTGAGGATTGTTACCAGGTTTTGGGTTTTGCGGTTTTGGGTTTTTTTTGTTGGGGTTTCCAGGTTTAGGGTTGTTAGGGTTGTGAGGGTTTGTATGGGTATTAGTGGAGCCAGTATCATCCCCTGTACCTCCTAATCTCTTCAAGCAAAACGCAAACCGCGCCATCTCCGTCACGGCTTTGTCTCGGTCGTCGACGAGGCGCAGCATCTCAGCGACTCGCGCGTCTTGCTGCTGAAAGTGGTTGGCAGTGGTGGCAGGGACCACAGGTTTTCGGGTCATATTCATCTCAGATATATGATTTGCATACCAAGCGGCGGCTCCGACATGTTCCTTCTCCAATTGCTTAACATGCTTCACCGCTTCCTTTTGAAACGCGTCTTGTTTCCGGTACGCCGCGTCCCACGCGTGCGGTTTCATCTTCATGATCGTATCGACCATGGAACTTGCTGTAACACCCCCCACATGTTCGGACACAAGTGCATCCGCAGCCCCGACTCGAATCACGGACGGCCTGTAACACCCCCCATCGCCCTTGACGAACTCTTTTTTCAGAACGCGTTCGAGTAAGTTGTCCACGGCGGCGTTACTCGGAGCGCACACCAAGATTTTCGGCTTCCACACGCCGTGCTGGAACCCCTTCTCCACGCCCGTTTCGCTTTTCAAAAATTGAAACATCTCCCGCACCGCGGCGCCTATTGAGGAAGTTCCTGAAAACGCGCTGTCGGAGAAAGTATTGTCGTATGGGTTGTTAGTCACGCAGTCTTTTGAGTTATCGTTCTCCCCGGTGGCGATCCACTGGTCCATTCCTTTGTCGGTAACCTCGGCGACAAAACTCAAGTCGCCGGTTTCCCGCGCCGTGCCCAAATCGATAGCGCGGTGTTTGCTTTGGTAGTACCGCTGGAACAGGGTGAAGTGCAGAATGTTCAAAATGCCCCACACCGTGTGTGTCTTGCCGGTGCCGGGGGGGCCTTGGACCAACGTGAACGGGAACTGGTTTAAAGGTTTTTGTTCTTCCTTCGATTTTTCTGCAAACCCTTCATCGTTGTCACCAACAGAAGTATAACTACTTTCTTTCAACGTGTGCTGCGCAGCCCAACGGATCGCGTTCACCTGTGGGGTGTTGAACTGCGATTCCAGGAACGAACACAACGCAGGGTGTTGTGTGATTTCTTCGGCCAATTCAGGCGCTGTTACGTCGATCGTTTTTGGAAGCCACTCGCGTCGCGGAGACAACATCGCGTCCCGCATCGGCTTGTGCAGACGACGCACGTGGTGCAAGGCTTCGTAGGACTGCGACGCACTGGACAGCTTGCCAGCGGGGGCAATGTACCACACATGGTCCTCTGCTCGTTTTGGATCAGAAGAGACTAGCTCGCCTTCCTCTTTGTCCAACATAGCAGTACTTCCTCCTTCCGTTAAATCGATCGTACCGTTTTTTTCATTCTCAATCGCCGCGCGCATGGCGTCTTTCCCTTTTCCAGTATTTCTTCCCCTCACAACTCGGTGTACGCCTTCGAACGCCTCTAGCATGTTCCGTTCTCTGTGCCGCACAAGTGTGTGCCACGGCTTCCAGTTTGAACTACTGTTATCAACCTCGGCGTCCACCTCGGAGCTTATGAAAAACTTAAACTCCACGAGCTTTTCCCTCACGTTTACTTTCTCCACGAATCCGGCCGTTGCGGTCGGGACGGCATCGCACTCTTTATGTCGAGGCCACGGGTCTCTTGATTGGATTTTTTCGACGCAAAGAATCGCTACGCTATGCTCTGGACACAAAGATTTTATAATTTCTAAATGCCTCCTGTCGTCCGAGGTGAACGTCGCGACGCGCCATCCCGAATTCGCGTTTATCGTTCGCAACGATCGAAACGTTAACGGAAACTGTCGTCCTTCCCCGATGCTTTCGCACCACGCGTTTCTAGTCTCTTCCCGCGTTTCTTCAAGTAAAACGGGTTCGAAGGACTTGACGTATTGGTGCTCATCCTTGAACGTGGTGGGGATATCGGGCAGCTCGTCATCCACGGGGCGGTGCCACAGTAAAGGGCCCAGCGAAAGGCGTTCGAATTGTTCGACGGAGCCTTCGTTTGGATCGACGAGGCGAACGTCGGAACCCTGGGGGTCGCGTGTATGGGCATTTACCCTCGGTCGCTTCACAGGTCGTGACGTGGATTTTGAAGACGTTGCGCGTAACGCCAAAGCAGCCGCCGCGGTGGGGTCCAACATGGAGGACTCGCTTCGTTTGCCGGACTTACCGGGGGGCTTCTTCGAGGGCATCGCACTTTTTATAATCCCAACACCGAAAAAACGGACGCGCGACACTCTCCGGTGTGCTCCCGTAACGACGCAGGGGCACTGGTACCGCTACAAACAATCAATCGTCTGAATACAACCAATAAGGCTCGCCGGACGCCGCGCGGCGTGACGCCCCGCGCACCAGCCTCTGTGGGACCCAGTGATGAGATCCCGTAGGTTGATGAGAAAAAAGCAAGAGTGCAAAAAACTTGATTGACAGAAATTGGGAAGTTTCGCGGGACGGTTGATGATTTGATTCGTCGACAATAATAACGCGCTCCGGAGTGTCATAACAATTCGACTCTCGCTACGCGTATAGCTACGTAAGTACGTAGTATGGCTACACGCTCACCTAAGTGAGCGTTTTAAAAAACGCCTCGGGTTCTAGTAACCCGAGGCGGCGGTGATGCGTTAAATGATGCACTCGATTTTTTCGTCGAGAAAATCTTACGACTCGATTTATTTCGCCCGCGGTAAGCGCCGAGGAGTGCGTAAAAATTGCCCCCCCGACGCTCGGTGTCCGCCGAGAAGAATAAACCGGTGTTGTATGTGTGGATTGGTTTTTTTGTTTTTGGGAGGTCGACGTCGCGTGAGGAATCCTCAGAGGAATCCTACAATGCGTCGACCGATGAGTTCGTGGAACAACATGTCGCGCCGGCGCGCGAAACAACTCACTCCGTCCACGGCGAAGTAAGTGCCTCGCGTGCGTGTGCGACGCGCGTTGGGTAAGTAAGCTCATGGTCTAAAACTCAAGAACATCTTACTTAAGCGTTTTCGCGCAGCTTTTTCCGGTTCCTCTTCGCTTGCGACTTTGAAATCGGGCCGTCGCTGAGGGCGGCGCGGATAACGGAGACGGGAGGCGCGTTGACTTGCGCAGGAGGAGGCGCCGCCGCGGGCTGCACCAGCGACCCGACGATCATCCCAGGCAAGATCTTGCGCGATTTCTGTTGCCTAGGGGTGGGTGGCTGGGGCTGCCCAGCGACGCGGGGCATGGGCATGCCAGGTCGAGCGCCTTGCGGTTGTCCCCCAGGGCCCTTGCCCCGTCCAATGCCCATCCCACGCGGCGCCGGCATCGCAGTCTGCGTGCCCGTTGCCATCGGCGCTTGTTGCGAAGGCGGCGGCATCTGCTGCTGTGCGGGTACGGCGCCATACTGGTTCCTCTGCTGCTGGAGAGGGGGCTGCCCGTACTGCTGCTGGTACTGAGAAGGAGGTTGCCCGTACTGCTGCTGGGGAGGAGGCTGGCCGTACTGTTGAGGAGGGGGCTGGCCGTACTGCCCGTATTGCTGCTGAGGCGGGGGTTGTCCGTAATAACCCTGCTGTTGCGGAGGAGGAGCTCTTTGAGCAGGCGCAGGTGCAGCCCTAGCAGGCGCCGCCGCGGGCTTGTTGATGTTCTTCCACTCCTCGGGGTAGTCGTTTTGCTGATTTTATCAACGTGAGAGGAAAGAAATGAGAAAGTCAGTCGAGGGTTCGATGATTGGATGTGAGTGTCTCCGTCCGAGTGCGTCGCTTGGCGGTGTCGTGAGATGACGCCAAGGGATGTTCGCACAGGGTGTCAGGAAGCGACACCTGCTACACCTGCTACACCTGACCCTAAATACCCCTACAAGGGTTACGAGCGAATCTTCGCGGCGCTTCGATTGAGGATCCGAAAGATCACGTACCGACACCGTGGGGGGCTGCGTCATGACGTTGCCCTCGAACGGCCGCTGGGGGGGGAACTGGATGAACCCGGAACCCACCACGCGTTGGGGGTTCTATGTAAGGATTGAGAAGGAAGTGAAGGTCAGTCGGTTGTTCTTCGTGGCGATCGAGCACTCGTGCTCAGTCATCACTCTCAAAACCCGCGGGGAAAAAACCCTTGAGCAGACGCGATCTGAGGGGGTGGAAGATCGTGTCCGTGGAGGTACTGCAGGGTACGTGTTTCACACGCGATCGGCTCAGAAAACAACGCACCTCGATCCGCATGGTGGCATCGTCGATGTGGGCCTGACGGCTCATGGTAAAAGCGTTTGGTAACTCTCTGGGCTCGGCGCGAAGTGAGTGAAGACCGGTCCATTGTTGGCTTTTCCTTTTCTTGTGAAAACCTCGGGCGTGCTGCTTCTTCTCAACGTCAACTTGCAATCTCAACCGATTTCTCAACGACGCAGTCACCACCGCGCGCGGCGGGCGGGTGTGTCTCCTCTATTGTGATGCCCAAGAAAGGCAAAGGCAAGGGTGATGAAGAGGCTGCGGATGTGTGTCCCGCAGATATGGACCCTGAAGTGTGGGCCATCGTGAAGGATGTGAACGCGTTGGTGCAACTTGCGGGGAAGAAAGACATCGCGAAAGACAATTCACCCGTGTCCCGGTTCCAAGCATTGTCTCACTTGTGGTCGTCGGCAGTTGGGGCACCAAGTACGAGAGATTCCTTAATCAACGCCGGTGCACTGTTAGCGGCACTCTCCTCAATCAAATCTGACGTACAACAAACCGACCGAAGCGCGGGTTTTGGGCTGTTGCGGTGCCTAACGATAGGCTTGGAAGGCTCCAATCAAGTTCCTAATATTTTAGCGTTGGAACAAGCGGCTGAGAATAAAGTATCGACGTTCGCGTTGGAGGAGCTCATCTCCGGTAACTCCCCTACCGCGAAGCAAGACGCTTTGGCGGTGCTGCTGGGGCTTGTGATGCACCCGAAAACGAGGCAAAACACGGTTGCAAAATGTGTAACAACCAAAGGGGCGTGGGAAGGAATCGCGGCGATGACGACGACTTGGCCGAATCCAGTCGTCCGAGATGCGTCTTCGTTCCTCACAATCTGTTGCCAATACGGCGACGCCGCTGAAGATGGAGATGAGTTGAGTGCGAGAGCGTGTGGCTTAAAAGTCGCCGTTGAGCTCAGCGCGTTTTCAAAAAATCTTGACTTCCTGCTGGATGCGGCGGTGGGCCAGGGCGAGGACGGGAAAGCCACGCCTCCAAACTCCGAGGAAGTTTCAACCTCCGCAGGCGGTTCTGAAAGTGCGTCTAAAGTTTTGTCGTCGCAGGTTGCGCAGGACCTTTTACAAAAAGAAAGAGAAAAAACAGAGCTGGAGGACGTCCGGCTAGCTGCGTGTGAGTGCCTGTCGTACTGTGCCAAAGCGCCCAGCACAGGCGTGTGGCTTTTACACGGACACAGGGCGCCAAACGTCACGCGACTGGTGACCTTCATGAGGGATGCGACGATGTCCTCGGTGGCGACGCGCGCGGCGTGCGCGAGCGTTTTGTTCAATTGCATAGACGTGCTGGGTGTTTTGAAAGGGACAGAGTTTGAAACTGCAGCTGGGTTGACCGGTGACCCTGAAGGTTGCACCGGAGGTTTAGGGTCTAATGACTCGGAAGACGGCGGTACCTCCGAGGTCCAACTCAAAAGAAAAGTCCACCCTCGGCCGCTTCCCGGGGGGTTCGGCGAAGCCGCGAGGGAAGCCGCGGCGGAGGCATCGACGACTGAAATTTTGCAGTGCAGGTTGGGTACGATCGTTTCAGCTGGGGCGGTAGGGCCTCTTGCCTCTGTTCTCACTAAAGCGGGCGCGCTTCCTGTTGACTCTGCGAAACAATCGGGCCTGACGCGGCGCAACTCGGTGGCGTCCGAGTTGA
>MDSY01137994.1_pt1 | contig 15372 bp, 28 predicted proteins | sample 811131 | NCBI WGS metagenome assembly MDSY01 (sample SAMN05326643, study PRJNA326480) | marine metagenome | isolation source: seawater | place: Atlantic Ocean: South West | collected 2010 | reverse complement strand
GACCACTTGGACGATGGCGCTGCCCACCGTTTGATGATACAAGATGATCTCAGCTTGGGCATGACGCAGACCGGTTTCAAACGTCATGGCCTGTTCGGCCCTCAGTGGATTCAAGAGGGCGCCATTCACATTGGCAAGCCTACCACCAAACCCAACGAACGGGCATACCTCGTCAATGAGAAACCCGGTCAACGTTACTACGTCGAAACCATGGAGCAGTCATGCACCGCATCAAGTTAGAAAACCTCGAAAACGTTGTCGACCGTATCAATGCGGCCGGTGTCGGAACCTATATGCTCGACCATACAAGCGGCGGAGTTTGCCTATCCATGCTGAACGAAACCGGCGGAAGGCGTGCCATCACGCCAATCGGAACCAAGACCGAAACATACTACCGCATGCATGCCTTTCTGGATGGCGTTGAGGCTGCGCAACACGGAGAGCCATCATGGTAATGAGCGCCACAGCCTGAACCTTTCCTATCAATACTAACTCTACTATTGCAAGTCATTGTGCGTGCAGGGTGACATACGGGCGACCCGGTTGAGACAGGCAACCGGTGAGAACGTAGCAAAGTAGAACTAACAAACCAACTACAGGAGACTGTGCGCATCCACTAAATCTACCAAACCTATGAGGAAGACATGACCTACGATAACGAATACGAAGATACCGCTGATGAGCCTACCGTGACTGAGCCGGTGAAGCCTAAGCAAAAGTACATGGGCCACCTACCCCTTGAGATTGCTAAAGCTATGAAGCCTATCATCATGGGCAAGCATGCGAGCAGTCAGCCGGGGCTTACACAGATTTACTGCGAAGCCATCGACGACGAACGCAAAGATAAGCACAGCGAGTTAGGGCGAGCCCGATACATAGCTACCAATGGTTCGGTTATGCTGACCATTGAAACCAACATAGCCGCACCTACTGAGCCGGTGGTGTTTACTACTACGCCTAACCCTGAGAAGTACGTGGGCGGTGAAAGCGACGTCAGTGTTGTGATTGCGTCCAAGGGTCACGTAGCTGTCAGTGGGGAGGATGCCGCGAGTTCATGCAACCAGTTCCCTGACGTTAGTGTGCTCCGGTTGGACAATGACGGGAAGGTAACTCGGGCAGGGTTTAACTCCGGTTATCTTTACATGCTCCAAGGTATCAATACGGCGCTCAAGTTGGGTCGCGACCGTACCTGGTCGGTACGGTTTACCGGTAACGATTGTGATCCTACCGTATGGGAACCAGATGACAGATATTCTGATAACGGCCACGTTCGCAGCGATCTCGATTCTATAACGTCAGTACAGTTTTTAATCATGCCGGTTCGGTTGGACTAATCGGTGAGTGGGGAAGCAGACTGGTTGCCTGCTCTACCAAAGCAACCACCATCTACCATTAACAAAACAAGGGAGCCTATCATGTCTACTGTCACACCAAACGGAATCGTACTCGCACACGATGACCACGGCCTTGACGCTACACACCTAACTTTCATTGACCAAGCGCTTGCAGAGTGGGACGGTTCGTTTCTGCTAAAGGTGCTGGAGTTACCGGATGAATGTCCGAGTCTCCCGTGCTCTCTGTACGGTCCATCGGTGGGTGATGAGCCGGTAACAGAGGACCAGGTAACGTATGAGAAACGGAACAACCGACCGGGACCATCGCGCCTGATTGACGCGCCATCACGTCCAGCCCGCAACATGGTTGTGTGTGGCATGCGCGTGGATGATGGCACCCTAATGCTATTCACAGCGTACGGTACGCAAGCCGATGCACCATCACCGCGTGAGTGGTGGGATTCCGGTATGAAGCCACACGAAGCTATTGAGGCTGCGACATTCTGGAGTCAACACGCACTAACCAAGGGAGGTGAGTGATGAGAAAGTGTGGAAAGTGTGACGGCTGCGTGATGCCCGTATCATTCGAGGTAAACAATTCAGCACTTGGTTTACTGGAGGAATGGATTGATGGTTCCAGAAAACTAAGTGATGAAAACTTGAGCAAAGTCATCCGACTGGTGGAACGCCGCCGAAGGGAAACCAAAGTCTTAGAGCAGGCATACCTCAAAGGTAAATGCAGGTTCCCTGACATGACACCGCGCGAGGTCGATGTGGCCATGAGTGTTTGGCGTAATGAGTTGGCCGCATTTGCCAGAGGTGAGTAATGAATGTCCACGTACTATTCCTAAGCAGTTTGTTAGATGGATCGGTGATGCCATGGATCTACTACGACAATCGTGAAGCAGCAGAAGCGCATCGGGACCATATCAACAAAGCGATTGCAAAGAATAATCCTATGCAAGCAGGAGAAGCGTTTGTCCGCATGGTTCGGCTTCAATCTACCTTTGGAGAAAAGTAATGTCAGCGAATAAGTACCTATATCTATACGTCCTGCAAGGAAACTATGGCTACGGCCACGGTTTTGAAGACCTGAGCGCAAGCGAATCTTGGCGCGAAGTCCGCGACGAACTCAAGGCGTACAACGAAAACGAGGGTGGTTGGTACCGAATCATCGAACGACGAGAGCCAAACCCCAACTATGGAGGTGAGTGATGCCTATTGATACCTACCAAGTAACCATTGAAGATAGGGTTGATGCAACCAGCTACAAGGATGCTTTAGCTAAAACCCTACAACGTATCAAGACCGAGGAAACTGTAGCGTCAGTGGAGTTCATGCCGACAGGTCAGGTCCGGCACTATGAGATTCAATCCGGCGAGCGCCTGGACGAAGGGGATGAGTGATGAGCAACCAAGCAGCACCATTAAGAGAACCAACACTGGTCAACATTATCGCTGACTGTATCTACAAATATGCCAGCCAAAGTAAGTTATCTTGTTTCCGACAAGTGCAGGAGACTGAGAGTAAGGTACTTTGCTACAACTACTATACAGAAACACCTGTAAACACGGAAAAAGACAACCACAAAAAACACTATGCTCATCCCGGCAGGTCACCTAACTGCTCACATTGGATAAAGCCGGGTGACTATATCCAATGTGAGTTACCGCCTATGGATAGTGAGTTGTTTGGTGGCACACTACCAACGTCGGCTAAAGCTGCGACAGTTATTCTGTTCGATGAAACGGATCAGCCCGAACATGTGCCTGATTGTCTTGCCTGCGAGTGCGAGTCTGCCGCTATGTCTTTGACCCGATGCTTAAATCTGTGGGTGTCTGGTTACATAGCAAACAGACCAGAAGATAACGTCCAGTCATTTGTGTCAGGATACTTAGAGTTAGACGACGTGTTTTGTAACTACTCAGTGGACACAGACGAACAGGATATGCTTGAAGGATGGATGAGCGCTTGGTGGGAGTGGGGCTGTAACATTTTCTCCAACCCCACTGGCCTTTACGAAGATACTACGGCGTTCGATAAGTGGACTAAAGTTATCTGGATGAAATGGTACGATGCTGTTTTGTTCCATCATCTTGAACAGCACAAAGAAACACTAATCTCACAGGACATGTGGCAACCAGTGATGGAACGGATGATGCGTCAAGCGTCTAAAACTCAGTCAGAATATCTTGAGTGGCAGCGTACTTTCTTTGACGAGTCCAATGACCGTGAGGAAATAACCATCCAAGCTGACATCTTACTCTGTGCATTGAAAGTCCTACCGATTGAAGTGCCGGAATGTGTGATGAGACATCTAACCTCGATTGTCGATGGTGTACCCGAGTCTTTGATTCGGCTAACCAAGTAACAGTTACGGGGCCTGGATTACTCATCCACTTGAGAACTATTTTCAAATAAAGGGTTGACAGCCTATACCAACGTGTTATACCCTATACTGGATGATGAATCATCCATCTACCAAACCAACAAGGGAGCAAGGCCATGAGCCAAAAACATATAGTCAATCAGCAGGCATTGAGAAAACAAATCAATGCGCTGCTCAAGTTAGCCGGATGGAACCCGCGAAAGCATCATGTCGAGTTTGCTTTCGGAACACTCAGCGGCAAACAATACACAAGTAACAATCGACCGGGTGACTTGGGTTGGGACGGTCGGAGTGGATTCGGTCGAGACTTTCCACTGGTCGATGGTGACACACTAAACGTCACGATTGCGTGGAAGCCGAGCATGTATGAGTCTGCCGAGTTCGACGCACACGGAGGCGATTGCTGGATGAGTGAACCAACATTCAACATTGTAGCCGGTCAAGTTATCGTGGGAGGTGAGTGATGAGCCAAGACAACAATACGCTTGAGAACCTACCAGTGGATGCAGTGCTCGCGCTGTCCAAGCTGGCCGACAAGGGCACCAAAGAGTGCAAGTCCGCACGCAAGTACATTCAGCCGGGGCGCACGTACAAGGGAAGTTTACTGATTGACCTACACTATGAGTTGCACGCTACGCCACCAGGCAAGGATGCAGCCATTCCATTGAACGCATGGGCTATCCTGGCAGCAGTGCTCGACACACCGGACGGTGTAGAGATTGTGCAGGATGCAGCAGAGCGGGCGCACCATTATCGTGAGAGCCTTGACCACGTGAAGCGTGTAGCCAAAGATGCAGCACAAGAAACGTGGGTGTTCACACGACCCGGCAGTATGCGTATCACAGTTAAGAATGACTTGCGCGAAGCTGTGTCAGAGCAACACACCAAAGCTGGAGGTGAGTGATGGAAAACAACGCAGAGAACAGAGCGTATATCGCACGCATGACCATAGATAGTATGACGTATCAAGAACTACAAAAGGCTCTACACCAAGAGTTGTGCATACGATACGTCAAAGAAACCGGCTTATTCGATTCCGTAGTTCAAACGTTCAAAGACATGGACATGCTTGGAGAAGGTGAGCAAGCCATCTGTGTACACTGCGACGAGTCGCACGACATTGATGCTGACCATGAATGCAAGGGAGGTGAGTGATGACCTACATCTACCAAGTGATTCGAGAATGGTCACAAGACAATGGCACACAGTACAATGTGCTTGGAACATACAGCACGATTGGCGATGCCGAAGATGCTGCGAACGAAGCAGAAAAGCACGGCGGCAGCGACGAAGACCGTGGGTACATAGGCATAATGATGCATGAGTTGAACCCTGAACGTGTCAGCGTAATGAACGACACCGGCTACCCGGCGGAGAGGTGAGTGATGAAATATAGCTACCACAACAGATACGCATACGCTCGATGGAAGCACGAACAGCGTGAAGATGCTCGCCATGAACGATGGAAGGAAAACAATCCAGAGTGCGACAAGTGCGGCGATCGCGAACATGCAGACAAGATGACTGACATCTATGGTGAAGACTGGTGTACTCATTGTGTCAGCGAGCATGCGTTCGAGTGTGACGTGTGCGGCGAGACACACTCTGACGAGTACCTGACCGACGTAGACTTAACGATGGGTGAGTACGTATGCGACGAGTGCGACGAGAAGTGTGCGGCCGACAAGACGCGCCATCATGCTCCGGTAGAGATCCCGATCGGTCACATGGAATACGTACTGTGGACTATGGAGAACGCTGCAAAAGACGAGCCCTATGAATGTGGTAAACCTGGCAACGCAAAGAAATGGTTGAAGGAAAGCATTGACCGGCTCAAACAATCAATGCCTGATGCAGACCATGAGGCAACCAACGATGCGATGGATGCTCTGTCAGAATCAATGAACCCCGTAGGAGGTGAGTGATGTGGAGTAACAATCTAATACAGTTTGCTCGCCTGATAAGTGAGATTCAGGCAACGCAAGATAACCTTAACATCGATGCGCTATGCGCTTCTATGGATCTAACACCTTTAGATATATCTGAGTTATTTGATCGCGCTGTTGACGTTTGGCATGACGCACCGGCAAATAACGACCAAGCAATATGCTTAGACCTAATACAGTTTGCACGTTTGCTATGCGAGATCGCTGCAACACAAGAGAACTTTGATTCTGAACCTATTGTAGAGTCAATGAACATCGATCCTACAGAGTTGAATGAACTATTCGACCGAGCCCATGAGGTTTGGGAAAACGCAAAACTGCCAGATCGAATGTTTGGAGGTGAGTGATGCCAAGTGCAGTAGTCATACGATACAGGTATCCATACAGTCGCCGTGTAAACGTGGTGCTAAACTGGAAGTTTGGCATGCGTGCCGAGGACGACCCCGACAGGTACTATGACATGTTCTGCTTCCACACCGGCAGGCTCCTGAACCCCGGTGATCCTTGGCACGACAACGGTGATGGTGTCCCTTCCAAAGAGGACGTAGCGGTCCTGTTGGAAGGTGAGTGATGAAACTGTACGCACTAAGTTTTGACGTTAACGGTGGAGATAAAGACTTTGCGCACATGCTATGTGAGGTTTTTGGATCGAAGCGGGAAGCGCTGGCCAGATACCGGGAACTGTCTCCCCAGACCCACGTGGATACAATGGGAGCCTACACTGATTGGGAGGTCGATCACTATGTCTATAAATGGGAACACTTCACGCTTACAAAGATTGACGTACCAACGGACAAAAAAGGGCTGGCCGATTGGTTAACCAAGGCGACCATACAGTATCCATTAGGCGAAACGATCCCGCTCCCGCACCGTAAAAAGTTGAAACAAAATCAAATACTCTCCGGAGGTGATTGATGATTGTCTATGTACTGGACGACGGGGAGACGTGGACCCTGAGTGAGCCCACGGCGGTAGCGATCACGGACGAGCAACTAACGCGCCTGGAAGGTGGGGAGAAGTTCTACCACGTCGTGCCCGATTGGGACCAAGAAACAAAACATCTGTGTAACTGTATCAAGTGTACAGAGAAACGATTCAACGCACGAAGAAAGGGAGGCGAAGGATGAGTAACTGGCAGAAAGTAATACCGTTCATTCCGATTGAGCCCGGTGTCCCGGTCATTCCGGTAGTCGCCGGATGCGGAGACAAGTCGGTGATCGCCTTGGGGTCAGGTCGTGGTGGCTACACCATCACAGTAATGACACCCAAAGATGGTCCGATGACAACCAAGGGAACTAACTGGCGAGTAGATTTAGATAACCCGCTTGGGTTTATGTACGCGCTCATGTGGTTGTACGGAGAGTGCTCAAGTGATTGTTATTGGAAGCCGTTGTTTGATGGGCGCGTTGACGTAATGTGCGGAGACTACAACGACAAAGACATTTCAAAACTGGCTCGCGCCATGCGTAAGGCCGCAAAAAACATGGAGGCAAAATGAGTGTTGAGAACTTTGTATACATACCAGGGCAAGACATTGGCGCAAGAAAGCTGGAAGACGGTACAGTCCAAGAGGTTCACGGGTACACTGCGCTTGGAGAAGACAGCGCTGAAGTAGTGAAGTACGTAGTGTTACCCGAAGACATGGGCAGTCACAAGGTCGACATTGTTTATCGCTTGAAGCAGACGTGTCCGATCGAAGATTGTGGTCAAGAGCATGACGCAGCAATACTTGATTGGGCCGATCCAAAGACGGGCAAAATGATGGTGCTGATTGAATGCCCGAACTACGGGTTCCTATGGTGCATGCTGTGATACTCACAAGCTATGTAGCTGGACCGTACTTTCCCCGATACTACACCCACTGCTCCGATTGCGGAAAACGTCTTGGACCGTACGTTAACAAACATAACGTTAAGACAAGGTGCTTCGATTGTGAGGGTGACAAACTAATGCGTGAAGCCAAAGAGATAATCCGATGAGTGTTATTGATACATTGAAGCAAGACATTGAAACTGTAGAGCGTGAGTTAGAGTCCGTACTGTCTCTGATCGCACAGTCAATAGATAAACTACACGAAGTATCCGGCCGATTGGACGGCGGGATGCGTGAGTTGGTTAGTGACGTAAACCTTGCAGGTATGGAAGAAATACGCGAAATCATCAATGAAATGCCTGAGTCTGTACGGAAGGAACCAAGGAACAGTCCGTACTTTGACCGACTTGACAAGATACTTAGCAGCTTGGCTGACTAAGTTCGCCGAGGGGTGGTAGCCTTGGTGGGGCTACCTTTGTTGCGTTTGCTTCCTATGGCGTAACGAAGGTAGCCTATTTCTCTTTCTTCATTTTATAGCTGGCGCCACCCATACCGTAGCTTTCACCACCCATAGCTTCGTCATGGTCCTTCGCCATGACTTTAAGTTTATCAGCTTGGCCCTTGTGCATCTTCGATGCCTTCTCAAGCTGCTTAGAAATCTCCATGATCTCCGATGCCATGTCCTTCATTTGCTTCAGCTTGGCATCAATGTCCATGTCATCCATGGGAGGATCAGCGTCACCTTCGTCCGGTTCGTCGTAGGTGTCATCCGTAGTCATGGGCTCGCTGGCATAGGCTTCATCCTCATCGTCTGGACAGCTATGCACCATTTTCTTTTTGGCTTTGAGATAACCAGGACCAGAGAAGTCAGGCATCATAGCTTCCTTCCTTTTGATAACCAAGATAGCTTTAGGTCCAGCGTGCATGATAACTCCAGAGTTTGATTAAGCCTATCATGATTAGTGGCTACGTGTCACTCTTTGGTCTGTGAAGTAGCCACAATACGTGCAAGGCGCTCGTCAAAGTCAATGTCGACTGCAACCGCAGTAGCTTGCCCGCCTTCCTGTTGGTTTGGTGAGATACCGCAACGATCCAATATCTCGGATGCTGCCTTGACCCGATCACGTGGGTTGACTGCATCATCACCGACAATAGACACCAAAGCATTCAGAGCGTCTTCTGCTGCGTCTTCAAGTTCTTGGCCGAGGATCGCCTGCCTTCGCGCCTTACCAGCCTCTACAGCGGCACGAACATCAGGTTCATTCGACCAGCACCAGACTGTAGTGGTACGCAGTTGTAGTCTACGAGCCACACTCTGTACGGTGTAACCAGACTCAAGTAACCGAATGGCTACAGCTTTAGTCTCGTCATCCTCTGCGTACTTGCTTTGCTCCGCGAGCATAGCCACAACTTCGTTTTCTCCTGGCGCAGTTACGACTCGCGGGAGTACCTGCAACGGTTGATTCGCAGGGGATACATTGGTGTCATCGTCTACCGGAGGTAGTGTTATCTCATCATCAGACATAGAATCCTCGTAAGTAACATACCACGTAGTCAAGTGTTATGCTTTCCCTTCGAGTTAAATGTACGTTTTTGTGGGGTAAGTAAGTTGACAAGGTGGTATAAGTTGAGTATGGTAGTAAGACTCAAAAAGTTGTATGATGCAATAGGAGAGATTGCGAGAATGGAATCAGCAGAACCACTGGATAGAATGCTTTGTTTGTTTCAAGCCTGCCGTGATGCAGTCGAGTACGAAAAGAAACTATCGAACTGGCTGGACACAGAGGCAAAGATCAGCGTTGTGTATGAGACTACTGATCTGGCAACAGCCAAACTAACTATCGACAACCGGGAAGTATGCCGACTTACAGCCGATGATCCTGTGAGTTCATTAGATGAGTTGATGTGTTGGGTATGGGCTACCATGGTTCTCGGTGACTACACAAACATGAAGACACCAACCATCGAAGCCTAATCAGCTTCCCCCAAAGCGATGTTCGCTGCGTGCCTACGGATGCAGTAGCATCGTGCTTGTACACCACCCAACCTTACGGGTCGTGTGCGACTGGTACTGTTCTCCAATCGCATAAGCCAACCACGCTCATCCCAACGCTCCAGTACCTCGCCTGGATGGTGACCTACCGACGCCAAGAACTTGCGTAACTCCACAGAACTTATGGCGATGTATTCCCAACTCGGTTCGCTTGCCCATGCACCCAACCATCCGGCAGGGGGAATGAGGGCGGCGCCGTTGCTCAGTTTGTCGTTGCGGCCCCAAAAGCGCGCCTTGTGTGTGGCGCACCATGTCAGTGTGTCTTGGAGCGCGACCAGTGGTCTGTCTGCTTCCACGCCTGCTTGGATGGCCGCGTCAACAAGATAACCGAAGGGGTCGCATTCTGCTTGGGGTACACCCAGTTGGTGAATGATCGCCGCCGATACTTCAAGCGCTGCGATATGCGATGACATTCTCCGAGTAACCGCAGTCGTAGCCATGCTTGCGTAACGGTTCCTGGCGTCATTGAACACGGCACGAATCGCATCGTGGTGCTTGTGGTTGCCAACCAAGTAACGAACGATTGCGCGACCAAGGTGACCGTAGTTCTCCGCGAGGATCGCCTGTAGTTCTTCACTGGTTTGTCCTCCATGTCGAGGATTGTTTCCAAGCGGTTTGCCCTTGAGTGAGATCACACGGGCGCGGGTTCCTGCGTCTTCACTGAATGATGTAGCAGAACCTTCACCACTACTAATCATAACAGACTGCCAGCTATCAGTGGCGCGTGTACCATCTACAGAACCACGACCACGACCTTGACCCTGACAGAAATCATAGATAACATCACGGACAATGCTCGGGCTCTTAGCGCGCTTGGTTTCGTCGAGGATGACTGGTAGGTTGTTGAGGAAACCGCAGGTACGTTCAATCCATACCTTTGTTGAATCCCATGAGTACATAGCAGTTGGGTAAGACTCAGCAGGTCGACCCCATACGGATGCAGCAAACTTGAGCGCCGTAGTCTTACCACCACTTGTCTCACCACTGAAGTCCACGACGAAACCAGAGATACGTAGAATCTTGAGTAATGGTGCAGCCGCCGAAGCGTACAGTGCGATCATCATTAGGGGGCTGTCGGTTACTAACTCCACACCAGTAAGCCAAGTTGCGTGCTCACCCTTGGGTTGCCATCCACCAGACAGTCTCTCGAATCCGGTGGGTGCAGTGAGCGCGTAGTCTGCCTTCTCTTTTTCTGCCTCGCTGGTTGCATAGTACCCGTCTGAAAGCAGGAAACCACCATTCGGTAACCAGCCCATACGGTTCGCAGACTTGATTGAAGGGAACCGGTGTTGGTTCTCAGCTTCAAAGTCAGCAAGGTAAGTCACGATTTGCGCCGCAATAGTAGAGTTAATCGGTGCTTCAATACTGGAAAGTTGTACGATTCTTCCGGTGTCCATAATGGTGCGTCGGTCAAGAGTACGACTGCACCAACCACTCGGACCCCGCCACACCACCTGTCGCTTCGCTTCTCCACTGTGTACGTCTTCGGTGCGGCCCACGATAAAGATGGGAGCAGAAGCAATCCTCACGTTATCTACGGTGCCATCGAGATTGATACCCATCTTCGACACGCCGGCAGGAGAAATGGAGTAGCCACGGGGCACCTGCAAGTCTTGGAGTGTCGAGTGCGGAACGACCGATGGTGGCGGCGCTCCACCATCCAACACGTCTGCCAAGCTACGTGAAGGTGTATTGTCAACGGGAGTTACAGATTCTGCGTCACGCCTTGCTTGCTGCTCCGCTAAACGCTGTACTGCTTTGCGTAAGCTACGTGCTCTGCTCACCTGTCCAGGTATAGATTCGAGTACCGAAAGCAATCCAGATACGGTGTCTGTATTGAACCGCCAACCATCTGCAAGGGCAGACATGGATTCGGGTTTGTGTATGTCAGCCCAAGCGTCTGTTTTCTCGTCAGGGTCTTTCTTTTTTGCAGCGTCAATCGCTCTCTGTAGAAGTTGGAAAGCGTTTGGTTCAGTGTCAGCGTGCTCTACATCAGCAGTGGTCATCCGTTCAGGTCCTTAGTATTCAGGGTGTCAAGTAGGGAGAGTAAAACGCCGCCCGTGTAAACACGGACGACGAAGTGTTCCCTGAGCCCACTCCCTTGTTTCCAAGGCCCGGTTGCGCTACCGGCAGGCACTCCAACTGTATCGGGTCGAGTGTAGTTGTGTCAAGGAGGTATATTCGTATTGAGTTTCGCACAGGTTATACTATCTCAGACTCGTCATTTGATTGAAACGTTTTGGAGGCAACATGGCAGAGACAAAGAAAACAAAGAAGCCCGCAGCGAAAAAAGCCGTAGCCAAGAAAAAGGCGCCCGCAAAGAAAGCTGCACCGAAGAAAGCTGCACCTAAAAAGGCTGCACCCAAGAAAGCGCCAGCGAAAAAAGCACCGGCCAAAGCACCATCTTTTGACTTGAATGTCATTAGAACTTCAAAGCCCATGACGTTTAGGTTCGCTACGAAAGAACAACTCGACGAAGCAGTGAGGCTGATTAAGCGTCGTACGTTTGATTTAGATGTTCGCATGCGTGGATCTCGTAGAGGATTGCCACCAATCATCTTCCACACACTCGATGGTGACATTCGGTGCGTAAGTATTAGACTCGCTGAGTAGTTGATATGTCGTATCCAGAAACAAAGATGGTTCGTCAAACACTGACGGGTTCAGACAGTGGCGCAAGTATCAAAGTCAACAGCACAAGTACTGGTGTGGAGATTCATACGCATGATGCTTCGTTCAATCAGTCGTTGTTTGATGAACTACATTTGTGGGCTTACAACTCGGACAGTAGTGCTCGAACACTCACATTACAGTGGGGCGGCACTACCAGTCCAGACAACCTGATCGTCATTTCAATCGCTGCTGGCAGCTTCCTGAAAGTAGTCGACGGTATTCATATCTCAGGCAACCTGGACGTGAAGGCGGTAGCAAGTGCAGCAAATGTAGTCATGATCTATGGATACGCTTTGTCTTATGTGAAAGAGCATCCAAACAAAGAGAGTGACTACGCGAGTGATGAATCCGTTTACTACAATGGATACACACAAAGATGAACCCGGTCGCACTCCCCAGTGCAACCGGGCTCCCTGCTTTAGTTCATTGGAAGGACATTGTCCTTCTTAATCACTCGATACTTACCTCCTTTGGTGACTGTCACCTGATTAGCCTTTAATCCTTGTCTGATTATATCAGCGGCAGTCTCAGAGGTCATGCGTTGAACTTGCGTGGTTTCGAATCCCATACCTTCAAGTATTTGAGCCGACCGAACTGAAACTCCAGACTCGGTTGACGGTGTTTCTTCCTTTACCTCCAACTCAGTTACCTCTGCTGAACCAAACAAATCGTCTGCGTTGATGATAGTCCAGCCGCGAGGTTTCTTGCGTGCGTGCTTCGTCGTAGTCGCGATGATGACTTGACCGGGGAAGTCAGCAAAGCTGTCCATGACGTTGCGTAGCGTGTTGCTATCCCAGGCACGATCAGCGGGGATGATGATGCGGGGCGACTTGTTTGTGTCAATCGAAGCCATGGCAATCGCAGATACTACTGCAATAGACTCCGCACCTGATAATGCTGAATGAAGTTTATCGCCTCGACGTAGTCCCATGCGAAACACTTCACGACTACCATCCTTCAGGTCGATACCAAAGATCCAACCGTCAGGTAGGTACGTTGTGACAAGGTCAGAGAACAAAGGCGCTTGGTGTGCAAGCAACTCACCTACAGCTTTCTCGCACTCAGACTTGAGTACCTTGTATGTGTCAATCTGCAAAGACATAGCGCGTACTGTGTCTTGCATTCGAGATAGATCGTTCCACCTGTTTTGATCGGACGATAGCTTTACGATGTTTTGCTGGCAACGCTCAAGCTGTTGCTTTGCCTCTTCCAAGCTGATCACTTCGTTGCCTGGTTCGTCGTCTCTACCTCTGCCTCGAAGTGATGCAATCTGATTGAGTTCGACTGCTCGTTGACTCAGTATCTCTGATACCTCATCAAACCTGGCCTTCAACTCGTCAGCTTGTTGTTGCACCGCCTGTGTTTCGCTTGCCCAAACATTCTGCCAGTGATCAAACAAAACGCGGTTATGTTCCAAGCCATGATTCGCGTTGCACGCAGGGCAGTTCTCTTTTTCATTTTTAACGGACCACTCAAACAAACGGCCAGAGATTTCAGCGATGCGTGCGTTATCCATAAGCACTGCATACTCTTTGTTAATACCGTTCATTTTTTCTTTGAGTTGTTGAGCAGCAACATTCGCGGTGTTGAACTGAACCTCAATCTCTTTGTTGGTAGGCAGACTGTGCGCCTTTACTGCTTCGTCGAAAACAGATTGCGCTTCAGCACAAAGACTCTCTGCTTTTGCTAAGTCCTCTTTGGTCGGACACGCAGGTAGTTCGTCGCCCACAGATTCAAGCGCAGCTTCAGCACCTTTCAGTTGTTTTGCAGAATCCCTTTGCTGTTTGCCAGCGTACTCAATGGTCGCCAACAACTTCTCCACAGCGTTCATGGTTGTGCCGTTGTCTCCACCCTTACTCAACTTGTCTGAAATATCTTTGTACTTCGCATGCAGGTTTGTAGAGATACGGGCCAATACGTCTTCGTCACTGACGCCGTCAGCAGTCCACTCAAGGAATGACTTTCGTGCGGTCTTTTCACCACCTGACAAAGCCAATCGGACCAATCGACTCGGCATTACTTTGCTGGCATCAAACGGTGTACTGTGAAATGGTTTCTTAACTCTGCTACCGCTACGCTCGACTGAGAATGTTGCTTCGTCCATTGACTCGTCAGAGAAGCTGGCAGAACTATGCAGTTTATCTTCACCGACGTTAACCATAGGCGCCAGCGTTAACAGTAGGCTAGGATCACGTACTCCGTAACGACCCACAATGTCATCAGCCGCACCTGATACAGCCAGTTCGACTGCCTGCAAGATGGCGCTCTTGCGACTTGTGTTGCTACCCAAAATAAGTGTCTTCTGGCCCAAGTCAACAGACCATTCATTACCGTCAGGACTCTTTATATTACTTGTTACGCGCTTCACATACGGAAGGCTTTTGTTTTTTGCTGCCATGATTGCTCCATTTAGTTTCTTGTCACGTTGGCATAGTAAACTACCAACGTCTTACCACGTTGTCAAGTTTGTTCTTTCAACTCAAGTTTTGCCCAGTTACGGTAATCGTCTTCGTCGGTTTCGTTAAGAGACATGATTGCCCTGAATGAATCTGTATCGGGACACCAAACGTATGCGTGTTTCTGCGCGTTGATAAATCCCTCAATAAGTTGTGCCGTAGCTTTGCCTACAGTGGGTGCTTCGTCTAATGCGTTGGCAGGTATAACGATACCGTGGAACAGCATTTCGCCGTCGAATGTTCGTGCTCTTGGAACATCACGACCCCATGCTTTCCAACCACCCAATGCCTTTGCGCGACTTTCATAGTCATCGCGGCCCGCCGTAACCAGAGCAGGCCAACCATCTTGTGACAATGACTCAGTTAGCTTGTTGCACCAATGATTGATGTCCGCATCGTCATCCATACGTTTGTGCGCCAAGAACCAGTTTGCTGTACTCATATCAAATGTCCTTCAGTGTTCTGCCCACGTCACCTTCGGCGGTCATTACGACCTCCCAACCAGGAATACTAACCGTCATACATTCTTCAAGTATGCGGCGAGCCTTCTCAATCTCAGACGGTAGTGGATTGTTCTTACGTTCTTTGGGGTGCGGAGGTTTCCACAATGGGTCGAAGCCATCAGGCAGCGGTATCTCTACTGCAATAGAGTCGTGGCATTGGTGAATCATACCTGTACCTTTGCCTGCAAACTCATGTGGAAAGGCGT